>Ga0180438_10003625_pt1 | contig 23106 bp, 18 predicted proteins | sample SS_ome_12_FD_132455 | JGI IMG/M metagenome (GOLD analysis project Ga0180438, IMG submission 132455) | Hypersaline lake sediment archaeal communities from the Salton Sea, California, USA - SS_3_D_2 metaG | ecosystem: Environmental > Aquatic > Non-marine Saline and Alkaline > Hypersaline >...
AAGGACTGCGTGATCGGCATCGAAACGACCGCCTGGACCAACGGCGACATGATGAAAATCTCCGGGACGCCCCGGCTGGTTTTCGACAACTGCATTTTCCTGATGCGCTCCGACAACGCGCAGGTGACGTTTCTGGACGGGACCGCCGGCGACGGGCAGGGATTCGTTCTGTTCAAAAACTGCACCGGCATCAACCTGGGCACAGCCTTGACCGTTGCCTTCGGCAGCACTGGTCTTGCAGCCGGAACCGACATCATCCTCCACAATTCCGGGTTTTCCGGTGTGACCGATTTGATCCCCGCGGCCGCCGAGGCACAGGTGAAAGGCATCGCGGTGCCCAGCACCAACACCGTCACCGATATTGGCCGGGCACTCGATTTCGATCACACAGCATAGCCCGTTTGGAGGGAAAAAGGGCCAGGCAACTGATGGAACCTACGCGCAAGGAAAACCGGGAGCTGGTGCAAGCAATCATCGGCGGTGAAATGCGCAACGCATGGCAGCCGACAGCTCCGGGAGAGGCCCGCGACGAAAGGACCGCTGACCAGAAGCGGACCTGGGAGCGAGCCTCATGCCGAGACCGGTTTCGTATCAACTATGATCAAATCGCTTGGGACCGGTAAATAAGTGCGGGTGGGGGGCTTGCCTCCCCCCGCATCTCCAATAAAGGAGACCAGTCATGTTCAAAACCAAGTCCCCGGCGGCCTATACGCCGCCCGACGATCAGATTCAAGAGGCCTATGAGACCTATTGCTCATTGGTCAAAAATCCAAAACCCGTCGAGGAAATCGACGAGGCCGGCGGCTGGAGCCTGAAAACAATCGAGGCGTTTCGCACCGGCATTTTGCCGCCCGATGTGCGTGTGGCGCGGGTCGTGGCCTTTTTGGAAAAAGAGGCCAGCGATCTTGAATACGACATCGGGATCATCAACGGCTTGAAACTGGCAGCGGCCATTTTCTTGGGGACCGAACGGACCGTCGAGCTGGCCGCCGCGCCGCGACCGAAACCAGCCAAACCGCAGAAAAGGGGCCGTAGATAGTGAGCGAACATTTAATCCCAAGCTCTATTACCGTGCCCGACCGGGTATTCGTACAGCGCCTAAAGGAGATCGATCCGCGGCTGGACTGCGTTTTCAACACGGTCAGCGAGCGGTTCACCATTACCTATCGGCGCGCCCATGGCAATCCGGTTGCGATCATCGCCATTTGTGACAAGAACGGCGGGTTTCGCCATCCGGACGCCAGGGACATCAAAACGCTGAACGATGCCGACCTTCACCGCGTCAGTGCGAAAGAGCGGTTTCAGCGCACCGCCCAATACATGGAAAGGCATCGGGAGAAAAAGCGCCGGGAAGCCAGGGAAAACATGCGCGACATGACCAAAGACGGAAAGATTCAGCTCGCGCAGCGCTATACCCGGTTGGCCGGCTGGGGCAAGGGCAACTCCGCATTTCGCCGGATCGATCCGCCCAGGCGTGGCAAGTCGACGGACGAGCTGCAAAACGCCATTGAAGAAAACGCGCAGCCGGCCAGTTAACCGAAAACACCAAAAGTGTCTGTCAGGTAGCATGCGGTAGCACCTTCTTTTCAGACACGGAACAGGAGCGGAAATCATGAGCAAGGTCGTTTACAATCCAACAAGCGAGGACTTCGAGGTATTGTTCCAGGGCATTCCCGTCCGTATCAAGGGCGTTCATTTCGATCACGAAAAGGGGATCGAGGTGGACGGTCAAAAAATCAAGATGGACGATGCCAGAGCCAATCATTGCCTTCACGAGCTGGGACCCCGCGGGCTTTGTCAACTCGAATACGGAGACGAGGACAAGATTGACGAGATCCGCGAGTCAGCGAGGCGTCGGAACAAGGAATTCAAGGCCAAGCAGGTGCAGCGGTACAACCAGCAAAACGAGATGAACCGGCAGACCAATCGCCCCTTTATCCCCACGCCTGCGCATATCAAAGACTATGCCGACGAGCTGGGGATCAAGCTGATCAAGCCCTTCGAGATCGAAGACCCGAAAAAAGATCGGGCCGTGGCGCTTGAAGAGGAAAACAAAGAGCTGAAAAAAACGTTGGATCGGCAAAGCCGCCAATTCGACCTTTTGATGAAACGGCTCGACGCGATGGGTGTGGATGCCGGGGACCAGAAGAAAGCGCCGCTTCCGGACGACAAGCTGACAATCGAGCATTGCGTGGCCGAGTTCAAGATGATGCAACGCAGTGAGTTTGCGACCTGGGTTCCCGAAAACCGGGAGCGAATTGAGACGTGGCCCGTGGAGGCACAGGATCAGGTTCGGCAGAAATGGTCAAAGTTTTTCGACGAGGAATTCCCGTTTTAACACGGGGCAGCGAAGTCTCCGCTTCAAGGCGGGGGCACCATGGCCGACCACACGTATGAGAATTGTTACAAAATCCTGGAAGACCTGCGGCACGTCTTAGACGAGCACAGCGATGGCCTCGTTCAGGCGACGGACACCAGCGGCGCATTTAAAAACGCCTACCTGATCACCGAAATCAACCGCGCGATGCGGTATCTTTTCGGCGTCCTGTTCAAGCGAAAGCCGGAACAATTCATTTCCAACACGAGCCTTACGGCCTCGTCGTCGGTTCTGACCCTTCCGTGGGATTTTGCAGCCGTTGCCATGCTGCGCGATTCCGACGGCAACAACGTGCTACCGATCGACGTCCACCTGCTACACAGCGAGGGTGTGACCGGTAGCAAGCGGCTGTACCGGCGCGTGGGCAACACCTTGGTTATCGACCAGGACAGCGTCAGCGACACCTACACGCTGTACTATTACAGCAAGCCGCGCGAGATCACGATGGGCCAGTCGTCCGCCGGCGGGGCTTTGTCGTTGACCCTGGCCTCGTCTGCCAAAGCGATTGCCGATTATTACAACGGCATGACGATCGAGAACGTCACCGACGGTTGGACGGACACGATCAGCGACTACTCTGCGGCCCGCGTAGCCACCCTGGCTGCGCAAACCGGCGCCGGCTCGAAGTTTTACGGGATCGTCCCGGAGATTCCCGAACCGCTGCACCATTTGATTGCCCCCCGCGCTTCGATTCACATCCGTTCTTCGAACCCGAAGGCCAAAAACCCGCCAACTCCGATTGAGATTGCCGCATTCAGCGACGATCTTGCCGAGGCGATCAACCTTTGGGGGGGCATGCAAGACGACATCCCGATCGAGGAAATTTTCGAGGACTTCCAGCCGCAGCTTCACAGTGGACCATTTCTTGCCTGGGGGGATTGATGGAACGGGACCTGCTGCTACCCAACAACATTTTGCCCTTCCGCGGGGGATGCGACACCGTGCGCGAAGCTGCACAGCTCCCGATCGGTTCTTTTTCCATGTCCCAAAACCTGCGTGGCGAGCACCCCGGGTTTCGCAAGAGGCCAGGCCAGCGCCGTTTGCACAGCACCGCAGATGGCACCAACAAGGTAATGACGCTGTTTCAGTTTGAAAAAACGCGCGTTACCGACTCGCACTTTTTCGCACAGATGAGCGACGGCGACGTGTTGGAAGCGACCAACGACCCGCCGACGGTGACCACCGGCGCGTTCGGGTCCGAAGCCTTTGACGGTAGCAGCGGCCAAGTGCCCGCGTCCTGGTCGGTGCTAAACGACCTGATGGTAATGTCAAACGGCGCTGACCAGCACCAGATTTATGGCGGATCCGGCAGTTATGTCGAAAAGTTTGTCGTGGTCAACGAGACCGCGGCCGTTCCGACCTTGCCGGAATATGGCGTTGACTACAGCACTGAGGTCAGCGACGGGCTGTCTACGACCGTGGCGGTGCTTGACAGCCTGGGCGATCTTGCCAACGACTACGAGTGCATTTTCATCCGCACGCCGGTTCCCGTCAAGTCGTTTACCTTTACCGTGTCGGCGGTCAACGGCACGGCGGCCGAGCTAAACGTCAGCTATTGGAAAAACGACAACACCTGGGCAGACCTTTCGATCACCGATGGCACGGAAACCGGCGGAGACACGACCCTGGCCCAATCCGGGACGGTTTCCTGGACCGAGCCAAGCGACGAGATACCGCGCTATATGTTCGGCGGGTCCGGCTTTTGGTATCGAGTCTACCTGACTTCTGGCGACAACCTGGACGCAGAGGTGGAAATTTCAGCGGTAACCTGGGCTGCTGACTTCCAGGACCTTCGCAATGTGTGGGATGCGGTCCCCGTCGATGCGGTAGAGGTCCTGGTAGAAGGAACGACGCAGTGGGAAGTCTACGCTGCGAGCGCGGTGGATGTCGACACCCTGGCGTCCGGCAAAAAAATCATGATCGCCTCGACCGATCCGATCGAGGGCATTTACATCGACCCGGGCGGAACGCCAAATGCCACGGGGACGGCCCTGACCAGCTTAAAATACTGGACCGGAACCGCCTGGGCGTCAGTCGGGACCGTGACCGACGGAACCAACGGCATGAGTAACGCCGGCTGGATGACGTTTCCGCGTACAGCCGCGCAGCCGAGACAGTTCGAAACGTCGCAGTATTACGCCTATTGGTACGAGTTGATTTGGGATTCGGAGCTTTCGGCGGACACAGTCGTTTCGATTCAGGTCATGCCGCATTTTGACATCGCAGATTTCGGCGCCGATGGCTATGTCAGTTCAGCTTGGAAAGACCGGATGTGCTACACCTTCGAGCTGTATGGGTCCTACATCTACGTCAGCTCGACCAGCGGGCCGATGATACTCAACGGCACCGACTACGGGATCATTCAAGCCGGCGACGGGCGGGCGAACCGGGTGCTGGCCCTGGGCCAGTTCAAAAACGAGCTGATCGCATGGCAAGAGGAAAAGGGGACCAACGGCGGCTGCACTACACTTTTTGAAGGGTACTCGCCCACCACGTTCGGCCGGCTGCTGCTGTCTTCGAATATCGGGATCATGAACGCCAAGGCTTTTGCCGTGGTCGATGGCGTGATGACATCGACACAAACCGGCGAAGAGGCCAAAACGCTGGCTTTCTGGCTCAGTCGCAAGGGCGTTTGCGTGACCGACGGCAAGAACGTGTCGGTGATCAGCGACGAGATCCAAAACTATTTCGATCCCACTGAGACCGAATGCGTCCGCCGCGGCTACGAAAAAGAGATGTGGCTGACCTACGACAGCGCCTACAACGTGCTCCGCATCGGGCTGGTCAGCGGCCCCACGGCGACCGTGCCCAACATTTTTCCGGTATTTGACTTGACCGACAAGACTTGGTCGTTTGACGTGCTGGGCCAGGAGCTTTCTTGCATGGCCGAATGCGCATCGTCGGCCAGCTTCACGGTTGGATCCACCACCTACGACCCGGTTGTGGTGCAGGTCGGCGGCGGGACCGACGACGGCTTTGTTTACCATCTCAATTACGGCAACGATGACGTTTCCACGGCGATCTCGTCCTATGTGGATGTCAACCTGCAAATCGGCGGCGAATGGATGACGCTGCGCGAGCTGATTTTCAGATGCAAGGCCCAGTCGACCGGCAACATCGAGGTTAGCACCTGGAAAAACGGCGTAGCAGATTTGGTCGATTTGACCAAAAGCATGATCGCCGAGGTAACGAATCAAACAACGCGCCGGCATCGCATCTCGTTGGGAATCAACAGCGACCATATCAGAATCCGGTTGAAAAACGATACCGCAGACAATGAGATGAAACTTTACGACATGGCCCTTACCCTGACTGCCTGGGAGATTCGATAATGGCCGACGTGACCAAGCCTCATCTTCGCAAAATGTTTGAGGTAAAGGACCTGGGCAGCGGAAACTTTGTCGAAGACTTTTTCCCACGCGAAAAGCGCGTTACTACCGAGTCCATAGCACGGCAAGGGGTCGAAAAAAACCGTGGCAAAGAAGACAGAAAATAACCCCAAACCGGGGGCAACCCAGAAGGAATACGGCCGCAGGCCGTATGTCTCTCCCGTTGGGTACGTGGATCAAATGCGGCGGATTCCGGACAAGCTGCTTTTCGACCGCATGGCGGTCAAGCAGTCGGAGTTCAAAAAGCCGTATCGCGCGGATGTCGACTACCCGGAAATGGAATACTGGCTGCCGCCACCTCCTGGTATCGGGCGCTGGGGATTTGACATGCCCTGGTCTATGCAAAACCCGGACCCGGATTTCCCGGAGCATTATTACATCGATCCGGAATTTGAGGACGAGCCGCTTCCTGGTTTTTTGGGCTGCGAGTTCTACTGGCCCCTGACTCCGAGCACAGCGGGGCCTGGGGATGTGGTTTACGGCAAGATACAGCGGCGGGATGACCCGGTCGTGTCGATAGCAACCGAGGGGCCGATCACGGTTTTGTCCACGGTCGGAGAGTTAAGCAAGTGTGTTTCGACTTATCGAGGCTCTTTGCCGTCTTCGCCGGAATGCCGGGTTGTTGCACGGATCGACGACGACATCGGAGAGTTCGCGGTTGCCAACGTAATCCTGACGACGGCAACCGGTCGGACGTGCAATAGCTTCGTTCTTCTCCAAGGCTGTCTTGAGACAACGACCCTGGAATGGGACGACGAAACCAGCGCCAGCTCCGTCGACCAAGATGGTTCATGCACCGTCGCCGTGACCGGCACTGATACCGTAGGGCCGTTTTCATGGAGCGTGGCTGGATCAGGCTTTACGCTTGATAATGCTTCAACTGCTGGACTTACTAATACACTTAATGCGGATGCGACAGCCTGCGGAATTGCTACAATCACAGTAACAGACGCCTGCGGAAATGAAGCGACTGGCCAGGTAAAGTGTACTACAGGCGCTTGGAATAGTTGCGATACTTGGAATCCAGACGACAGCGACTACTACTGTTCAGACTGTGGGACTAATCTGGGTGATGGATATTTGTACTCACCGGATAATCTTTTCAGGGCGCAGGGTATCCCTCCTGGCGATGTTTTTGTCGGCTGTGGCGAAGACGGCGGCAGTGCATCTTCAACCTGTGGCAGTGATGTCTACGATATAGCCTCAACTATGGGCTGGACGCCAACCATCTGTATTAGTGCACGAAAGGCTGGTTATTTTTGGAGGTGGGGCTGCTCATGATTGCCGAGTTTGAAGACAAAATGAATGCCTACAGTTTTGCCCAGCACCAGGACTTTATGACCTATCTTGCTACATTAGAGCGAAATGGACTTCAGATAATTGACGCAAGGCAGTACGTCATTGAAAAGCGCAAGCAACTTGCAGCATTGGAAGAGGCAGCAAAAGAGCGAGCAAGGATTTTCCCTGTGTGCCCGGAGTGCGGAGAGGCGCGGCTCGTGCTTCGGCCAGTTACTACAAAACAAGGTCCGGCCAATGTCCACGGCTGGCGAAGCTGCTTGGAATGCCCGAATTGCGCCTACGAAAAATACGACACCGCAACACCGGAGCAGGTGATCATCGCTTTGGCAAAAGAATATGAAGATGCTGGGCTGAACACAAAAAAGCGCCAAAAAAACAGAGAAGAACGAATGAGAAAAAACGGGGGATAGGACCATGGCATTCAAAAGTTATAACCCGGACTATACAGGGCAGCGGTATCCAACCGGTTTGGGAGCATACGGAGAAGGGTCAAAAAGCTCCTACGCCGAGGGATTTGTCCCCAGCGTAGCAGCCGGGGGCCGTGGTGCGCCTCCCAGCGGCTCGCAGCCGACAGGCGATTCGTTGCACACCTTTAGCTGGGATATGCCGAAGCGGCGCAGCGGGGGCGTGACGAGCAACACCGGGACCCGTCGAACCGTTCAGCGCCTTGAGTTCGACCCGGATGCTGTCATGCCGGAGCTGGAAATCCCGACTTTCAAGGCCCCGGAATTTGACGATCGCTCCGTCCGGGCCAAGGCCCAGCGAATTGCCGGCCCCCAGATTCGGCGCCTTCGAGACGTGGTTCAGGCCGCTGCCGCTCGAAACTACGACAACCCCAATGTTCGGAAAATGACCCTTCGGCAGGCGCTGGCCGGTTACGGGCAGGGCCTTGGGGACGTGATGACCGGCGCCCATCGTGAAGCGCAGGCCGAGGAAATGCAAGAGTTTCAGACCGATTACGGCGAGGCCCTGCAAAACTGGAGCGCTCGCGTGGCCGCCGCCAATCGCGTATATGACAGCGCCTTTCAAAAATACCTGGCAGAGGCCACAAGGGTCACCGAGTCACGCAGCACTGCCGGATCGAACGCCAACCAGACGCCGTTCGACAATATTTGGCGCGTCGGCAAAACGCTGCAAAGCATTTAGGGGGACACCATGCCTACCGACAAATCGAAAATCGCACAGCAAGCCAGGGGTCCGGTGGATTTTTCCAGGACCCAGCGGCCTGTACCTGCAAACCCGCCGTATCCGGGCGTTCGCTCGTTTACTGACAACCCGGACCGCGCCGGGGCGATCAACCCGCAAACCGGTCAGGCATGGGAATACGTTGCACCAGACCCGAGAACCGCAGGCCCGCCACCTGGCCCGAAGCCGAGCGAGGAAGAGCTGGATTATACCCGCCAGCTTTTACAAATGGATTTCAGCGACCGGGACAAGTTCTCCCAGAAGGTGATCGGCGAGCTTGATGCGGACCCGTTCGCCATCGATCCGGCCGAGGAAGTCGAAAAGGCCATGGGCCAGCTACCCGAGATTTTCGATCAAACTTTTGGCGGGCAAATCAGTTGGAACGATCGGAAGCGGCTGTCTCCGCAGCAGGCCGAGCACTGGAACAAGGTGGTCGACAATTATCGGACCTGGGTATTCAATCGTGCGCTGGGCCACAAGCAGGCGCTTCGAGATCAATACGACATGGCCATGCAAAAATTCGACAAAGAGCGGGCAGCGCAGCAAGCCATTATGGAGAAGATGGAACAGCGGCAATTCGACCGGCAAAAGCTGGAAGAGGAACGCCGCTACCAGGAAGAACAGCAGCAGGTTGCATGGGATCGCGCCGACAAGCAGGCGGCCGATGAGCTGTCCCGGGAAAGCAAGGAAGACCTGAACGAAACGCTGTCCACAGGCCTCAAGGGGATTGCCGATATGCGGGCGAAGATTGCCGACCTGCAACGGGAGTCTGCTGAGAAGGCGGCCGAAAGCGCAGCCGCATTTGAAAATCTTGGCACGCCGCCCAACAAAAAAGTGGCCGCTGCTTACCAGAACAAAATGAACGAAATGGTCCGTGAGGTGGCGCGTCGGGGCGAGACGCTGGCTCAACGGGTGATCGAACATTATTCCAACTTGAAAAACCCGACGCAGCAAGACGAGCTGGCCGCTGACCAGTTGCTTCAGCGAATCGTGGAGTCGACCAGGTTCGCGTTCGAGACCACAGCGGTTTATCCTGGCGACGTCATGCCAGAAGGTGAAGGGCCGCAGGCGGCCGGCACAGGCGTTATGCAATAGGGGCTTATTATGGCTACCGATTTTTCGAGGCTACTGTCCGGGGAAACGACGTTTGGCGAGCTGGTGGGATACAAGCCGCAGCCGTTGACGGGCGCACAGCCCCCTTCGCCACCCGTCAGCCAGAAGGCAAGCCAGCCGTCGGAAAAGACCGACTTTGCCCGGCTGCTATCCGGCGAGACATCCTTTCGGGAGCTGCTTGGGCAAAGCCATCCTTCCCAGGCCTTGCCGCTGTACGAGGCCGAGCTTTACCAGCGGGAAGAAACGCCGCCGCAGCTTCCCGCGGAACCGGAGAAGGTAACCAGCATGCTGGTCGACCTTTTGAAGGCCGGGACCCACGAGGTGCGGCGGTCGATGCTCAGTACCCTGGAAGCCACCGAGCGCCGGGGGGCCGAAGTCGAGCCGACGCCCTACGAAAAAACCATCCAGGCGCAAGCGCTACAGCAGTCCATTAAAGCGGGCGAGGACTACCAGACCCTTTACAAGCAGATGCTCGATCCGGCGCTGCTACAGGCTGCTAAGAAAAAGCAACTTTCGTTGGCAGAGGCCGTCGAACGAGCGCGCAAGTCCATCCCGGACGACAGGCAAGAGATCGAAAAGCGGATCAAGGCCTTGCCATCTAAAACCCAGCGATACCTTGCCCGTTTCATTCAGATGGCTCCGCAGATGGGGTTTATCATTTCTTCCGGCATTTTGTTCGGACCAGGCGGGGCAGGGGTGGCGGCTGGGCCGCAGATCATGGGCAACACCTTTGATCAGGTTTATGAAAAAACCGGTGATGCCGAACGGGCCATGGCGGCCGGTGCCATGAACATGCTTATGCAAGCCCCGCTCGAAGCGCTGGGTGCTGGCAAGATTCTTTCGGTTTGGAAGCCGCAGCGGCAGATCATCGAGCGATTGCGAGACATCGCCGCGGCCGCCGGGACCGAGTGGTTCACCGAATTTTCACAGGGGATCCCGGAGCTGGTGACAACCGTGTGGGGCACCGACCCCAGCATGGAAAAGCTCAAGCAGTGGGATGCCTGGACCGAGGCGCTTTCCCAAAGTGCCTACGAGGGCCTGCTCACTGCGCCATGGGCACTGATCGGCCTTGGCGGCGGCAAGCCTTCGGTTCAAAAAGGCAAGGCGGATTTGACCGGTTTGCCGGAAGACGTCGTCAAAAAGTACAACAAAGGCCAAATCGACGACGCCTGGGTCAACGAATACCGGAGGGCCATGGAACAGGTCGGCCGGGTTGATCGGGCGATGGCCGAGCGGCAAGCCCAAATCAACCGGGAGCTTTCGGACGCAGAAAAAGCCGAGGTAGCCTGGGAGCAGGCCAGGGCCGCCGAAGAAGCTGATCGGGCAAAAGGCATAATTCGCACCCCAGAAGGCCGGCAGGCAGAGATCGAGCGCCAGATGCCCGAAGAGGCTCCGGAGACCTGGGAGCTGACCCGCGACGAGTTCATGGAGCAAGCGGGGATCGAGCGGGGTGTCGCCGAAGAGGCCGGCCCGGCGACCGGAGAGCGCTGGACCGAGCCGGGGGAAAAGCCCAAAGGCGTTAAGCCCGAGGTGGTTCAGGCATACGAGGATCATTTCAACGCGGTTTTCGACGCCTTAAACCAGGGCTACAACGTACCCGATGACGTTTTGTTGGACTATCCGCTGCTTCTGGCCCAAAAGAGGGCCGCCCAGCGATTGCAGCAGCCGCCGCAACAGCCGACTCAACCAGCGGCCGAAGAGACCAGGGTTGTTCCTGGTCGTGCCTGGATAAACAGACAGTGGCAGCCTATCGTTGCTACTCGTGAAATCGCAGAGGGTGAGAACGAAGGCAAGATAGCGGTCGCCCTGCCAGACGGTCAAACAGAAATCGTTGATAGGGCTGATATTCGGGCCTGGCCGGAAGAAATTTCGACGCCGCCAAAGAGGGTAACGCCTGCTGGGCAGCCCAGGACGTTCGAACAGCCGGTCAGCGAAGAGGCCCAACAGGCGGAGATCGTCCGTCGAGAGGCGATGCAGTCGCCCGATATGGCTCGTCTTCGCGCAGAGGAAGCCGAGGCCGCGGCCCGGCGCCGGCGAGAACAGGCAAGGATGCCGGAAGAGGGCCGGCAGCCAGTGCTGGGTGCCGAGCTGCTACGCCGGATTGCAGAACGAAAAAAAGGCCGGCCGCCGCGGCCGACTCAAGAGCCGGAAGGCGCACGGCCGGTTGCTACCTGGCGGGAAGGCGCCGGCATGATGCCGCCCTACAGACCGCCAACGGTCGATTGGAAGGCGGAAGAGGCCAAAGTCGAGGGGCCGAAACGAGAGACCCAGGCCCAGCGAGCACAGCGACAGATTACTGAGGACAAGGGCAGGGCCGCCGCCCAGCGGTATTTTGACCAAGAGGCCCGGCGCCTGGGGATTGAAGAGGCAAAAGAGGAAGTCCCGCCTTCGCCGACCGAGGGCCGGCCGCCGCGCGGCCCCGTCCCCGGGCCAAAGCCGCCGACGACTCCACCCCTTCCACGGCCAGCCGTGGACACGCCGATCATCAGTAAGGCGCAAAAACTTAGGGATGAAAACAAGGGCTGGGAAAAGACTTTGCCGGGCAAGTCTAAAGGCATTTTCAAACAGATTTACGAGGCCGGCAAGACGCAGCCCGAAGAGGTAACCCAGGAATACGAAAAGCGGTATGGCAAAAAAGCGCCGCCGGTGCTGGTCCGTCGAGACGATGACAAGCGAGGCGTGCTGATCCACCCGAGCACCAAGCGACCGGGCCGTTGGCAAGTGACCTATTGGGATGAAGACGGCTTTTCCGGGGACACCAACTACGCCACCAAGCAAGAGGCGATCGGCGAGGCCTACAAAGAAGGATTCCAGGTCCCGGCGCCAAAGCAATTCGGTGAAATTTCGGCGACCGACCGGTTCATGGAGGGCAACGAAAAAACCGAGCTGGTGCAAAGAGAGAATGCCGCACGAATGTTGCTACCCGACGTTTCGAAAAAGCTGGGGCGCAAACTGACCGTTGACGGCATTGCCGACGGTGTAGCCACTTTCACGATCACCGACGATGGGCCGGCCAAAGGCGAGAGTTTCAAGGTTCCGGCAAAGGAGATCGGTTACAACAAGGGCGCGAAACAGATACAGGATGCGGCGCAGCAGCTTATCGATTCCAAGAAAAAGCCAGAACCACCGGCGCCGAAGCCGGCCCCGAAGCCGAAGGCCACCGACAAGGATTGGGAGAACCTGCTAAACGCGCCGCAGATCGCCGCCGCCGCCATCAAAATGAAAGACGGATCCATCGTCACGGGCAACACGCACCTCGAAGCCTTCCAAAGCCTGCCGATGGATCAGCGCGACAACGTGACCGACGACGACGGTTTCGTGGACCAGGACGGAAAGTACCTGACCCGGGAAGAGGCCGGGAAGTTGATCGGCCAGGAGACCCCGGACGCAATGGAGGCAGTCGGCCGGCCCTTGCCAAAGAAACCGCCGGCGGCGCCGAAAAAGACAGAGCCGCCGCCGAAGCCGCCCGAGGCCAAGACCGAGGCCCCCAAAACAAAGCCAGGCCGCGCCTGGGTGAACGATCAGTGGCGGCCGATCATGTCCACCCGTAAGATCACAAGGGGCAAAAACAAGGGCAAATACGAGGTAACGCTGCCAAAAGGGCAGAAGAAAATTGTCGAGGAAGCGGACATCAAGACCTGGCCCGAAGAGGCAGCCCCGCCGCCGAAGCCGCCGACCGAAGCAAAAAAACCGCCGCCGCCGAAGCCGGTGGCGGAGAAAGAGGGCAAGCCTGTTCCCGTCCCCGCCGAACAGCCGGCCGAACCGACGCCCATGGAGGAAAAGGACGTCACCGATCAGCACATGGACTACATCATGTCGGAAGGCCAGGCGAGAACCTTTCGGCCATCGAAAAACAACCGCAAAAAGCCGAAGGAAGCGACGGGGAAGCTGGAAGCCGAGGTTTTGGAAGAGGTCGGTGAGGGCATAAACATCGGTTCTTATTCGCAACCGCTTATTTATTCAAATTGGGCACGGTATTTGGGCAACAAACGCCGGTCTCTAATCAACCTCATTGACCGTGGCGTGCTAAAGGTCGTTCGAAAACCGGGTGGTGAACGGATCATCGGCACAAATGAGCGGGCGCCGTTTAGCACCTGGATTGTGCCGGCAGAACAAAGCCCGCCGAAGGGGCCGGTCAAGGAATCCGACATCGAGGTCTCCGGCGCAAAGAACAAAACCGTCCGGGCGAAAATGAGCCAGGAAGCCGCCAAGAAGATGACGCCGAAGCAGCAGCGGGCCTTTTTCGTCAAGCAGGTCGACGAGGCAATGAAGACGGCGACGGACGGCCCCGACTTTACTTTTACTGACAAGGAAGCGGCGGCTGTCAACCGGATAAAAGACCAGCTCAAAAAAGAGACCGAAAAATTATTTTCGGCCAAGGATGAGGCAGCCAGAAGGGAAAGCGCGGAAAAGACTCATAAATTAAGGCAACGCCTGCACCGAGTAGAGGGTGCGCTGATAAGCCGCAAGCACAACGCCCAAGGCACCGTGACGATCATGGTCCCGGACGACGGCGAGTTCACCGTACTCAAAGACAAGACCGTTTTGGCGCACCTGAAAAAGCAGGCGAAGGAATTTGATTCGCCAGAGAGATACCCGGCGATCAAGGCCCCGAAGCCGACCAAGCTCACGTCCCGGATAAATCGACCCGGTGTTCAGTATTACAACGAGTTTGCGCCGCGGAAGCAAGGTCTACGCGAAACCACAGATCGAACACGCAACATTTTTGACAAAGGATACTTTTCCGACTCCAGTTATATAGTCAAGTTACCGGACAAAGTGAAACCCAAAAAACCCACTTCGGAAAAGCACCCGGATCTGGCCGAATACGTTGAAAAATACGAGGGTAAAAAGGGGCAGCAAGCGGATATTGTCGGCGAGTTCATGGTGCCGGCCACCGCGGAAACAGGGACAGGCGTGCCACTGGTTCATGTCCGATCCAAATCCGGCAGACTGAACACCACAGTCCAGGCCGCATACGTCGATTCAATACTGACGCTTCACCCGAATGCAACCGTTTCCATGGTCAGAGGAAGCGACGTAGAGCCGGTTATGTTCAAAGATCAGGACGGCAAAGTAGTTGGCTTAGTGATGCCGTTTCGATACGGAGAGACTGCCGAATCGGTCGTAGCCGAAGGCTACGAACGCATAACCGGCAAGAAATACATCGAGGAAAAAACCAGCCAGGTCGGAGACGAAAAGGCGCCGGAGACAAAAGAGGGTCTGGGAAAAAAGCAAAAGCTGGTCGACACGATCAAGGGCGAAAAGGGAGAAAGCGAGGCCTTCAACGCGCTGGTCGAGTACAGCGCGGACATGATCCGGCGCGGCTATCACACCCTGTCCGACTTTATCGACGGCTTGAAAAAGGCCCTGGGCAATCTGTACGCGAAGGTCGAGAAAATGGCGGCCCGCGCATTTGTCACGGCAAGACGCAGCGTGCTGGGCAACGAGCGCGGCGGTTGGAGCGAGAAGGCCAAGCAAACGGCTGTCGAAGAGTCCGTTGCCGAATATCTCAAAAAAGCCCACGGGATCGAGTGGAAGCCCAACCTCGACAAGCTGAAAACGGGCGCCGATTTTGTGACGGTCCACAAGGAGGTCGACCGCCTGGCCGACGACCTGCGGCAGCACACCAGCGCCAAAGAAACCGACAAAGCGATGGGGTGGTATCACAACGCCTTCAGCCTGCCCTACTGGCTGGCCAAGCGTTATCGCTCCATCCGGCACGCCGTTGAAACCGAGATGGCGGCACAAGAGGCCCGGTCCGAAGAGCTGACCCGGGACTACGACGGCCCGCTGGGCGAGGTCCAGGACGAGATGCAAAAGGACCAGCAGGCCATGGGCGAGCTGCGCGACCTGATCTGGCAGTGGGACGGGACCCCCTTCCCGGAGAGCGCAGTGCCGACCAAGTGGTACAAAGAGCCGCAGCCCGGCCAGGACATCGAAATCAATCCCCAGCACTACGAACAGGTGCGGGCCTATCTGAAAAAGCAAGGGGCCAGCGACAAGGTGGCAGATGCCTTTGTCGTGATCCGGCAGAAGCTCGACGAAAAGTTTGTCGATGCTGACCGGTGGATGCGCAAGAACAAGGTTGACGACCCCAATTACATCCAGGAATATCGCTCGCTGATCAACAAGATTCACAATTACTTTCCGCACCGCCGATGGGGCAATCGGTCCGTTGTCGTCAAGAATAAGACGACCGGAAAGACGGTCTATAGGGAGCATTACAGCTCGTGGAACCCCATCTCAAACAGCACCCAAAAGGTTATGGACCGCACCCGAAAGTGGGTGCAAGCCGCGGTCGCTTCGGGAGAGTTGGAGGGCACGGTCGGAGATTACGAGATCCGGCCGCCGAAGAAGGTGCAGAACCTTCCCGACGAGCTGTTTTTCCAGGTTCCGGTCGAGAGTATGCAGCAGTTGGTTTCCGAGGCCGGCAAGCGTCTGACCGAGTCCCGGGTCGACACCGAGGCGGCCCGGCTGATGCGCGACGAAGGCCTCACCGAAAAAGAGGCGTACAAAAAGGCTCGCTACACCATGCGGGCCGACATGGAAAAAGCGCTGTCCAAGGCCGTAGCAGATGTGTTCAAGGCTCGCGGCTGGGCGCAGCATGCCATGAACCGGGAAAACATCCCCGGCTTTGACAAAGAGGACATTTTCGGGACGCTGTTTGATTACCTGGCCGGCTACACGGGATTCAAAACCAAGATCGTGCGGGCCAGGGAGCACCACAAAACACTGACCGAGATCAGCGCCAGGGAGCGACCGGAAGAGTACCGCTATCTTTCCCAGTATATCCGGGACAACCTGGAAAACCAAACCGATGTCGATCGGGCCGTGGACATGCTACGCGGCGTTTTCTTCGTCAAGTACCTGGGTTTCGTGGTCAAAAGCGGCTTCGTCAACAGCACCCAAAACTTCGTACTGGCGGCCCCGACACTCAGCCAATACACAAAGGGCAATGCCGAGCTGAAAATTGGCCGGGCCATGAAAGATGTCCGGCGGGCGGTGACGAGCAAGGCCGCATGGACAAGCGGAAAGGTTGAGTACCCGGGCCTAAAGGCTGACGAACAAAGGGCGATCGAAACCCTGGTTGAACAGGGTGCTGCTACTGACCTGTTTCTCCGCGAGCTGAAAGGCAGCATGCCAGGCCGCGGGCGCTACGGGCGCATGGCGAAAAAGTTTGTCGATCGATCCGGCATTTTCATGCAGCTCGCCGAGAAGTGGAACCGGGCCAGTACGGGGCTGGCCGCCTACCGGGTCGGCCGTGACGAACTGGGTATGGATGAGGTCGATGCAATCGAGTTTGCCAAAGAGGTGATCTACGATTCTCACTTTTTGTATGGCAAGCTCAACCTGCCGTCGGCCATGCGGGGCGGCCCGGTGCGAAAGATTGTTCGCAGCGCGTACACCTTCCGGACGTTCACGCACAACTACCTGTCGGCGATTGCGCACATGATCCGGAACCAGCGATATGCAGCCGCGGCCCGCAGCCTGCGGAACGTGACGCTGATCGGCGGGTTGGCATCATTCCCGTTTTTCAAAGCCTTTACCGAGGCGATGCAGTGGGCACTTGGGGACGATGACGAAGACACGATGACCAAGATCATCGGCTGGATGCCGCAAAAGTGGATGCGAGACCTTACGGTGTTCGGGCTGCCCGGGGTGTTTGGCTACGACATCTCCGGTTCGCTGGGCATCGACATCCCGCGCGATTGGGGCGAGCTTTTGGGCGTGCCGTATGCAGCCTGGGAAGACACGGTCCGCATGACCGAGAGCTGGAAGGCCGGCCAAAAGTTTCGCGCGATTTCAGAATCCCCGATCACTCCGATTCCGGTCCGCAACGCGATGAGGGGCTGGGAGCTGTATAACTACGACAGTGGAGCCGATCCGGGATGCCGCTCAACCTGTATGGCGAGAAAGGGCCGTTGCAGCTCACCACGGGCGAGGCGGTCGGAAAGATTGCAGGGGGATTCCAGCCGATTCGCGTGGCCAAGTCGCACCGGGCCTACGAGGCAACCCGCAAGATGACCCAGGCCTTGCAGAAAAAGAAAAAGAAATTCGCCGATCAATTTGTCAACGCTTCCCGTCGGGGTGACCGGGAGACCATGCGCGAGATTCGCAAGAAGGTCAACGACTGGAACCGAAAGGCGCGCCAGGAAAAGCAATACCACCGGATCATTGATCTTAGCAGCATGATTGAACGTCGGATGCAGCCGGCGCAAAAGGTGCCGGAGACGATGCGCCGCGCCGCGCGAGAAATTTCACGCCGCTGGCAATAGGGGGAGACCGATCATGGCAAAACGGATTGTAACCGCGATTCTTGACGTTGTGAAAAACCAAGAGGTCGAGATCGACAAGGCCTACACGGTCGATCATATTTTCCCGGAAGCCGCGCTCGAAGAGATTGAGATAGAGCTGCTTTTCGCCGCATTGCCGAAGCACACGATCAGAAAAAGTCTGTTCGGCCGTGAAAAAACGGAATTGAAAGAAAACTGGACCTTGAACGAAATTCGCAATGCCTACGCCGAAATGCGCAAAAAGCGGCTGGAAAAAATGCGAAAGGTTTTTCTGCGGCTATCAATTTAAATTTAAGGGCGGTGATATATGCGGAAAGATACTCTTCAAATTAAAGACGTTACAACCGGCGAAGACGCCGGAGTCCGTGGTCGGAAGGATGAAGACGGCGCGTATCCGGTCATTGTAAAAAAAGCCGATGGCGCCGGTGGTTACGAGGTTTGGGACGGCACGGTAACTGTTGACTCGATTTCAGTTGACGGCGACCTATTTGTTCGACTGGACGATGTCGAGCAATACATTTTAGACCAACGATTGCAATACCTTTTTACCGGATTACTTGAAGACGGAGGCTACACTTATTTTGGGTTCGAGGATAAAGATGGGAATTACTATCTGCAACGAATCAATGATACAACCCTTGAATGTCGGTTTTTTGCCGGGTCCGGTGGGATCCCAGATGCTAGCGTTGCAAACTGGGTTACAGGTAAAACATACGGGAAGCCCACAGACATATTTTAACCCAATCAGGTTGGAGGTGCGCCATGGCAGAAATATATATCCGCAACTGGGAAGACGAAACAAATACAGCAAGTCACCCCAAAACTGCCCCTCGTAAAGGAGATGTCCTTTTCATACAGCCGGATGGCCACAGCGACAACCCAAACTGGCAACTTTCACAAGAGGCAAATACCGATAAGCTACTGATGGTCAAGTGCCCCGAGTTGTCCGAATCAGCAGCGGAGGTCTATGCCGCCCTGTGGAAAGAGGATTTTGGATACACTGTTTTAAAAGATTTTCCAAACCAGGGAAGATACGACGTCGTGGCCTTTGAAAAAACGCCTGGCGTGGCCGGAGAGAACAATTTGACCCAGGAGAAAATTGAGTCGTTTCTCTCGTTGTGGAATTGCAGTGAAATTTCTTTTGACAACAATGCCTGCTATTTTTCCTTTCTTTTGTGGCCGGCTTCAAGGTCTGTCGGTTTCTGGGAATCAGTCATTGTCGTTTCATCGGTAGACTTCGTCCTTGAATCTTATAGTGGGCAGACGGGATGGGGAGAAATTTCAGCGCAAGTACTGGACAATCCTCAAATCACGCCCGCCACCATAACAGCCAATGTCACAATCAGAGGTGGAGAAGTTCTTGAGGCAAACCACCCTTATTACAGGTATCGTCTGCATCGATCCTCGCTGTTCGAATGGTTCAAGCGTGATGTGAAAAAGAAAGCCGAAAACCTTTATCGCCGTCATCGATATTATGTTTCTCAAGGAACGCTCGATTGGATTCTCGCACAGGGAAATGGGCCGACTGTTACCTTGGAACAACTGCTGACATACTTGATTGACAAGGCAAGCTAAAAGTAAATGGCTGAAACAATTATCATAGTAGACACCGGTTCCGGCATTGGCTACGACTATAGTACTCTAAAATCGGCCGAAGAGACGGAAAACGGGACTCTATCTGATGATTTTACTTTCAAGTGCCGTAACACAGATGGCACCGTCAAAGATTATCATGCTGTAATCTTTGACGGATGGACCACAAACGGATACACGATCAAGGTTTGGACTGATCCTGACGAATCCTATCGGCATGACAACTCTCCGTGGGCCAGCACTCAATATTCTTATATTTTAAGTCCTAACTCGTCTTATGGCTCTCAAGGTGCCATCGAGATTTATGAAGATGGCATGGTCTTTGAGGGGATTGAGGTCAACCAGTATCAAGACTGGCAACCGGCTTTTGAGGTCCAAGCTGACTGTGACATTATCGATTGTATGGTGTCGATGGGTGTTCAGAATGCGGATTCTGGATATTATGTCGGTTCAAATAATCTCACAGTCAACATAGTAAACTGCATCTTTTATGGCGAAGATGATTTTTATTATGGAATTAAAGTAACTTCTACTTCGTCGACTGTAAACATATATAATTGTACTATAGTAGATGCTTACGTTAACGGTATCTATGCTACTGCCGGAACAGTCAATGTAAAAAATTGCTACGTTGGCGGATCTGGCTTTGGAGATGATCTTAGCGGCGGCGCTACATGGAACCTGACTACCACCTACACAGAAGATGGGAGTCTATCCACCACCACAGCAGCTTACAGTACGAGCAGTGGATGCTATTTTACCAATCTTACGGTTGGCTCTTATGACGTAAACATTGGGGCGTCTTCGGCCCTTATCGGGAATGGGACAGACTTATCATCGGACGCCTCATACCCGTTTAGCACTGACATCAAAGATTATAATCGGGGCAGTACATGGGACATCGGTGCGCACGAGTATGAGGATGCTGGCGGGTCTAATTCGCCGAGCGGCAGCCCGTCCGGGTCTCCATCTGAAGGCACACCAAGTGCGTCACCGTCAGGGTCTCCTTCAGGGTCGCCCTCTGGCAGCCCAAGTGGAAGCCCTTCCGGTAGTCCGTCGGGGTCTCCCAGCGGCTCTCCGTCTGCATCGCCATCGGGTAGCCCCAGCGGATCTCCGTCAGGGTCTCCTTCTGGGTCTCCATCCGGATCGCCTTCCGGTAGCCCCAGCGGATCTCCGTCAGGGTCTCCTTCTGGGTCTCCATCTGGATCGCCTTCCGGTAGCCCCAGCGGATCTCCGTCAGGGTCTCCTTCTGGGTCTCCATCTGGATCGCCTTCCGGCAGCCCCAGCGGATCACCAAGCGAAGGCACCCCATCGGCAAGCCCGTCCGGTAGCCCGTCAGGCAGCCCAAGTGGCTCGCCTAGTGGCAGCCCTTCGGGGTCACCGTCTGAAAGTCCGTCTGCAAGTCCGTCTGGGTCTCCGTCCGGAAGTCCATCGGCGAGTCCATCCGGTAGCCCCTCGGGGTCACCGTCAGCATCACCTTCCGGTAGTCCGTCAGGATCACCATCTGAAGGGACACCTTCTGCAAGTCCATCAGGCTCGCCGAGTGGGTCTCCCTCTGGTTCTCCTAGTGAATCGCCTTCTGCGTCTCCATCGGGAAGCCCATCTGGAAGTCCTAGCGGGTCCCCGTCTGCATCGCCAAGTGGCTCTCCAAGTGGATCCCCCTCTGGAAGCCCCTCTGGTAGTCCAAGCGGTTCGCCTTCGGCATCACCGAGTGGTTCACCTTCCGGTAGCCCCAGCGGTTCGCCCTCCGGGAGTCCATCGGAAGGTACACCTTCAGCTTCTCCATCTGGATCGCCAAGCTCGTCACCATCCGAGGGATGGGAAGCGTATTCTCGTGGGGCGTATGCCGCGTTGCCGGTCGATGATTCCGAGCTGACGACAGCTTATTCCGAGCAAGACTATTTGGACGTTGATGCGGACGACGGCGTAAGGGTTTCGGTGACCTGCGACGAGGGTGATTATGCTATCCATTTGTTCAAGGATTTTTTCGACGAGAATGCTTGCCAACTGACGTGGAATGGCCAGTCGAATCTAGCTCCTACAATATCGACTGTTCTTCTTCAAATCTACAATCACAACACGCCTGGTTGGGAGACAGTTGATTCGAATAACGCAGCAGATGCAGACGTAGATTTCACGCTGTCGGCTGAGATAGCTGATACAGCCAACTATCTGTCAGGTAATATCCTTACCTGCCGCGTTTATCAGCAAGGATAGTCTCTGTGGCGTCTGAACAACAATCACCAGCTAGTACTACGAGCATTGTCACCGGCTGGACATTGCTCGATAATATCAAGGTTAGCGATAACTTCCGTGCGTCAGCTAGCCAAACAACTGCTATTGGTGCAGCGTATGATTTCGGCTTTTCCATACCAACTGGGGCAACAATCGATGGAATTGTTGTTTCGGTTGAGGGTTATGGCGGTGGCAACAATTCCGCACGGCGCGATCTTATTGTCGGCCTGTCGAAGGATCAAGGGTCGACCGTCGAGGGTGACGAATCTGCCGCGACAGACCTTACTGGCACTGTCGATACCATTACAGATTTCGGCGGCTCCACGGACTTGTGGGGAGGGACGTGGTCTCCCGCAGATATTAACAGCTCAAATTTTGCCGTTCGGGTCCAACCTGGGACACAAAGCAACTACACGCGGTACATCGACCATGTCCAGGTTACAGTCCACTATACCCCGGCGGCTGGTTCTAACTCGCCGTCTGGTTCGCCTTCTGGTTCTCCATCAGGTAGTCCTTCTGGTAGTCCTAGTGGTTCTCCGTCGGGGTCTCCAAGCGAAGGCACACCGAGTGCGAGTCCAAGCGGCAGTCCCAGTGGTTCTCCGTCGGCATCACCCAGCGGTAGCCCATCCGGGTCGCCATCAGGGTCGCCATCAGGAAGTCCTTCTGGAAGCCCCAGCGAGGGCACACCGAGTGCAAGCCCCAGCGGTAGCCCTTCTGGCTCTCCATCAGGTAGCCCGAGTGGAAGTCCATCGGGTTCGCCCAGCGCTTCCCCTAGTGGCAGCCCAAGTGGGTCCCCGTCGGCCAGCCCTAGCGGCTCACCTAGCGGATCTCCTTCTGGTTCGCCAAGCGGCAGCCCAAGCGGCAGCCCGAGTGCTTCGCCTTCCGGGACGCCAGGTGCTACGCTTCAAACAGACTATTGGGTGGTTACGCCTCTTGGATCGAATTCTCCATCTGGATCGCCAAGTGGCTCGCCTTCTGGCAGTCCTTCAGAGGGGACGCCATCAGCATCGCCTTCGGGTAGCCCATCCGGATCACCTTCTGGAAGCCCTAGTGGAAGTCCTTCCGCCAGTCCATCGGGCAGCCCTTCAGGTTCTCCAAGTGGTAGTCCATCCGAAGGGACACCGAGCGCAAGTCCATCTGGCAGCCCTAGTGAGTCGCCATCAGCAAGCCCATCTGGTAGCCCTAGCGCCTCTCCAAGCGGTTCTCCAAGCGGATCGCCCAGTGCATCTCCGTCTGGGTCACCGTCTGGAAGTCCGAGTGGATCACCTTCGGGATCGCCGTCAGCATCACCGTCTGGATCTCCAAGTGGTAGTCCATCCGGATCACCTTCCGGTAGTCCGTCCGGTTCCCCAAGTGGATCGCCCAGCGAGGGGACCCCAAGCGCGTCGCCTTCCGGTTCACCGAGCGGATCGCCGAGTGGCAGTCCGTCCGGATCACCCAGCGGGTCACCGTCAGGAAGTCCAAGCGGGTCGCCATCGGAAGGAACGCCATCCGCTTCTCCGTCCGCTTACCCATCTGGAAGCCCGAGAGGTTCACAGTATGGATCTCCAAGCGGTAGACCGAGTGGATCTCCGTAAGCAAGTACGGCGAGGAGACCAAAAGGCGCAACATCAGGGAG
>Ga0180438_10003627_pt1 | contig 23099 bp, 16 predicted proteins | sample SS_ome_12_FD_132455 | JGI IMG/M metagenome (GOLD analysis project Ga0180438, IMG submission 132455) | Hypersaline lake sediment archaeal communities from the Salton Sea, California, USA - SS_3_D_2 metaG | ecosystem: Environmental > Aquatic > Non-marine Saline and Alkaline > Hypersaline >...
CCAATGAGACACCGCTGACAACTCCGTATGCTTGTCTGTGAGTCCCGGGCACTCTATCCTACCGGACCTTTGGACGGCGCCTCCGGACGCCGTCCCGCTTTCAGGTGTGTGTCTGCGTGGAGGAAAACATCTCGGCATCGAAACAACGGGGCTTCGGACGAGTAAGTGGATTTCGATGCCAGCAGGTTCTGGTCAGGAAAAGGACTTGGGATCGAAACGCTCGTTGGTGTCCGATGTCCCATGCTTTGCCGTCACCAGGAAGAGGGCACGGGGACTAGATGCCGCGGCTTGGTAGACGGGACAGCATACCACTGGACCCAGGTGACCACCCTCGCGCGTCAGAGCGTCGGAACAGCGTTAGTGTGCCGTAGAGGCTCCCTCGCGTGTCTGCCCCCTCGGTTTGCCCTTCTGAACGCGCTTCGCGGTCCGCTCAACCGCCCTGAAGTCGCAGGTGGGTGACCTGTAGCTTGCAGGATAGCTCCGCGGACCTGGCCGCGCGCTAGACATCGTAGGCTCAGGTCCATCGACCTTACGGCAGTTCGGGGGGCCCTCGCGGCCGCCGGCGCGCGGGACGCACTGCCCCGGTCCTCAGACATCTCAGAGGTGAACACGCGCAAGGATGTGGGCGACGGAGGTAGTCGCACACGGATCACCTCAGTAGCCGTTCTCCCACGAGATGCCCGCTGGCGGCAAGCAGGATCGGCTTGGCATTGGCACGAAGTGTAACGCACCGATATGGCGGGCCCCGCTCGAACGCGCCACTCGGCGACATCGGTGGTGTTGGATGGCACCAGACCGTGTGAGGAGGGAGGCACCCGTGAGACTGGAGGACTTGGCTGCCGCCACCGGCGGGCAGCTCGAACCGGCTCAGGAAGATGCGCGTCAAGCTGAGGTGAAAGGGCTCTGCGCAGTCCAAGATGTCCAACCGGGCTATGTGACCTACGCCACAAGCAAGAAGTGGCTAGATCGTGCTGTGGAAGCCAATCCGCTGGCGATCATTGTGAAGCCGGGCATTGCGAGACCCCCTGGGCCAACCTACATTCTACACGATGACCCGGAAGGTGCGTATGGCACGGGACTTCACCATCTCCACGTGAGCTTCGGCTTGCTGCATCGGCCGGAGCCCTGGATTGCACCGACGGCACAGATCGATCCTGGCGCCGACGTGGCTGACTCGGCCCGTGTGTGTCACTTCGTAGTAGTTGAGGCAGGCACGAGGATTGGAGAGAGAGCGGAAGTCAGAGCAGGCGCCAAGATCGGCAGGCACGTCGTGATCGGCAGTGAGTGCTGGATCGGGGAGAACGCCGTGATATCCGATTGCGTCATGCTAGAGAGCGGGGTCCGTATTCTCCCCGGTGCTGTTGTCGGCATTGATGGCTTCGTCTACTCACGTGATCTCGGCGGGATCCCGAGAGCTGCAAGTCACGAGGGCGCAACTGTGATCCGCTGCCGAGCGGAGATCGGCGCGAACACAGTGGTTGCCAAGGCAGAGGGATATGGGAGAAAGACAGAGATAGGCCGGGACGCGAAGGTCGACAGCCTCGTCCAGATCGCGCATAACTGTGAGGTCGGGGCCGGCTCCCGCATTGCTGCGCAGACAGGGCTAGCTGGCCGTGTGCAGGTCGGAGAGCATGCGGTTCTGAAAGGGCAAGTCGGTGTGAACCCGGAGGTCCGCATCGGCGACAACTCAGTGGTCGGTGGTCAGGCAGGAGTGTGGGAGGATGTCCCAGAGGGGAGGAGGTACACTGGTTACCCCGCGGAGCCTCACGGTAAGTCCGCCCGGCTGATACTACTGCTGCGAGAACTCCGGGACTCACGGATGATGCCGATGCTGCGAGAGCTCCAGAAGGTGTACGGTCGCCGGGAACTGCGATGTCTCAGAGGTTATAGAGGAGATGATGCCGAAGCTCTCGGGGAAGATACCTCGTGAGTTTCACCTCGGTGTTGCAGAGCTCTCCTTCGCCCTGTATCCCGTCGAGGATCAGGGAATGGCTACCTCGGGTCCGCGACCTCGCTGCGTTTCGCGCGGTGATTCGAACAGGCGATGCAGCACCGGTACGCATCGACACATACTACCGGCATTGAGTCGCTTCCCGCGGCCAGCGGGACTCCCTCGGTGTCGACGACGGCGTCGGCTTGGGCCGGCGTGTGGTCTCGCTGCGACCTGTCTGGGCTCCGAGCTAGCGGACGCAAGGTCATCTGCGGCCGCTAATCTGTAGGAGTCTGTCGATAAGCTGCTCGGCCATCTGCTCCACTGGCCGGCCGTATCCCACAGTCTCCTCAGATGAGTCAAGGGCCTGCTTCTCAGCACGAGCCCGCTCCGCTGCGTTCTCGATTCGACTCATTGCTAGCCTAATGCTGGCGACAACACGCAACCTGTCAATCAGCGCTTTGACCCTGATGTAGACCCTGACGACTTCCTCGGCCACGTCGCACGGCAGAAGGCTCAGCCGAGCACCTATGGAATCGTACACTGAGCAGTACGATTCCTCGGCAGCACCGACGGGCAGGACTCGACACTGTCGGGCGCCGTGCGGTGCGATCTCGTACCACCTGCTCATCAGTCCCCGAAGTTCCGCCACAAGAGCTCCGGCCAGTAGGCGCATCTCCGCTCTTCGTCGCCTCGACTCCCGCAGTGCGTGCAATCCCTCTGAAACCGCGATCCCTGCGAGGACGGCTGCAGCACCGATTAGGCTTCCGAGAATGCTAGGTTCCATTGTAGGTGGCAGATGCCTCCTAACCAGTGGCGACTTCGCTGAAGCCAGCCGGACGTATGATACGTGGTCCGAACATGCGACACGGCGGGAGACCGTGACGCTGATCACCAGACATGCGCTGCCCGGGGAGTGGGGAAGCGGAACGATGCCACGGTCTCGACTGACACTAGACCCTCACTGTGACCGGGGCAGTTCGCTGTATAGTTCGGCTGCCTCCTGCTCGACACTCGCGTCGTTCATGAGTGCGATGTGGTCAGCAATGGCGCGTCGATAGTCACCGTCAAACGCCATGTACGGTATCAGTTTGTCCAGAAGGGAAAGCGTACGAAAGGCGCCGCGCTCACGATCTCCAGCAAGGAACCGACATAGTAGGCGCTCCTCATCAGGCTCAAGGCGCCGTAGGGCGTGTTGCTCTTCCTTCCTGCGGAGCCAGGCTTTCACGCCGTCGCGCTGCAGCCTCCGATAGTCTAGGCACTTCGTCGCTACATAGTCATCAAGTGCCTCATTTGGGAGCTGCCTGGGGTCCATCAGATAAGCATCAAAGAGTTGCCGTATCAGATACGAGCCCTTGTTGTCCATTCGGTTAACCTCATAGTCATTCACGACGCGCTCGTACTTCAGGTCCGCAAGCGCCTTGAAACACGCTGAATGGATGCTCAGATCACCGCGGCCTCTGCGTCCCAGCCAATCCCTGATCGGCCCGGGAGCCTGGTCAGTGCCCACCCTGCCTCCTCCACGCGCCGAGTTGAGGGCGGAGCGCAGTGCCGTTGTGACGGCGGCTACGCAGTCCTGACTGAGAGCCGCGACGGTCTGTGCGTTGGTCACGCGCGACTGCCATCTGCCGGCACGCTTCATACGCCCCACGAACCCCTTGTCAAGTATGGACCCAGCAACACGTCTCCTGCTGAGCTCCTCGAAGGGAAGGCTGCCTCTATTCAGAGCGTCATTGATGTCGTGACATAGCTGGGCAATCTCATCTGCCGCCACTACCACCTGTCCCTCGACCGTGGTCGGTGCATCGATGTCCAGCCGGAGCTTCTTGAACAGGTCAGCGTCTTGGTGCATAGCTGGATAGCGGCAGATCTCGCTTCTATCCTCGACGAGAGTCCGCGGGTGTCGCACTGGCGCCAGCGATGTGTGTTTGACGATGCCTTCAAGGACCTGCAGAGTTAGATTGAGACCGCGGTCAAGAGCATCTGGATCGTACTTCTCAAGGAACGTAGCCAGCCGGACTCCTTGGAAGTTGTGTCGGAAATTCCTGGCTTCGTCTCCAAGCTCTTCGTAGTAGCCTGATGGGATTCGGACCCTTGCCTCGAGTCGCCTCGGCAATCGCTCGTTTCCTGAAAGGTAGGCGTCGAGCTGTCTTTCTCCAGCGTGCCCGAACGGCGCGTGCCCGATGTCATGACCAAAGGCGATCGCCTCAACCAGGTCCTCATTCACGGAAAGCAGCCGAGCGATGGATTTCGCAAGTTGCGCCACTTCGAGTGTATGGGTGAGCCGCGTACGCCGATCCTCGTCGGTCAGGGTGCTCATGTAGACCTGCGTCTTGTGACTCAGGCGTCGGAAGCTGCGGCAGAATGCTATCCTGTCCTTGTCCCGGCAGAATGGTGCCCTGTACGCGGTCTGATTCTCCTCATCTTCAAGAGGCGTGAATCGCGACGCGTCTGCACTCCTGGCAGCCAACTCGGTCAGATACTGGCCCTCTCGATCCAGTGTCAGTTGGAGGCCACTTCGATGAGTCCGTCTTGCCCTCGTCCTTGTCACAAGGAACTCCCCTCCCGCTAAGCCGCGTGACCGGGGTCTGAGATGGTGTCCTGATCGGCGCGCGATACTGGACAACTACCACCTGCATTCTAGGCTGCAACGCGGTCCTAGTCAACCGTGGTGAGCAATCACTGGCATGCGAACTGAGCTGCGCCCGGGGCGGCTCTCAACATCCGCAGATTGGCAGAAGCGACGGTACGCGGAGGCCACGTCAATAGCCGCTGCGTGTGTACCACCGGCCACCGTTTCCACTCGGAATACGCAGGAGGCCGGTCGCTATGGACAGGCACGCGTGGCCGCCTCCATCGGAATGTACGCTCCGCCTGGACTCATACGCGACGGACTGTCAGGCCGCAGGTGGACCCATCTGAAGCTCGTAGGTTCTGATCAGATCCAGAGTGATCTTGGCTTCGTCAATGGCCTGGCAGCCAACATCCTGCTCAAGGACCCCGAGGACGTCCAGCAGGGCCTCGGCCAGCTTCGATGAAGCGGATATCAACCGCCCCCTGTACTGCAAGATCCGTCTGAACACGGGATGCGCCATCCAGGTCGTTACGTCCGGTTCGAACCTCCCTATCTCCGCAAGGAAGGCGGGATCATGCACCATCTCAAGCAGGTGGTCATATGGCCTGAGCACATCCATGATGAGCGAGAGAACACTTTGGCTATGCAACGGTCCGGCGGAAGGACTCTCGATCCCACTGCCAGTAGGGCGTCCAGCATGTCGCGCCAAAGACGCGCTGCACTCAGCCATGAGTGATGTACTGCTCAGAAGCATTCGGTTGAGCGTTCCTGTGGGATCTGCAAATGAGGCGACTTTCAGGAACGAGGGGGAGGAAAGGAGCGTAAGAGCCAGTCCGACTACTTGCTCGTTCGCGCGAGCCTGGACAATCATGGCGAGCTCTGCTAACGCGAATAGTGTTGCCAGGTAATGGAACTCGCGAAGTGCGAATAGCTTGAGTATCTTCCGGTTTCCCAGCGATCTCGGACGCTCGGTCAGACGTCCACATACCTCACTGCAATATGCAGTCCTCAACCGCGCCAAGTCGTCTCTCAGCAGTCTGAGGTCTATACTATGTCGATCATTGGCGAACCCATATCGCTCCGCCAGCAGCTGCTTACTCATGCTGTCGACCGCATCCCACCCCGCAATCACCCGAGCCTCTGTCAGAGTCTGAAGCGTTCTCGGCGGTTGGATAGCAGAAAGCAACTCGTTCTGTGAGATCACAGGATAGGCCGGAGAATCATCGAACGCGAATCTCCGTGCCTCAATCTCTTCGCGATGATCGAACGGCATGGCGCTGTTAGTCGTGACCAGGGAAGTGATTGTCTCTCGAAGGGAGTCCACAGTGTCCTGGTCTTTGCCACCCGGGTAGATGAACATAGTGTCGTAATCTGAGACTTGTAGCACCCCGTCGAGGCGGCCAACAGATCCGAAGGCCACAATGCAGATCGTTCCTCTTGCTACGCCGGGCAACAAAGTGCGCTCGACCGCTCTGGCGCACATTCCCAGCATCGTTCTGGACTCGCCATAGGCCTCCAGCACGTTCCTAATGCTGCCGTGCTCAGCGTACGGAATGCTGTGTTCGAACCTGGTGTGGAGTTCCCTCAGTCTGTGCATGGCACCATCACTGACTCAGGCTACCATCTGCAAAGGATAGACAACTCCGAACACCAACCGCCTCGACTGAAGCTCACGACGAAGCCGATCACCAAGAATATGCCTGATCATCTGTCGTGCCCGCGAAGGGCCTCATCGATCCCATAGGCCCCGATCTCCAGCAACTTGTCGATGGCGTCAAGGCACCTCCCCTTGGTGGCCTCATCGGGTGCAGTCGCGTAGGCTCTGAGCACCAGCTCCGAGAGGAGGTGCGCATCGCCGGCTGCCGCTTGCGAGATATCACCTGCGCTCGCTCCGGCGATCTCTACGAATCTCTCGGAAGCCCGGCAGATTACCTCCGGGGGAGCAAACGGCGATTCGTGCAGCGCGAAGAGCAGGTTGCCGTTGTGCTTTACGTATGCCGGGCTCTGCACAAACTCTAGCATGAGATCGGCGAAGTCCCCGAGTTCGGCCTCAGCTATCTCGCGGAAGCAGCCAGCTGCTGCGTCTTGTACCTTGTCGGATTGGTCGTGGAAGAACCTGACGAGGCCATCCAAGCACTTCTGCCGGAACTGCGCACGGTCCACATTGGCGGCAAAGACCTGTGCCGCGCCGATCCTCTGTGTCTCCGTACCCCCCAGACATCGCTCGATAAGGTCCTGTGCTCCATCGATGTATAGACCCGCCAGACATGCCTGTCTGGCCCCGGCCTCGGCAACCCTGGCACACTCGCTGTCAAGCATACGTATGAGGACCGGCCGGAGAGCGCCGAAGTGCGTACGCAGCGCCCAACTGAGGAACTCCTCCGCGAATCGTGTCCCCAGCAGCACATCTTCAGTATCACAGAGCGTCAGGAACAGAGTGACAGCATAGCCCCGATCGTAGTTCAGCACCGCCACCAGTGTCTCAGCGACCCAGGACCGCACCGCGATGGAAGGGTCCTGAACCATGCGGTCAAGAATCGCCTTCACCCGCTCCACGAGGCGGGGCTCTGCGAAGAGCAGCCTCGCCAGCGTCTCTGCGGCCGCGCCTCTCGTTGAGTTGAGCCCGGCCATGATGATGTCGCCGCCGTAGTACACGTCGCCTGATCCAGTCTGGGTTCGCCAGTACTCCCTGTCGGGATGAGGGTCTTCCCTTGCGTACCACCCCAGTATCTCCAGCAGTTCGTCCGGCAGATTGCGACCAGCCAGCTTGCCAATCAAGCGAACAATGGCCGTTCCTGCCGGGCGACCAGGCAATCCATGGCAATGGCGACATACAGTCAAGCTGAGTCCCACATCGCTCTCCGCGTCGGCGATGCCGTTCAGGACCGCCGAGTAGTACGCCGGATGGCTGTCGGGAGGGAACCTCAGCATCAGGGCACTGAACCGGCGCGGGTCCTCCTTCGTTCTGCGCTCGAGGGCTTGCGCTAACTCGAAGGCCCCGCCAGCTAGTCCACCATCCCGTCTTCTCATCCGTGGCCACTCGTCGTCTTGACGATACCTCGCGATTGCCCCTAGCCAGCTGTCGTCAGGCATCTCCTCGGTGGCTGCCTCTGGGATCGGCGAGCCCACAGCCTCGACCTGCATGGCCACAGGCTGTGTCACAGACTCCCGGCCGAGCTTCCGTTGCCACTCGCGTGATCTTGCGGTCGCCCGGCTAGAGCGACGCGCCGGGTCAATAGCGTCGAGCAGCACCCATTGCGACTGCCCCCGGAATCTTCGCGCATCTGCCTTCCTCTCCCAGGCCGGGTAGTAGTCCAGGATCGTTTGCTCGAGGCGCACAAGCGAATCGGGAGAGCAATGCGGCGTGATGGCTTCGAGTAACTCGTGTGTTGCCCACACAGACCCGTGCTCTCCTTCGATGTATCCCGTTGATAGGCGAGCAGGCAGGTCGCACAAGTACCCCACAGCCGTATCTGCGAAGAAGGCGCCGTTGGCCGCGTATGCTCGCACCAACAGGAACTGTACCGTCTCGAACGGCGACGCTGCTAGCGTGAACTGTTCCGCCATCGCGGCCAGGGCATCGGGATCGTGCTCGGCGAGCGCTCGAAACGCACTCTCCATCGCATGCAGAAGCTGGCGACTTGTGTCGTGCGGATGCCCCCAGAAGCGGTACTGCCAAACAGGGTCGTGTCTCGGTGCCTCACCCTCGGGAGCCGTCAGTTCCATGAGCCGAAGCATGAACGGGAGGACCTCGTGGATGAACGCCCAGGGCGCGGCCCTGCTGCTGGCTTCGAAGACCTCCCTGGCGAACCCGTAAGAGGCAATCGTGCCTCCCTTCTCGTCGAACGGGTTCGGCTGTCCTCTGGACACACTCAGCACGAGACGCCGGTCGAGGTAGCGCCCGATGGCCTCGCAGCACCAGTCCGGGTGTCGCTCCCTGACCTGGTAAAGCAGCATCCAGAAGTCGCTGTTCTGAGCCATCGGCGCGCGCAGATCATCAAGCGTCCCACTGTCGATGAGGTGCAAGAATAGGGCGAAGAACTCGCGACTGCTGTCAGTGTCACCCCACGCCATCAGGTACCGGAGGCGGTTGTTCCATGCATCGGACCGGTTCACGAACGGAGCCAGGACCTCCGCGATCCGCGCCGATTCGGTGCCCATTACAGATCTCATCATGACCACTGCGCGGTCGGCCAGCTGGTCGTCTTCGCTGTTCACCCACTGCCGGATGACCCCAAGCTGATCGAGCAGTCGGAACCACGGCGCGGACCCTATCAGCGCGGCCCGCGCCACGCGACTCATCGGCGACGACGCTTCCTCGAGCAACTCGCTAACAAGGCGCCATTCCGTCTCCCTCGGATCGGGTAGTTGCGCAAGGAGTCTGAAGACCAGCGTTCTGACATGAAAGCGGACCCGTGAGTTCTGCAGAAGTGCTCGCACATCCGCAAGGTATCGCTCGGGATCACCGCCGCGCTCGTACACAAGGATCTGCCGGACCTGGGCGCGTCGGAAGAGATGTTGCCCTTCAGCCAAGAGCAAGTCCAGAAGGCTGCCTCCCTTAGCGGCAAAGCGACGGGCAAACGCATAGTCGAAGAACGTTTCGTGGAAGAACTGGACACGCCCCTCACTGATCGCTATGACATGCTCGGACGTCATCGCGTCCGCGCTCTCCTGGTATCTGTCCAGCACTCCCGCAGGTGCATGGAGCACTTGGCGAGCGCTCATGTGGTCGCACAGAGTGCCTATGACTTCCGTCCAAGCGAGACTTCGTCTCAGCCTCGCCCGAAGAACGCGCTGCTTCTCCTCCCAGTAAGTGTCGTAGAGGTCTCGAAGGGACACAAGGCGCCCTGCGTCAACCTGCGGTCCTTTGGCGACCTGCAGGAACAGGCTGAGGTGGAGTGGAACTGCCAGCAGGCTGCTCTGTTGTGCGGTAAGGGTCTTCGCGTCCAGTCCCGCCTCCGTCATCACCTCCCGGATGACCTCGGCCGAAAGGCCTCCGACGGCCACCCGCTGTGCCGCATCAGGTCCCGAGGTCAGTTGTCGGAATCGGCTGTCGTTCTGCAAGTCGAAATCCCGGCAGGCCAGGATCAGGTGCATGTTCCGGTGTTGAGACGCCTGGGCGATGATCTCGTCTACACACTCCCAGAACTCAGGACTCCGGCCCGATGTTGTGCTCACCGCGTCAAGTTGGTCGATGACCAGAGCACACTCGCGGCCGTGGGCCACGGCCGCCAGCACCTGAGCGGGTGACCCCGGGAGATCAAGCTGCAGCCCCACAGCGGCAGGGCTGCGAGCGGGGTCGAGTCTGTCGACGCGGAATGCTAGGACCGGACAGCCTTCCGCTTGTAGCCTCCGAACCGCCTCAGCGACAACGTTGCTCTTGCCACAGCCAGCAGATCCGCTCACCAAGACACAACGAGTGCTGCTGGCTCTCCTGCGCAGAAGTTCGAGAATGCGTTCCGTTTCGATTCGCGGTATGCTCCTGCCGCCGATGGCAGTCTTGGCTATCAGGTCGAGATACCGCCGCGTCACCTCCTCGACCTTGGGAAGGAGACGAGGATCGCTCTCCCACTGCCGCCGCCTGAGGCCCGGCCTGCTCTCGATACGCTGCCAGATGTCGTGGGCAGTCAGCTCCTTGTGGATAGAGTTGATCGCCAGCTGCGCCAGCACGTCGAGGGTTGTGGCCGTGTCTCCTTCGACCAGATAGTCGAGGTTGGTCTCCACCATCTGCCGGAGAGTGCTCTCGTCCACGGTTCGCACCTGGAGGTGGCGCAGCCAGTGAAATGCTTGCACACGATCGGCACCCGCTTTGGGATCACATCCCCACGAAGAGCACAATGCCTGGAAGTCAGCGCGCAGTTCCTTGGAGAGGAACTTGGCCTCGAACTCCTCCGGACCAGACGCGGCACGAGCGCGTTCCGCCAGCTCGCTCAGCGGGTGTGCCGCCTGCGTGGATACGAACACACAAGTGATACCTGCGGGGTCGTGCAGGTGCTCCAGGAAGCCCGCTAGGACTCCAGCCCTACCAAGACTACTGGTGGTCCACTTCCCCAGCCCGGAGGCCTGCCGCTTAGCCTGGTGGTACTCGCGCCCCTGCTCAGTCTCGAGCCAGAACTCCGCGGCGACGCCCTCTTCACCAGGCGGCTCGATGCGGATGCTGCGGACCTTCTCGGCCATGACATCGGTCATGTGGAGTACGGTCCACACGTTCTCGTAGCGATTGCCTATCTTGTCCGCCGCGCCACCAGGGAGTGGCATGCCATTCCCTCAGGTCTGCTCTTGTGAATACAGACCGCACATGCTGCTCGAACAAACTTGCCGAACGTGGTGCTGTCGGCCGCTCATCTCAACCTACCCAATCCGCGCACAGCAACTCCGCCTGCTCCAGTACCGTCTGAGTCGCCTTCTCCTGCTTGTCCGGCGGGTAGCCGTACTTGCGCAGGATGCGCTTCACCCGGCGGCGGATGTCGGCGCGGACGCTTTCCTTCACCGTCCAGTCGATGGTCACGCTGGCGCGTATCTGCCGGGTCAGTTCGAGGGCGATCTGCTTCAGCGTCTCGTCGCCGAGAACCTGAACGGCACTATCGTTCACGCCGAGTGCATCGTAGAAGGCGACCTCGTCGTCGGTCAGCCCGAGGCTGTCACCGCGCGAGCGGGCCTCTCGCATCTGCCTGGCGATCTCTATGAGTTCCTGGATCACCGCGACCGCCTCGAGGGTGCGATTCTGATAGGAGCGGATGGCCTGCTCCAGCATCTCGGAGAAGGCACGCGACTGAACAAGGTTTCGCCGTGAGTATGATCGCAGTTCGTCGTTCAGGAGCTTCCGCAGCACCTCGACGGCGAGGTTCCGCTGAGGCATCTCGCGGACTTCGGCCAGGAACTCGTCCGAGAGGATCGAGATGTCTGGCCGCTTCAGACCAGCCGCAGAGTATATGTCGATCACACCTTCCGAGACGACGGCACGGGAAACGATCTGCTTGACTGCGTGTTCGATCTCCTCCTGGCTCCGACCGCGACCGCCGCCTGTCTTGATCAGTCCCGCGCGGACTGCCTGAAAGAAGCCAACATCGTCTCGTATCGCTAGCGCCTCTTCCCGCGGGACGGCCAGTGCGAAGGCCAACGATAGCTCGCGGACCGCCTGCAGGTACCGCTCCTTCCCGCCTTCCTGGGAAAGGATGTGTTCCTGCGCGGGCGGGAGCAGAGACAGGCGTTGAGCCGCCGTGCCCGTGGCGAAGCTTGAGTAATCGAACCCGTGGAATATCCCGACGCAGATATCGTGCTTCTCGCGCATCACCGCGAGGGCTTCGTTCTGATCCACAACGCCGTCGCCTCGCCCGCCGCCCTCGGTGTAGTCCTTCAGCGCCTTCTTTAGCTCGTAGGCCAACCCGAGATAGTCCACCACCAAGCCACCAGGCTTGTCCCCGAACACTCGGTTGACGCGCGCTATCGCCTGCATCAAGCCATGTCCCCGCATCGGTTTGTCCACATACATGGTGTGCAGGCACGGAACATCGAAACCGGTGAGCCACATGTCTCGGACGATGACTATCTTGAGCAGGTCGCCGGGGTCTTTGAAGCGATCGGCGAGCGCCGCCCGCCTTGGCTTGTTTCGGACATGGTCCTGCCATTCGACGGGATCGCTGGCCGAGCCGGTCATGACGACCTTGAGCGCTCCCTTGTCGTCATCCCCGTGGTGCCAGTCCGGGCGCAGCTTCACCAGCGCGTTGTAGAGGTCCACGCAGATGCGGCGGCTCATCCCGACGATGAGCGCCTTCCCGTCCATCGCCTCCAGTCGTGCATCAAAGTGCTGCACGATATCCTCAGCGACTAGGCCCACCCGCTTCTCGGTGCCAACCATGGCTTCGAGCTGTGCCCACTTGCGCTTGACCTTCTCCTTGACTGTTACCTCTTCGCCCTCGGTGACTTCCTCGAAGTCGGGGTCTATCCTCGGGCGCTCTTCCTCACTGAGCCCGATCTTCGCCAGGCGCGCCTCGTAATACACTGGAACAGTCGCGCCGTCCTCGACCGCCTGCTCGATGTCGTAGATGTCGATGTAGTCGCCGAACACCGCCGGCGTGTTCCGGTCGGCGGCTTCGATGGGCGTGCCAGTAAAGCCGATGAAAGAGGCATTCGGTAGCGCGTCGCGCAGATGCTTCGCCAACCCATCAATGAAGTCGTACTGGCTGCGATGGGCCTCGTCGGCGATCACGACGATGTTCCGCCGGTCGGAGAGCAGCGGGAAGGTGTCGCCGCTCTCGTCCGGCATAAACTTCTGTATCGTGGTGAACACCACGCCGCCGGCCGCAACCTTGAGGAGCTTCCGTAGATGCGTCCGACTCTCAGCTTGCTGTGGCTCCTGCCGCAGCAGTTCCTGGCACTGGCAAAAGGTGCCGAAGAGCTGGTCGTCCAGATCATTGCGGTCGGTGAGCACTACAATAGTGGGATTCTCCATCGCCGGGTGCAGCACCATCTCGCCGGCATAGAAAGCCATCGTCAGGCTCTTGCCGGAACCCTGTGTGTGCCACACCACGCCACACCGCTTGTCGCCGTCTGGGCGGGAGGCCTTGACGGTGGTCGCGACGGCCTTGCGCACCGCGTGAAACTGGTGATACCCGGCCAGCTTCTTCTGGACGTCCGCGCCGTTAACGTCGAAGACGATGAAGTGGCGCACCAACTCCAGGAATCGGCGCTTCTCGAAGACGCCGGGAATGAGCACCTGAAGCTGTGGCATGGCCGTGGGCGCGAGATCGTCTCCCTCGACCGTCCGCCACGGCATGAACCACTCCTTGTCGCCCGTGAGCGTGCCCACCCGCGCCTCTGTGCCGTCCGAGATCACGAGGGCTTCGTTGCAGGTGAAGAGCGAGGGAATCTGGTGCTTGTAGGTCTGGAACTGGTTCCATGCAGTCCAGATGGTCGCGTCCTCGTCGGCAGGATTCTTCAGCTCAATAACCGCAAGCGGCAAGCCGTTCACGAACACGACCACATCCGGCCGCCGGTTGACCTGCCCCTCCACGACGGTGAACTGGTTCACTACCAGCCAGTCGTTCTGCTCAGAGTCGTCGAAGTCCACAAGCCGGACGGTGTCACCCCTGATCCCGTTATCGGTGCGGTACTCGACCTGGACCCCGTCCACCAGCATGCGATGGAAAGCCCGGTTGCTCGCGACCACCATGGGCGACTCGCGAAGCAGCACCTTCCGCAGCGCCCCTTCGCATGCCTCCGCAGGCACATCCGGGTTGAGCCGGCCGATCGCCTCCCGCAGCCGCCCAACTAGCACAACCTGGTCGTAGCTCTCGCGCTCCGCGGCTGGCTCACCGGGAGCGATGTCGGGGCCGGACAGTACCGCATAGCCCAGGCTGGAGAACCACTCCAGGGCGGCGACTTCGAGGTCGAATTCGGTGAAGTGAGTCACTTCTTCCCCCCCATTGGCTCCGCCTTCGCGGCCAGCCAGTGCAGCACATCTCCAAACGGTTCGGGGATCGCCAAAGCGGCGTCCGCAGCCATCAGGCGCGCCCTGATCGGCTTGCTCACGCTGGGGTACTTCTGGCACTCCTGTTGATAGCGCTGCTCGCCGATAGCCTTGCGCAAGTGGTCTTCATACTTCTCGCACAGTTCCCAGACTCTCACAGAGCCATCCGACCGCGCAAGTTTGGCGAGCTCACTATTGAACACCGACTCGTCATCCTTTGAGTTGTCCTGGAAGTCAGACGAGTGCCTATCGTAGATGACCCCCGTCGGGATCTGAAACGAGGTGGCTATCTTCGCGAACTCCGGAAGATTCCTCTTTCCACCGACTTCAACAATAGTCGCTCCCTCCCGGTCCAAGTCGAGGCCAAGTCGACGGGCGTACTCCGGCAGCGCTAGCTTCTCCGTATCGCCTTCGACAAGCAGCAACCGCGACGCAAAAAACAACTCGTTGCGTTCCGGGTCTAACTCCTTACGAAGCTTCTCCCGTCGAGCGGTGTCGCTGGGAAGATCAGAACGGCGCACCGTAGTGCCAGCATCTCCCTTCCTCACGAGCCGCACGTTCTCATAGTCAGGTATGGATACGAAGTGCGGAGAATGCGTTGTGTAGATGACCTGATTCGTTGCCCCGACTTCGGTGAGCGTCTTTGCAAGTGAGCGCTGCATCTGTGGGTGCAGGAACATCTCTGGCTCTTCAATGACCAGGATGGCCCCCTGCTTGCGGCGCTCCTCGAATGCCTGGAGAATCGCGAGCACGAGCGCATTCTGTATGCCCTCCCCAAGTTCAGTTGCGCTGATCTCGAAGTCACCTTCCCGGACCCTAAGGTCCAGGGACTTGTAGAAGTCCATCGTATCGAAAGGTGCGAAAAAGAAGTCGAGCTTCTCTGCCTCTGTATCTGGGTCGAATCCAAGCTGCCGCAGGGCGTTCCGCTTTATGGATGCCTCCAGCCTCGCGAAGTCCTCAGTCCGTAGGATATCCATCGCTTGATCCATAAGTGACCTGAAACGATCAATGCGCGGTTCGTCGGCCTCTGATCCATCGACTTGTTGCACCTTGACTGTCTGATCGGGGGTGTGAAGGTCGCGGTCGACATCCTCCAGGAGTTGGCGGAGAAGCGAATATCGTGCGCCAGGCAGGTGATCGCGCAGTGATCGGTTTGTACCGATGTAGATGAATGGCACCTGATCTCTGACTTCCGACGGGATGCCGATGAGCGGCTCGAATCGCGCCTGCACGTTCTTCTTTGGGGCGGACCGGGGAACCATCGGTGCCTCGCCCCTTGCAGATAGGCAGGTCTGTTCCAAGCGCCGCTCGCCTTTGCGACTACCGATCTTGTACCGTTTGCATTCGAACGCGAGGGTCGATATCGCCACGGGAGCGACGCCCTTGAACTTCGCGTACTGAAGCGGGGGCGCAAAGGAGAGGGCTATCTTCATGTCGAGGGATGGGTCGCGATTGCAGATGTCATCCTCGCTGAAACTGGAAACCCTCACCCAGTCTCGTCCAAGCACCCGCTGCATGGCAAGCAGCAGATTGCTCTTGCCGGAATTATTGGGTCCGACAAGCGCGCAGATCTGAGGCAGTTCAATGTCTAGCTGCTTGATTGACCGGAAATTCTCGATCTGGAGTCGGGTGATTCGCATCGTTTCCCCGTTGCCCGCTCACTGGCTGTGGCCCACCCGCACCTCGCCCGATATCAGCTTCGGCAGCAGCGCATCGCGGATGGCGGCGGGTATACGCCTCCTAAATAAGGCATCATCGAGTTTGCGCGCTCATGCGTCGCCATGGCCCGTCCCGTGCTCAACTTGTTTTCAACCACAGCCTGCAGAGGTTATAGATGATCTCTCTAGCCTCCGCGGACATCTCCCGCAAAGACCAGACTTCCTCCTGAAAGGCGCTTGCTACCTCTGTAAAGAACGCCTGATCATCCTTCGATGGAACTGATACTGCCAGTTGCAGGAACCTCTCTACGGGTGCCCGCCTTCGTCTCTGCACAGTGCCGACAGAGATTCCGTTGTACATCTGCATCAATCCAGAGCTCTTGAGTAGCGCTCCGATCAGCGTCGGATCGAAGCCCTCCCTGATTCTGAGAACTTCGTACGCAGGCGAGGTGATACCTAGTTCTGCGATCCAGAGTTGATCGATTGCCCCGGCCCATAGCAGATATGGATTGTAGACAATATCGGTCTTGCGCACGACCTTGTACTTGCTTGTGTCCTCTATGGCGACTCGTTTGGCAAAGCGCTCCTTCTGGAGGATTATGCCGGCACGTTCTGTGCAAGTAAGAATCTCCGGCTCCGGCCGGCTACCAAGGCGCTCGTCACTTCTCTCGAGAATATCCGCCAGGCACAGTCTGACATACGACCGTGGCAGTCGGACTTGCGCTCCTGTCGAAATCGCGGACAGCCGTCTGTCGACGGCATCGGTCGCTGCGACGACATCCTTCTGCAACTTCCGGTGGCATGACACGCGCGTCGCAATCTGCTTCACCAAGCTTCCATGCCCGGAGTTGGCCCTCTGAAGACGGGTCCCGATATACGTGGCAGGAAAGAGGCTGTATCCAACCTCCCTGATGCCCACAATCGTCACCGCTTTGCAGAACCCCGGAGTGTCCTCGTAGTCGCCCTCCTTCTCGCGCCACCGGTGGTATGCCGATGCAATCGTCGAGATGTCGGTGTCTTTGAGGTAACTACGCGTGCGGCTCTCCGGTGTGCCGAGTAGGCTCGCGTCAATGAACAGGACCTGCTCACGCCGGTCGCGCAGGCGGCCGCCTCCCTTCTTGTCTCTGGCGACAAACCATAGACAGACGGGGATTGGAGTAGAGTAGAAGAGCCTCCCCGGTAACGTGACTATACAGTCTACGAGATCGTCCTCGATAATCTGCTTCCGGATCTCACTCTCGACTGGCGATTCGGAAGATAAGGAAACCTGGGCGAGGACGAAACCCGCCGTGCCGCGAGGCGCAAGATGGTGGATGAAGTGCTGCACCCAGGCGAAGTTCGCGTTCGAGACAGGAGGCCGCCCGTATTTCCATCTAATGTCATCTCGCAGCCGCTCTCCTCCCCAGTCGCTCGTGTTGAATGGAGGATTGGCAAGGATATAGTCGGCCTTCAAATCCTTGTGCAGGTCATTGTGGAACGAGTCGGCCGGCTCTGCACCCAGATTGCTCTCAATGCCCCGGATCGCCAGATTCATCTTCGCGAGTCGCCACGTGGTGGGATTCGACTCCTGGCCGTAGATGCTGATAGCACCGATCCGGCCCCCATGCTCCTCAACGAACTTCTCGCTTTGTACGAACATGCCGCCCGATCCACAGCAGGGGTCATACACGCGGCCCTTGTAGGGAGCGAGCATCTCGACCAGCAGCTGCACCACGCAGCGGGCAGTGTAGAACTGGCCGCCCTTCTTCCCCTCGGCCGAGGCGAACTGCCCCAGGAAGTATTCGTAGACCCGGCCCAGGATATCCTTCGAGCGGTTCTCCCTGTCGCCCAGGCTGATGGTGCTGATCAGGTCTATCAGCTCGCCCAGGCGCTGCTTGTCGAGGTCAGGCCGCGCGTACGTCTTCGGGAGCACTCCCTTCAACGCCGGGTTGTCCCGCTCGATGGCGACCATAGCGTCGTCCACGAACCGTCCTATGGTGGGCTGCTTCGCGTTTGCCAACAGATGCGCCCACCGCGCCTCCTGCGGTACCCAGAACACGCTCTCCGCGCGGTACTCGTCCGGGTCTTCAACAATGCCGTAGCGGGCCTCGGGTTCTCTAACGAAGAGGTCGCTTTCGGGGTCCTGAGTCAGCTGCTCAAGCTGGGAGTGCCGCTCCTCGAAGGCGTCGGAAATGTACTTCAGGAAGATGAGGCCGAGCACCACGTGCTTGTACTCGGCCGCGTCCATGTTGTTCCGGAGCTTGTCCGCGGCCTGCCAGAGCTTCTGCTCGAAGCCCAAGTTCGCGCCGTTGTTGGAGGAAGGTCGAGCCTGTCTGCGCGCCATTGACGAGCCCCTCGCTATTCTGCCAGCCGGTGCAGGACTGGCACAGACATTCTATGATGCAGCGGCTCGCTTGGCAAGCCGCGTCAACAACCGCGTCAACAACGCTTGCAGTGATAGCCCCTGAGGCGGGTATGTTGACGGTTCTGCCCGCTCCCCGCCTCTGAGCGCTTAGCGGTGCTGTCAGGACATCTTGATGCCTATCCTTGTTCTGTCTGGGCTGCTCGCTCCTGCCAATCCCGGAGGTTGGCGCCCGGCTCGTAGCCGGCCTCGATTTGGCCCTCGTAGACAAGCAAGGTGTCCTTCAGCAGCTTGGCCAGGCTCATGCCGTGGCTCTCGGAGAGTGCTCTCATTCGCTCGGCGAAGTGGCCCCGGATGGCGACCGTCAAGAGGTCGGCGTGCACACGTTGCCGGGAACGGCGCGCCACGCGCCCCTGTGTGCGGCTTTCGGCACCGGCCTGCGCCTGTGCCCCGGCTGCCTGCGCTTCGCGCCGTCGTCGCCGCGTCTGTGCGCCCCGTTCCGCCGCCTCACGCCGGCGCTGTCGCTGCTCCTCCAGGCGGGCTTCCGTCCGCTCTGCTACTGCTTCTCGCTGCCTTCGTCTTGGCATTTTCCTTCCTCCCTTTTCCAATCGCGTTCCGCTCTCCCGAGAACGTCCTCTATCTTCTCGATGACGTCTGGCGGAGGCGGCTTGAAGACCGCGTACACGGCCTTGTAGATGGCCTCCCGAATGCGTCGCCACAAGGCGTCATCGGGATGCCGCTTGCGCTCGTCATGCTTGTCATTGCCCATCGGTTCCACCCACAACATCACTCTTCCAACCTCCTGGCCACCTCGATAAGCGAGGCGGCGCGGCTGACGTTGTGCCAGCCCCACTCGAAGCGCTTCTGCTTCTGGACGGTGCGGCTGGTCAGCTTCCAGCGACGCACGCCGTCCGGGTGCAGCAGGTAGGTGTGCTTCTGACCATCCTTGCGGCTGTAGCCTTTGCTGAGCAGGTGCCGCTCGACGAGTTCCTTCGCTTGCACGCTGGTCATGGTTCAGCCCTCCTGTTCGCTCCACAGCCTGTCCTGGTGCAGGCCCCCCGGCCTACTGGTGACCGCCACCTGGTCTGTGACGTCGACCCGGTAAATGGCGTCACACTCGACCCGGGCGAACTTCGCTGTCAGTCCCGCCTCGCGGAGCGCCTTCTCGGCAATCGCCTTCGTAGACGCCCACCAGATGGCAGGCATGTCGTCAACGCGGAACGCGACCAGGGGCATCTCGCCGTTCGTCCAGGCGAGCATTGCCCGGGCTCGGGCGTTGATGGCCAGCACCGACTGCTTGCCGCCGAGCGCCAGGCACACATCCGGCCCGTCATCCGCGCCGTATCGGTCGAGCGCCTGCGCCAGGATCTCCGAGTCGCACTGGGACTTCAGCTGCAGGTCCAGAAGCGCCGCCTTATGCTCGTGCAGCGGGATGAATCCGTTGTGCACAAGCGCCCACTCGCCGGCGAGGTGGGGATGGTTGTTGCCGTTGACGGCGGGCGCGCCGGTGGTGGCGAGGCGGGTGTGGCCGATTGCCATGACCACGCGCCTGCGCCGAAGCGCAGCGAACTCTTTGCCCTGGAAGAGCAAGCGCGCCGGCCCCGGCTGTCGCTGCCAGAGCAGCTCGTCGCTCGCGGTGAGTGCGGCATAGCCCGCCGCGTCCGTCCCCCGCTCTTCGGAGGCGATTGCCAGTTCCACCATCAGTCGGTGGGCGAGTGACCACTCCCGCCTAGTCAGGTTGCCCGCGAACCCGAAGACCCCGCACATCTCACGCCGCCCTTTCCGCCGTCGCGCGGTCGTACTTCCGGGCGAGTCTTTTCAGTTCGCGCTTGACCGGCTTCAAGTCGGCGATATCAGCAATCCAGCCGGCCATCTCGACCTCGGGCTTGCCGACATCCCGTCGGCCCAGCGTCCACCCGGCCAGGTAGAAGAACCGGTTGAGTTCCCGCAGGCCCTTGCCCCTCACGTGGTAGGTGCGCTCGCTTGCCAGGGCGTCCCAGTCCATCTTCGCGGTCTCGGTGGCCCGCTCGCAGAGGGCGAGCGCCATCTGGATGTGGGCCACCATCTTCGTCCACTCGACCGTCCCGGCTCCGTGGCGGAACTCCACCGTGGCCTTGCGGGTGAAGAGGTTGGTCAGGTTCAGCGTGTGGTAGCGGGCGAGTCCGTAGACCGCGTCCTGCAGGGCTTCGCGTTTGCGTGTGTCAGGAGCGCGGCGTACCCGGTCGGCCGCGTTCTTCTGCGCCTTGATGCTGCGAGCATAGCCGCCGTTCTCCCGGCGGTGCGTTCCCGTTGAGGCGTAGAGTGCCGTCTCGTGCATGGCGACGTGGTAGAGGAGCTTGGCGACCCACTCGGCGACCTTTGCGAAGCCATCCCCGGCGGCCGCCTCGGCTGAGCAGTGCACGTGGAGCCCCGCTGTGGTATTCACGACTGCCCCCAGGCCCTTGAGCGTCTGCGCGACCTGCTTGACCTGTTCGATTCCGGCACGCCCCTGCAGTATCGGGCTCACTACCTCGATGGGGACGTAGCCCCGGCGGTCCGTACGGAGGCTGCCGTCTCGCTCCGCCGTCCATCCCTGCGGGAAAGGCGAGGGCAGCGGGTGGCCGTGGTGGTAGGAGCCGATGCTGATGCCCATCTCCCTGATCGCCTGGTCGGGCAGGAAGCACTCGATCTCCACTCCCCATCGGTAGGCTTCCGCCTTGCTGCTCGTTATCTGCGTCTGCGCCATTCTGCTGCCTCGCTATCACACACCTGTTTGGCATTACATTCATGCCTGCTTTGGCGCGGAAGTCAAGGCCCAAGTGAGTGGTTTCTTGGGGAGGTGAGGCAGAAAGAAAAAGGCCCTACCGGCGAGCCGCTCCAGTCGGCCTTCCGGGCGGCCGTGGGCGGTTGTATAATGTCTCCAGCCAGAACCAGGAAGCACATCGGATCGAGCAGGAGGAGGTGACGGATGCAGCCGTTTCGCGCCCCAGCACGGCCACTGTCCGCCGTGTATGCCATCGATGTCAGCATCGACCCCGAGCAAGACACGGTCTCGGGCACCGAGATCGTCACCCTCGCCAATCGCTCCTCGACCCCAATGGAGCAGCTCGCCATCCGCAAGGGACTGTGCAGGTCAGGCACTTTCACCGTCGAGATCAATGGTGATAGACCGCCGTTGTCGCCCTCTCCGGAGGGGGCAGAGGCCGACACTGCCATACTTGTGGGCCTCCCGAAGCGAGTCGGCCCCGGCGACACCGTCAAACTGAACATCGAGTTCCGCGGGCGGATGCCGGAGCCGTGGGAGGGGCTGACTGTGTTTCAAGAGTGGCACCCGCGGCTCTGGTGGGGATATCCGACGCATGATGACTTTGAGGTAAGCATCAAGGCACCGAAGGGCTGGGCGCTCGCCGCCAGCGGACGCGCCGATTCCCCCGACGGCCAGTGGCGGGCGAAGAACGTCCGCTTCTTCGGCATCGCGCTCGACAAGAATCTTCAGTGTCAGGAGGCGAGGTCCGGGGGCACTCTGATCCGCTGTTTCTTCGCGCCGGAGCGGAGGGAGTGTGGGCATGCCCTGCTGGAGGCGGCCGTCGCTGCAGAGGACTTCTATCGCTCGGAGTTCGGCTTCTATCCTCAGCCCTTCCTGTCGGTCGTCCCAGGCTCAGATCGCTGGATGGGCGGCTGCCCGATCGCGACCGGCCTTGTGGCCATCCACGGCCAGCACCGCTTTGGCGAGAAGCCTGAAGAGTGGTGGCAATGGATCACAGCCCATGAGATCGGCCACCAGTACTGGGGCGAGCACGTCCTGGACCCCGACGATCCCGGCTGGCTGTGGATCGGGCTCGGGATCTATATGGACCAGCAATACGTTCGAGCACGGGGACTCGACGGGTCTCGCCGGGGCTTTGGACAGCTGCGCGAGGCGATTGAGCAGGGGATCGACACCACCATCGAGCGACCGCCAGAGCAACTCGAAGGGATCGACTTCGACCACAACAATATCGTCGTCCACAGCAAGGGCTACGCTGTTATCAGCGCTCTGGAGAACCTCCTCGGCCGAGATACTTTCCGCCGGATTCACAACCACTGCCTCGCCGCATACAGAGGCAAGTGCCTTGGCGCTCGCGAATTCCAGCGCGTCTGTGAAGAACAGACGGGACAGAATCTCTCCTGGTTCTTCGAACAGTGGCTGCGGTCGAACCGTTATCTCGGCTACCGCGTCGCCTCTAGTGAAAAGAAGCAAGAACGCGACCGTCATGTCACGACCGTTGAGGTTGAACGGTTCGGCACACTCGAGATGCCGATACCAGTAGAGGCGCATTTCGAAGACGACTCTACACAGCGAGCGACCACAGAGCGTCTGCTGCGCGTGTCAGCACTGCGGTTCGAGAGTGGCGCTCCTGTAAGGGAAATCGTGCTCGACCCCGATGGCGTCTTGCCGCTGGTGGAGAGGCCGGTGGCCAACGTCGCACAGCGGATCAAAGGACTACCCTGGACCGGCGCAGGGAAGGCCGCGCTAGAGGTCTTCGAGTTGGCACGAGAGAGTGACCCTGGTAGGGCCGACCTGTGGTGCAAGCTCGCCCTAGCCCTGTACGACGGCGCACATTACACCGAAGCGCTCCAGGCGTTCGGTAAGACTGCGAATCTTGACGACGCAATGTGGCGACCTGTAGCACTGGTGTGGCAGGGACACATCCTTGACCTGCTGGCCCGGCGTGAAGAGGCGGTGGCACGGTACAAGGAGGCCCAAGGTGTGGAGCTGCCAGGAACGATGCGTCACGATCAGTACGGGATCGTGATCGACGCACAGTGGATAGAAGAAAGGCTTCATACGCCGTTCCAACGCAACGATGCAAGATGACAGAGAGGCTCCGTCCTTCAGTCCCTAGTCGCGGAAGGGAGAAGCCCCGCCGCGGCTGAGCGGGGCCTGTCCTCCTGATTCTGCCGCGGCTGCCCTACTCGGTGAGCGCGTCCAGCCCCCAGACGAAGACTGGCAGGCCCTCGGTGAAGCGCGCCTGCTCCTCCGGCGAGAGCCGGCCCAGCCACCGCTGCACCCCGGGGTCATCCAGGATGGCGGCCGAGGCCGGCTGGTAGGACTCGCTGGTGGTCGAAGGGTCGCTCGCGCGGATGCCCTTCAGGTTCTCCCAGAG
>Ga0180438_10003628_pt1 | contig 23094 bp, 18 predicted proteins | sample SS_ome_12_FD_132455 | JGI IMG/M metagenome (GOLD analysis project Ga0180438, IMG submission 132455) | Hypersaline lake sediment archaeal communities from the Salton Sea, California, USA - SS_3_D_2 metaG | ecosystem: Environmental > Aquatic > Non-marine Saline and Alkaline > Hypersaline >...
AGCTCTTTATAAGATACAATATCCTTTTTCAGGACGCGAATCTTATCCCTGATGTGCTCTCCAAGCTTTTCTCTTTGCTCTCTTGTCATGGCGTGAATGGTCTCAGTTTCTTGGTTTCCTCCAATCTGGTTGGAGAAAAGGGTCCAAGGGGTCGACTCAGTGTGTCAAGACCTGTCCCCCCGGATCCGGCAACACCGAGGGATGGGGAGATTGGCTGAACGAAGGCCTACAGCCATTGTCACCCACCATCTCCGCATAGCTACCATAGGCATTGGAGGCCTAAGAGAAGCGGATTTCCCCATCCCGAGGCCTCATAACCCTGGCGGTGCAAAAGTTGAGGCTTGTCTGCCCCAGGCATGGATTCAGGGGGCCACCACTTACTTGTAGATCATTCAGCGGTCAAAGGCCCCAAAGGCTCCTTAGTTTCTCAGAATGGGTCACAAGCAGTCTCATGTAAACGGCCTCAAGGGCAACCATCTCTCGGTCCTGGTTCCGAAGCCACTCAGACATCCATGCAAACCGCATGGCCACGACAAACTCCACCAAGTGCTCCCAGCCTAGATCTGATATAATCTCTGCGCCTCTCAACACCTTGACAAAATCCTTGATCAGGTCCCCTGCCAGACCGCCGGGGTCCTCGATCCCAACACACCCCATGAGATTGGCTACATCGTATGTCTCAGGTTTGTATCCCGAAAACTCCCAGTCGATCACTGCATGGATGCCCGTGGCGGACCATATGATATTGAGGGGGTGATAATCCCCATGACAAAAGGCCAGGGGCAACCTGTCGTGACCGGCCATGAACTTTTTTTCAAGGAAGGCAACCACGGGCGCCATTTCTTTCAACAACTCCGGCTCGTGCTTTTTAATTTGAGACATGAGTCCGTAAATATAGCCCTTTATAGAAAAGGGTTCCAGAGGGCTAAAGCCCTCAACATCCACGGTTTTTTCTCTTAGCTCCATCAGGAAATCAGCCAGGGCGCTGCCGCGCCACTTGTCAAAGACATACCTTGGCCTCTCCAGGGCAACGCCCTCAATGTAGGGAACAAGCTGCCAAAAGCGATCATCGCAGCGTACAATAGACCCGTTACCGTCCGCCGAAAGATAGGGGTGTATGGCTGATGTCCTCTGCTGGAAGAGATAATCAAGAAGGCCTATGATCCTGCGCTTGTGGTCAACGTGGTCGTCAAAGAGACTTTCAAGAAGATAGAGCCGATCATCATGGCAGTGAATAACAAACCTCTGCTCGCACCGCTCCGGACTCCCTGCGATGGGCATGTCTTCTCGAATCTCTTTGACCTGGAGATTCCAATGCCCAGCTGCCCTTCTTATGGAATCGTCCATATTCACCGGTCTACCTGTTCAGCCCTTCCTGGCACTATGGCCCCTTCCCTGTCCAAGACGCCCTGCCCAGGCCATGTCCCTTTAGACATCGGGGTCCAAGACCCTTCCCATGAAGAGCACTGTTTTGGTGGGGATATCACGAATCATGAAGATGAAGGGACGGTCTAGTGAGACCTCTATCGGCTCTTTCGGCATGGCCGTGAGTTTCATGATAACGGCCGTTGCCGCAGCCGCCTCTGTGCCGGCCTCGTCCACTGCGATGAAGGCCTTGTGTATGACGTCTGAAATGAAGAGGTTGAAAGAGCCGTCCATGCCGGAAAAATCTGCCACACTGGGATTAAAGGCATCTTGCATTCCCATGGCGGCAAGGATCCGCGTGAGGCCCAAGCCAAAGGAAAAGGAGAATCTGGGCATGGTCAACCGCACGTTTTCATAGGTCAGCTGCGCTACAATACTACTTGCCTTGTCTGCCGTAAGGGCCCTTTCAAAGGCCCTGAAACGCCCTTTGACAGGAAGAAAGATTACCATGGAAAGCTCCCGGCCGTCGTAGGGAAGCTCCACAGCCTCATAATCCCAGCCCTTCATATATCCAAAATACTCCTCCTGGCACATCATGTCAGCGCTCACTTCCCCGCCGTCCAGCAAGTGAAAGAACCCGGGCTCGGTTGCCGCCACGTCAAAGGGAAAATTCCAGGCAGCGTTGAAGTAAATGGCATTGGTGAGCACAAGGCGGGTCAAAGGATCGATGCTGTTTGCAGGGAGCAAATCCGGAATCTTCTCCTCTGTGCGGTCGCTCACCCAGTCATTGATCGTGAGGCGACATGCTTCAGGGTCCGAGGCAAAATCCAGGAGCCTTAACCCGGCGCCGTAATTCTCGGCCAGTGTGTCCAGAAACACCTCAAGAAAGGAATAGCCGGTCTGTCCCCAGATGGCGTTGGCAATGTTGAGCCGGAACCCCTCCCCGTCAGCCCCCTGAGCCCCCGCACCGCGGTGGGCCAATTCCAGATCAAGGGCATTGAAGGCAGGATGGAGCCTTTTCTGGTCCAACGTGAAATGCAGCGTTTCTGCCATCTGTTGCTCCGTCTCACCCCTGGCGCCGGCATAGGTCATGGCAAGGGCCAGCGAAATGCTGTAAGGGGAAAAGATTAGGTTGTCATCCTGTTGCCCCATGGCGTGGTACATGTCAAAGGCAAAGGCAGTGTTTCCCTCAGCCAGCTCGTTCCTATCCTCTTCAGTCGTTTCAGGGGCCATGGTCCGAGCCTTTTGGGACTGAACCACCGCGCCTTGCGATACGGCCCCTGATGACCCTTGGCCGTTGCCGTCGTCTTTGCACGCGGCTAAAGAGGCTACAAGCGACACCGCCAGAAACCATGCCCATAAAGGCCTTACACTTTCCTTCATGATCTTCTCCTGCATATTGACAAGATGATTATTGAACCCTCCCCGCGGCAAGCCACGGGGAATCTTCACCGTAAGGATGATGTCATTTTAACTATACACTCGCTAACCCCGCCGCAAGCAGCGGGGGATGCGCTCGCTTATTCGGTTCAAGTTTGCGCCCAGCGGCTTCAAAAGAGGCGCACCCCTCGTTTCCACTAATAGTGAGTTTATCGAGACATGGACCTCCCTGGGATGTCCAACAGAGGGAGTGGGAGATTCGCTGAACGAAGGCCTACAGCCATTGCCACCCACCCAATCTCCCCCCAGCTACCAAAGGCATTGGAGGCCGAAGAGAAGCGGATTTCCCACTCCCGAGGCTCCCCTTGCGTCAAAAAAGGTCCAAACCAGGATTCTTCCGTTTCCCAGAAATCCTTGGACAATTTGGGGTAAGCCCCCCACAAGGCCAAGGAAAACCCCCGGGCACTTACCTCGTACCAGACACCACTTGAAGGGCGTTAATGGCCTCTTCCATCCCTATTTTTGAGTCTCCGCTCAAATCACCCGGCAACCCAGGCTTTTCTACCATGAGATAAGCCTTATAGGTATTTGTTGTGGTGTATGTCAAGACACCTTCTTCTCCCTGGTTTGGTGTTTTGTATACGGTCACCTTGATGGTATGGGGCCCTGCGCTCACATTTTCCAGGACGGTTGCAAGCATGGGATAGGCATTTCGAAACCCAATGGCAGAATCAAAATCCAGATACTCCGCCACTACCACATCATCGAGGCTGACGGCAATGGCCACTTGAGAGGTCTTGTCACTGCCATCCACGGTAAACGACAGCCTGCCACCGGAAAAGGTAACCTTTAAAATGGGAGCCTCATTTTCCAAATCCACACTGAGTTCTACTACCGTTTGCGGTGTCGTAGTAACCACCTGGTCTGACCAGGTATCGTTCTTTCCAACCAGTATGTGGGTCAACTCCTCTCCTGAACATGGGTTCACATGACACATCAAAGAGATAGGAACCAATGCGACAAGAGCCAACAATCTCAACCCCTCAAATGGAACCCTCTTCTTGTCCATCTCTGCTTTTCTCCTTTCCCACTGCACTCTGACACATACACTGCGCAGTTTGTCCCATCGCGTCCGAGCCATTTCCTGTGCCCCTACCACCATGTGGTCTTTCTAACTACTTCTTTTCCACCTTTATCGTCACGCAGTCCTGCCCGGCAATGGGCGTGCCTCCGAATTCCTCATAGAGATTGCCAACCACTGTAAAGCGAATCGTCTCTCCTCCCTTCTCGCAAAGGTCCAGCACTTCAGCCAACTCCTGGCGTTTGAACTTAAGGGTAAGATCCACGTGACCATCGCCCTTTAGGTCATGGCAGGCACACAGATCTCCTTCAAAGGGTGTGGCCACATCTTCATAGGCGTGGCGAATGGGGGCGACCGCTCCTTCCACGCCCTCTCTTGTCATTCGGATCGTTGCGGGATCGATGCGGGTGACATCAAACTCCCCCGTTCCCAGTATGGCAACGGGAAGCTTTCCTTCCTGACGTCCACTCTTTTTCGCCAACGGCAACGGATTCGGGCAGCTTCCAGGCTTCACATCCACGCTCACGTTGACCACATCAAAGGACTGGCCGGGAGCGAGCGCCTCTGTTTTCCCGCCGTAGGCCACCGTGATCGTTTCCTGATTGCTCAGGTTTGCGATATTGATAGCCCCTCCTATATCTTCTGTCGCTGTCATCTCTGTCCCGGTAGAAAGGCTGACTGCGATGCAGTCATTTAGTCTGGCCACAACCGGTCCTGACTGCACCCTTACACTCGCGCTCCCACAGCGCACATCTGTGCTGTCACAGGGATCTATCTCTTCCACAATGAGGTCCGGAGTGCAAGGGACGGTCACGGTGGCTGGTGCGATCGCGCCATCACAACCAGTGAAGACTCTGACGCCATCACCTTCAGGTGTGTGCGTGATGACGCAGCTTACATCCTGATCGCCTCGATCGATGGTCCCCGTCGTCGTGCCAACGATAAAAACGTCTGAAGCAGTATGGGGGTCTGTATCAATGTCATCGGGAATGCCGTCACTATCAGAATCAGGCAGGGGGACAAAGCGGCCCACACGTCCTGTCCCTGTTTCAACCACCCAGGCATGACCGGTCCACGACAATGTCCATTTGTCTACTGCAATGCCGATAGGGCCTGCACCATGGTCCAGGGGGAAGTGAGCAAATGCACCGGTCCCGCGGTCATAAGTGCCAATAGCGTCCCAGCCAAAGGCGGCCAGCCAGAACAGCCCGTCTGGAGCCACGCCAAAGTAGTGTGCATCCCAGGGTGTATCAAAGCCACCTTCTTCCCGCGTGGGCATGGAGAAGCACGAAAAGGTTCCGTCGCCAGGATTAAATCGTACAAGGCAGGCGGCTGTTTTGTCGGTGTACCACACCATGCCATCTACGACATCAATCTCCCAGGGGTTTCTGGGTCTTGCGGCAAAGCCGAATACGTCCCTACACTCCGCAGGGAAAACACCACCGCCACCGTCATCAACCCACACCCTTACAAAATACATGTACGGAGAAGCACCCAACTCCAGTTTGCCAAAGCCAGCCTTGTTTGCAGGCCCCCACTCCCTAATGGTGAACCACACGTCTCCGTCACCGTCGAAGGCAATCTCCACGGGCACACCGATACGCGGATCGGCAGGCAAGGGGTAACGAAGCCAGAGTCCTGTTACAGGGTCATAACGTCCTATGCCGGGATCATCCGGGTCCTGGCAGGCGAACCACACGATGCCTTCAGAATCAACACTCACCCCGTAAGGGTCTGCCGGCAGCCCAAAACTGTCGGGCAACGGGAAATAGCCAAACCTCACAAATGGCGCGGGCGGCTCGGTAGGGAGCATCTTCCAAAGCCGGTTTCCAGTCCCCGTCGCATCGTCCCAATAGCTATCGGTTATCCAGACTGTATTGTCGGGCCCCCGGGCAATGGCATTGAAATCGGCCTGCACAGTTGGCACGTGCTCCGACGTGGTGCCGTCTCGTTTGATCTCAAAGACCTTGCCAACGAGCCCGTCACTTGGGTCTGCATCATCGTGGATGACATAGATCGATTGGTTCAGTGTCAAGGCAATGTTATAGGGACACCAATCGGCCCCCAGGTCCCATTCTTGAAACTCCCCGGTGGGAAGTTGAGCCAGGACAACCGTGCAAAACGACATAACCGCCACGGTACACAAGCCGAGTACTCTAAAACATCTCATGATGGCCCCCCCTTCTCTTGTGTGTCCACCCCTTAGCGTTAAGACCAGCCCAACGTTATGGACTATGCCCCGACGCCTTGTTCCTTCTTCTCTTTACCACAAAACACTCCTTATTGAAGCGTATTCGTGCAGAAGGTGATCAGCAAAAAAGGCAACAGTACCAACACGCCTATCCATAAGCAGACTGTCAATGTGGTCCCATACCCAAGTATACGCCCGGGAATCAGCCCAAAGACAAAGAGGAACAATTCGCCGTAAGGATGACAACTCGTTAGATATACGCTCGCTAATCCCGCAGCCTGCGCCGCGTTAGCACTGGCGACAGGTAGAACCACTGCCCTCAGGCAGAACCTACGGGGATGCGCTCGTTTATTCGGTTCAAGTGTCTGTTTTAATGCAAAGCATCCTAAGACAATCAACGGTTGTCTCTGTTAAATGTCCTTTTACAATATTAGGAAGAATAGACACAGCAGATCTTCTGATCTGTAAAGTTAGGCGGTATCTTTCTTCCTTTGGGACTTCTGCTCTTATTCTATATAAAACAGAGTCCGTATGACTTCTGCTAGATATTCAAATCTCTGTAATCCTATAGCATTTCACTCTAACCCTTGAATTCCTTTTCTCCAACTGAACCGGAGAAAAACCTGGCTAAAAAGGTTTCACCTACTCCACGGAAATGATAATCCTCTCATTTTTCTTGTGCTCTTCCACCTCGACCAAGGTCCCGTGGACATCCGGCTGTTGAGACAGTTCAATAATTTCTTTTACATCAATGCCCTTTTCCTCCAAGAACGCGGCAGCCTTTTTAGGTACGAGCCTGGACGCAAGCTTTAGAATTCCCCCAGGGATCGTAATGGTCTTTTCCGGCTCCTTCTTTTTGCCTTCGTATATCCTGATTTTCAGATCGGCCATTGCCTACTCCTTTCCTTTCTTAGAATCTTCCTAGGCGCTCGATTTCAAAACCAGCCTTTCATTGTCTCTCATAAGTTGGGGACAACGGGCCAAGAGATCATGCATGAAGTCCATTTTATCTTTGGGCGAGATGAGGGCGCCAAATCTGGAGCCCTTAAATTTGATACGTAAACGGTCCAGTGAACAAGCTGGAGCAGACAGTGGATTGTGGGTTGGAAAGACCTCAACGATGTCACGAAGTGGTATACGCGTTTCCCGAGACAGGCACCGAACAATCAGGTGCTCCTTTGTCAATATGTAGCATGTTCCGAAAAGGATCCATGGGATAATGGCAGCCATTGCCAGAAAGAAAATAGTTCCAAATACCTTGACCAGGGGATGTACAGGCTCTGAAAAGAGACTTATTGGAATATATAGAAAGAAGGCTGAAGCGGAAAGAAGGAGAATCAATAGCCACCAGTCTATCTTGGTAGGATAACGCTTATCAGAGCCATGTGACATATGACTACGGTTACTCATGTCATTCTCAGCGGTGGAAGATCCTGTTTGCAATCGTGCGGGTCATTTTTGTCCTTCACCAGCGGAGGCATTGGAAGCGCATTGGGACATGGCCTTCTTAATGAGCGTGGATGCCAGTTGCTCGCGATTTCCCATTGTCACTTCCAGGAGCTCTACATCAGAACGCCGCTTTAAGCCATCCACAAGGGGATGGGAACGGGCCATGACCGTGGCGAGCACCAGTTTTTCCGAATCCAGGCATTGATTGACTATTTCTTTGAACCGCTCAGAAAAGAGCTCCATCTTGCCTATTTCATCAATCAGTATCACACTGGACTTATGAAGAGCCCTTTCCAGTCCGGCCACGCCAATCCTCTCAAAACCCGGCACATCAACCCGGTACTTCCCAACCCTTGGGCCAGTCTTGAACCTGGTGTGGGAGAGAATGCACGATTCACCGGAGCATGTCTCAATCTGGAAACCAACCCTTCTCCCCTTTTCCCGAATCTCCTGCGTACAGAACCCTCCAACACCAAGATGGGAAATACCCTCCCCTATCTTGCATAACAGCGTTGTCTTTCCTATACCCGGCTCACCTTCAAACAAGATGTTCTTCGTGATCTAATACTGACGATTTTGTGGAAAGTCCCAAAATCCGTCACTCCGGGGAAAGCCGGAGTCCAGCACCTGTCGAATAGGCAGCAGCAGCATCAGTGCACACCGCTGTCCATCTCCTCCACGATGAGCATCTGGCCCATCTTGGTGATCCCTGCTGCCTCCATGCGCTCCTTGAGATAGGGCGAGTCCATAAAGGCCTGCACCTGCTCTGCGCTCTCTTGCACCGAGAGCACCGTCACCGTATTAGGATCATCCGCGTTGCGGAACACCTGAAACGAAATTTCTCCTGCCGCCTTGCGCTGTTCGATGCTCTCGTCATACTCTTGCTTCCACTGGTCGTAGTCCTTGACTTTGAATCCCACATGCAGATGCGTAACCATCAAGCGTACCTCCTTTCAATTCTCTATTGATGTAGCTTTCCGCAGGCCCTGGGTTTCAGTGCCTGGTTACTCCCTTTCTGTCACATCGCCCTGTCAGGTTGGTTTGAGGCCTGGCTAAGGAGATAATCCATTTTCGGTTTACTACCCTTTGAGGGTATAATGACTGCTTGCTCTATCATCTAACGTCCGTAAACAAGTAACTACCCACATGGGTTGTGCTCAACCTGTAATCCTCGAAATACTATCAGTATTCCTGTGGCTAAAATTCTCGCATGCCTTGAACTCGGGCCGGTATTCTAATTCTCAGAGGCACCCTTTATTCCCGCCCGAATCTGGTCATGCATGCTCCGTGGCTCTGGACTCTGTTACAGATTAGAATCCTGAATCTCTCGCCCTCTCCCCCTTCGACTGGGCGCAGGATCGCTCGAGCCCTCAGGGGTCTCAGGGGCCCTAGTTCCGGGTTCTGGATTCTGGGCTGGGCTTGGTTCATTGGGACTCCGTGCCTTCGTGCGCTCTGTGAGATATACCACATGGCGTAGAACAGAAGCCATGGAAAGTCAAGTATTTGAGCTTGGCGCCGCTAGAACTCTCCTCTGGAAAAACCAGGAAACGGAGAAAACGAAAATGGGGGAATGGGGCCCTTTTGTCAAGGATTCTAAAGGCTAACAACTCCCAGGATGGCCTGGTTCTGATGCGCAGATTCTCTTTTTGCCCTCAGTCTGCCGAGGCAGCGCATGGATGACGCTGGTAATGCTGTCTTTGAGTACAGCCTTGTCAACATTTTCCAATCGTTCAAGTTGAAAAGCCCGGCACTTGTGATACCCCCAGTCCGAGAGAAGCCTGTAGAATATGGAAAAATACAGCCCCCCTCGTCCACAAATACAGTGATTACCCTATTTACATTAAGCTTCATCATGCGTAAGTTAGTATGTCAACAGGACGGCACGGTTTCGTTGTGGTGGCTCGGGTGTTTTCAAGATACAATCGACTCTGCTATGGGTGACAAGCTGTTCGTCCACCAGATCAAAAGGAGGGAAGATATGGCTAACGATCGGCTCAAGAAGGTTCTCGCAGGAGTGAGTATGGCCACGTTGATTGCGGGGGCCGGGTTGACCTTTACGGGCTGTGCCACGACCAGTTGCAGTGGTAATACCAGCTGTAGCGGCATGCAAAAAGAGGGCTCCCAGACCAGTTGCAGCGGGAAGACAAGCTGTAGCGGCGGTAGTGGTGAAAAGACAGGCTGTGGCTGTAAGTCCGGCTGTAGCGGGAAGAAGTAGCGCTACGCCAGTCGTGCACTCGTCTTATCCCTGGGGCCTGGGAAACGGGAGGGACATGATCATATGGGGGCCCCAAGGGACAGTGTGGTATTGCTTTTCGGCCCATCAATCAAAATGAAATTTGGCGTGGATTAATATCCCCAGAGAAAAGACTTGAGGACACCCACCCAACATCCCGACTCATCCTGGGCTCAGTCACGTGGTATGGCACGGTTGAAACATGCCAAGTGTGCCCGGAGGCGGAAGCGTTTCCCCATACACTGACCCGTGTCATTGACGAAACCTTAAGCTGCCTGGATACGTGCCCGACCTTGCCCGTCTGAAAAGGCCCGTTCCTCAATGGCCACCACCTCTATTGTCCTTTTGTTCCTATCTTCTCCTAGGAGGCTGTCGGAAAACGCCCATCTGCGGCGTTATCCTCATCCCTCGTCACTGCAACGTACCTCTATGTACGCCTCGTTCCTCGGGTTTCCGGATGCCTTCCATCTGTACGTTTTCCATCAGCCTCCGGAAATTGGGTCCTCCGACAGGCTCCTCGAGGCTCTTCCGGATCTGACGTCAGATACCGATTCGCCCTGGACTTTGAGGTATTCCTTCCAGAGCCGCACCCGGAGTTCTTCCAGAACCCTGAATCTCTCAGACAACCCCTTCACGAGTTCCGGGTCGGCTTCCGCCATTTCTTTTTTTAATGCAGGACACAAGTACCGATGGCAGATAAAGGGCCGGGCCTTGGGTGTGAGAAGGCATCCCGTTGAAGTGAGAAAGGCACACCCCCTTTCCCCTTTCCCGCTCCTTTTGGGCACGCCGTTACGGCCCGATGCCTTGGCAAAGATGGTGTCCTTTTCATCAAAGAGCCGTCTCACCCGTTTGCAGCAGGGCTCCTCGCAGGAAGGGCATACCCTTGCCACAAAGTCTTTCTGAAGGGAGATCACTTCACCAAGGAGCTCATCGATCTCTCCTGCCACTTTCAGCAATGGGGATTTACTATGCATAGAGACACCCTAGCCTCCAATCACGGGTCCTCGTAGAATCATGGCAAGGGGCCTCTACGGCCCCTTGGGCGGCAGTGGGGTCGGTTTTGGGCTACGGAATCATTGCGGACGATTGGGTGGTAAGGAAATTATAGGGGGCTGCATTCCATGCCCCCCATGATCACCAGGTGCAACAGACCCAAGGTCCCTACTATTCCCCTATTCAAGCGAACTCAATGAGAAAGCTGGTGCTGTTACATTCTAGATCTGTTATATACCTACATGCTTTTTATATATAATAAATAAACTCTTAAGTTTATTTTCAATGCATATAATATTAAATTATATTTACATACAGTTAATTGGTTAAACTTTTTTCTGTAGTATCGCAGATAACGTCACCAGTTTATGTGCTAAACACCCGTGAAAAGCTCTTTGACAAGGATTGGGAAGGTTAGTGGCGCGCCGCGGGGGCCTGATACTTCAAGAGCTGAATGTATCTCTTCACCGTTCTACGATCCAGGTTCATTCTGCGAGACACCTCCTGGTAATTGCCAAATCTCTGATAAAGCATAGAGCAGTACGCACTGAGGAGTTCTTGTGCGTCCAGGCTGCCTGCCTCTATTCGTGACAACAATCGATCCTTAACATCTGATGCGACCGGACTATAATCGCCCTGGTACTCTTTTGTGAGTAGAATCCGCCGGACCCCCTGTTCCAGCTCCCGCACATTGCCTGGCCAGGCGTAATTGGACCCCAGGTTGACAAGAATCCGTTCGCGTACCATCTGAACCAGTTCAGGAGCTGCTTCCCCGAGCAGTCTACTCATCACATGGACCAGCATTGCGTCCAGCTCCTTCTGATCCTCCTGCAAGCGCTGGCGGAGCGGCGGCACAAGGATGCAATCCGAACAGAGGCGGTAATAGAAGTCACTTCTAAAGAGTCCCTCTCGACGCAATTCGTCAAGGGGCCTATTAGTCGCTGCAATGACGCGGCCGTTGAAGCGGAGATTCTCATGGCTCCCAACGGGAGAGAAGGTTCGATCCTGGAGAATCTGGAGCAGCTTCACCTGAACCGGGATAGAGACATCGCCGATCTCATCGATAAAGATGGAACCGTGCGGGCTGCATCGGGCGAATATGCCTTGATGCTGTTCAATGGCGCCGGTAAAGGCCCCCTTCCTGTGCCCGAAGAGCTCGGACTCGATAAGTGATTCCGGATAGAGAGATAGGTTGACGGAGATAAAGTTTCGCATGAAGCTGTCTGCAAAGCGCCCCTTTTTCTTGTCATAGGGGATGAAACCCGAACGCCCAATGGCCGCGGCCGCAGTACCCTTGCCCGTACCGGTCTCGCCCAACAAGAAGGTGGCAAAATCCTCCATGCGATTCCACAGATAGCGCTCATACAACAGGATGTCGTGTGTAAAAACGTTGTTCCATAGGTGCAGGCGCAATTTCTTCATGGAAGGGCTTTGGCCGATCAACCCCCTATCAATGAAAAAATAGGCGCGATGCAACTGGTACAATATGGCCAGGAAACGATCTGCTTCGGCAACGGTGAATCCGTGCCCTGCAAGCATGGCCAGCGCTTCTCTGGCAAAGGCAACGGCACAGGGGGTGTCACCTTCTTCGATCTGACCAACGATCAACTGATCAAATTCCTTGCTAAAGCAGTGGAATGCATTGAAAAGAAAAGCGCTTTGCATGATAAGGCGTTCTTCGCCATCATACAGCTTGATGTCTGCCTTGCCATCCCTCTGAAGCCTCCCCACCCCTTCCCGCACTCTGGTCTTGACCCGTTCCATACGCTGCTCGATCGAAACCGCCGGGGAGCACTCCGCGATTCTCAGATCCAGCTCACTCCGTTCGTCACCAAAAGGATTACAGACCGCCGCATGGGAAACAAGTCGGAAAAAATCCTGGTCTTTTGAAGATAGTCTCACAGTCGTCATTGTACATAATATGTATACATGCTGGGCACTGAATGTCAATCACCTAATGGACCAGCCTGCTAGAACTGCCCGAAAATTCATGCTTATCTGATTAATATTATAGCCTTATTTAGAGTTCATCCGCCTTTGGCACGGATTGTGCCCTTCCTTCAGCTTCAAGAGGCCCAGTCAAATACGTGGAAAGGGTCAGGCAGGCCATCCGGCCGGGATCAAGGAAAGCAACGATGACGGAAGGAGGTTATGATCATGAAAACCAGAACAGGAGGCGTCAAAGGTTTTTTGAACCTCGATGTATGGGCTGTGGTGGGGGTTGTCTTTTTGCTTATGACCAGCATCGCCCCTGCCTGGGGCGCAGGGTTGCTGAAACCGATTGATGACACGGATTCAGATATTCATATCCGTTCTCACGGGGTGGATGTAACTATTAACAATGGTTTTGCCAGGACCGAGGTGGACCAGGTCTTTGCAAATAAAGGGGACCAGGACTTGGAGGCAGTCTATACGTTCCCCCTGCCGAAGAAGGCAAGCCTCTCAGAGCTCAGTCTGTGGATCGATGGCCAGGAAATCCTTGGAGAGGTGGTGGAAAAGGAACGGGCAAGGGCTATCTATGAGGACCAGAAGGCCAAAGGAAATGAAACGGCCCTGGCGGAAAAGGATGATTTTAAGACATTCAACATCCATGTGGGTCAGATACGGGCAGGCTCAGAGACCCGCGTGCGATGCGTCTACTACCAGCCACTGGAGATCGACCTGAATATCGGGCGGTACGTCTATCCCTTGGCCGAGGGAAATGTGGATGAAGAGCGTATCGCATTCTGGTCTGTAGATGATGTGGTGCAAGGAACTTTCGCCTTTAATCTCCAACTCAAATCCGCCTTTCCTGTAAAGGATGTCCGACTTCCCAGCCATGAGGACCTCGCCGTCATTCAGAGACAGGCGGACCAGGAGGCAGCGTCGGGAACGGATGTCTACGTCGTAGACATTCAATGCGCTGAGGGAGCAAATCTCTCAAGGGACATTGTCTTTTATTATCGTCTTGACGATACGGTGCCGGGCCGCGTTGAATTGATCCCTTACAGGGAAGACCCCAACGAAAAGGGGACCTTCATGACCATAGTGACCCCTGCGGCCTCTCTTCGACCTATTGCCGAAGGCGTGGACTGGATTTTCGTCTTGGACATCTCAGGCAGCATGGACGGCGGCAAGATCAGGAAACTCACCGACGGTGTAGCACGTGTGCTGGGCAAGCTTTCTCCTAATGATCGTTTTCGCATTGTCACCTTTAACGATGAGGGCCATGACTTCACCGGTGGTTACGTTCAGGCCACCGACGCAAACGTGCGGACCTTCATTGACCAAGTCAAACTCATTCGGGCTGAAGGCAGTACTGCTCTCTTTGAAGGGCTGGAAATGGCTTATAAGTCGCTGGACGACGATCGCACTACGGGGATCATTCTTGTAACAGATGGCGTCTGCAACGTGGGACCAACGAAGCACGCCGACTTCTTGAGACTCATGGAACCCCATGACATCCGTCTTTTTACCTTTGTCATCGGAAACAGTGCAAACCAGCCCTTGATGGAGAGGCTCGCCAGAGACTCGGGAGGCTTTGCCATGAATATTTCAGAGTCTGACGACATTGTGGGCCGCCTCATCCAGGCAAAGGCAAAAGTACTTCATGAATGTCTTCACGACGTTGAGCTCAAGTTCCACGGGGAAAAGGTGAAGAGCCTCACGCCGGCCAGACCGGGCAGTCTATATATGGGACAACAGCTTGTAGTCTTCGGGCGGTACACGGGATCAGGTGACGTGAATGTGGAGCTGAAGGCCAAGATATCGGGCGAGGAGCAGACCTGGCAGTGCACGGCCTTTCTCCCGGACATTGACAGAGACAATCCTGAACTGGAGAGACTGTGGGCCCTTTCCTCCATAGAGGACAGCATGGAGATCATTCGCGAAGAGGGAGAGAGCAAGAGACTGCGTGAAGATATTGTTGATCTTGCGACCGAATATTCTCTTGTCACGGATTACACTTCCATGCTCGTACTTAGGGAGGATGTGATGGAGGCTGAAGGGATCGGGCGAAACAATGCCAAAAGGGTAACACGGGAACGCCAAGCACAAGAGACCCGCGCCCAGAGGGCAGCGAAGAACTACAGGGTACACGACTCAACAGGAAATGGCGGTATGTTTCGGGGACGTAAGGCCCACAGTATTGGAAGCGCCTCTGTGGGGCCGCTATTTGCGGCACTCATATTCTGGATGAACCGGAGAAAGGCAAGGAGAGATAAGTAAGCTTGCTGTCATTGGCCAACATCTCTATTCGCCACAAAGACACCAAGACACAAACATAGGTTTTTGCCTGTCCCTCCTTTGGCGGGACGGGCAAAAACAAGAACCTTTTGTGCCTTTGTGGCTCACTCATACCCCTTAAAATGAGTTACAGAAAACACCAAACGGAGCACTCCATGAAAGCTTTAAGCAAAACAGAGACGATCACCAACCGATTTGCTGAGCTTATCGGCTTTTCACTCATCATCCTTATTCTCAACTGCCCGTTGATAGGGGGGCATCATTTTGACACCATGGTCTTCCTACCTCAAAGCATCAGAACAGGACAGTGGTGGAGGATCATTAGTCATCCCTTTGTGCACCTCACGTGGTATCATCTGCTTTTGGATGCAGGCGCCTTTCTTCTCCTCTACCATGGGCTCAAGGAGCAGGCCCGGCTCATGCGAATCGTTTACGTGATCGCATGCGGGGCCGGCAGTCTCCTCACCTCCCTGTGGATCTCGCCAGTGATCTCTGCACAGGGGCTGTGCGGCCTTTCCGGCATTGCTCATGGACTGATGGCCGTTTGCGCGCTGGAAGGCATGGAAAACAAATCACATGATAAGACGGATCGGCTTGTTGCAGCTGTCATGTTTGTTGTTGTTGTAGGCAAGAGTGTCGTAGAGGTAGTAAATGACCAGGTGTTTTTTCAATTCCTCCATTTCGAAATGATGGGACACCCCGTTGCCGCATGCCATGCCGGCGGCGTACTTGCCGGCATTATCGCTTTTCGAACCATGAGGGTGGGCTTCGGACATCGCTAGTGTCGTGGCCCAGAAATCGCTGTTCTTAGTCACTATATAGCCGAAAACTTTTTCCGCCCGACATCGAGCATTTTCGGAATAAGACACAAACTCAGGGAAGGCCTAAGAATCATAGACTTTCTGATCCGCCGCGGCGGAACGAAGCTGACGTCTCCGAAATGCTCACGGAGCCCGGAACATGGCTTGATGGCGCCACGTTACTTCTCAAAGGAACTTTTGAAACTCGACATTAGTGGCTCATTTGACTCTCACATGCACGAGCGACTATTTGGCCAAGTTTTTGGATCAATACACCATTTTGAACGCCTGATTTTCTCCCCGCACGGTGTATGCCCTGCATAATCTCCGTGATGCCTAATAGTGGATCCAGCCATTCCCCACCGTCTTTTTTCTGTTTTCCGCCTACGCCTTACGCCTGATCTCATCTGTTTCACACCTATAGGTCTTTTATATGTAACAGATCTAATCTTCATGCTATTTTAACTGTATATGACATTAAAATCTATCTAAGTATACTTAACTATGCCCGTGTCAGATGTCGTTTACGCTGGCAAATCAGGGGGTTATTATTTGGATTGTCGCGGGAAGCTGTTGGGCAAAGATTGGGCGGGGCTCCACCTCTTCTACCCTTTGGCCCGAGGCCGCTTGTTGACAAACACCATCCCCACGCTGACCAAGACCAACGCCAGGATAAGGTTTGGGGTTATCACCTCTCCCAGAATCAGAACACCGCTCAAAAATACGCCAAAGACCGGCGTGAAAAAGGAAAAGGCGTGGAGCAGACTCACAGGGTATTGGTGGATGAGCTGAAACCAGACCAGATAGCTAAGAAACGCTACAATAATACACTGATAAAACATCGAAAATCCCGTGGCAAAGGAAAGCCCCGACATTATCGGATCCTCCACCACCACACTGATGAGGAAAAGAAGCGGCGCGGAAAAGAAGACTTGGTAGAATAGGGTCTGCAATGGCAAGGTCTGCCGAGACAGATACTTCTTGAGGTAGAGCGTCGTAGCAGCCCACAACATACCCGCTCCCAGGGCCATGAGATCGCCAGGCAAGGCGCTCGTCGAAAAGGAGGCTGCATCCCTCATGAACAAGCAAACCACGCCCGCAAAAGCCAGGACAAGTCCTGCGATCTTTAAGGCATTGAGGCGGTCACCCTGAAGAAAGAAATGGGCCCCTACGGCTGCAAAGAAGGGCGCTGTGTAGACGAGGACATACGTTCTGGAAGCCAGGGTATATTGGAGGCCCACATAGATGAAGGCAAACTCACAACCAAAAAGCACGCCAACGACAATTCCGTGCAGCATCACAACTCTGCAAGGGAAAACAGCAACCCCTTTGGCCCTCATCCACACGAAAAGGCAAGCACTGGCCACCAAAGACCGCAGGCCGGCCATGAACAATGGGGCCAGCTCGCGAGCCCCAATCTTTATGATGGCCATATCTGCCCCCCAAATCAAGGCGAGCACCAGGAGGACACCCACCGGCTTCCATTGCAGTTGTGCCTCGTACATCCCAGCCACATTATAGACCCTAACGTTGCGGCGCCCCCTTCAGCTTTTAAAGTCGCAAAGAGATGACACTTCAGATCAGGAACTCAAAAAGACGAAAGCATCTTATTGAAACGGAAGGGCCGATGTCAAATCTCTGCGGGCTGTTGGCCCAAATCCATTCTCGCTTGTTCTGAAACATTTTTTGATAAATCTAAGGCTTTCTCCAGTCCGTCTCCGGGGGATGCGCCAAGATTTGTGCACAATGAACGGTTCAATGAACGCCTCAAAGAAATTGTGGTTGGCCAACAGCCCGTCCGTGCTTGTTCTTGACGGAGAGGCTTGCGGGCAAGATGTCATGAGACCTCTGTGATACCCGGTGTGTCAATTAAGTAACAAATAGCCCTATATCTCCCAGACTATCTCAGTCCCCTGCTCCTTTCCCCCAGTTTCTGCCTGCCACTCGTCACTTCTGACTCGTCACTTCATACTTCAGCCTTGCGCCCTACGTCCCATGTGTCATACACCTAGATGTCTTTTATATCTAACAGATATCTTATTTATTTTAACTTCGGCTCATATGACATTAAATTATATATAAGTAGTTTTAATTTTGGTCCCTCCTTTCTGCGAGTCTCCGCAGAAAAACAATAGGTTATGTGTTACTCAGCCGCTCTCGACTCCGGCCTTTCCCCCTGCGCCTTGGGCTTAAGGCCTAGCCTATGTGTCATATACTTATGCGTCTTTCATACATAAAAGATATATGATTCACGATATGTTAAGTCTATATGATATTAATTTCTCTCTAAGTGCACGTAACTTACAAACCCCATTTCTCTGGATTTCCATAGAACATCTAGATGTTATGTTGTGGATGCGTGTGGGAACTGTCTGCATCGCCCCGTTTCTAGTCCAAGGATGTTAAAAGGCTATTACACTGAAGAGAGTCCTCCAAAATCCCATGGGTTTTTTTAAATTCGAAGATTGACAACCAGATCAAAGTAGGTTCTAAGCTATCAGGACACGCAACTAACAACGAAATGGAGGAACTCAATGGCGAACGAACAGATTGATTTTGTGATCGATAAGAATAATCTCTATCGTGATGAGTCGATAACAGATCTCAAGGTGGGCGCCATAAGGTGTCTCATCCCCATAAAAACAGATGGAACGAACGACGAAAGCCGTGAGAGACTCTTTGTCGGCCATACCCAGCTCATGTCGCCCCAGGGCACGGTACCGGTTCAAGCCAGTATAGAGGCCGCCACGCTAGAAGAAGCTATGGAGAAATTTCCTGGAGCCATGCGAAAGGCCATGGAAGAAATGGTTGAACAGGCGAGAAAAATGCACGCCGAACAGGGTCGTCAGCAGCCGGGGGATTCACGCATTATTACACCTGGCAGGTAGCATCGGGCGGGCAGGACCCCTTTCACTCATTCTGGGTGAGAGCCTCGCCGACTTGTTCAACCTGGAGTCAACACCCCCCATTTTTTCTGGTTAATCCCCTTCCCATTCCTTGACAATTCTACTCCCTTGCCAGCGGATGAGAACAATGCCAGAAAAAATCATAGAAACAATGATCCATCTCCGCCCTCTGACATGGGGGTGATATCACCGAATCCCACGGGAACCCTGAAGTCCTTCATCGTCTATTCAGGAAAGGCACTTCTTTTTGTCTTTCTGTCAAAGAATCGATCCGAGGTCAGCTGTGAATGGTTTTGACCCTTCCCACAAGGCCGTTTTTTAAACGAACCTTGATCCCGTGGGGATGTGAGGTGGATTTTGTCAGGATATCCCGGACGATGCCTTCGGTAAGCTTCCCGGTTCTCTGGTCCTGCTTTAATACAATGGAAACTCTCAGGCCTGCCAGGACATCGGCTCTTCTTGTTCCCTCAGTCACTTGGAATTCCTTTGTCTCTTTTATGCGTTTGGCCTGCCGTTAATAGTGGGGCGGTTTCTGATTTGCCGGTGCATCGATTCCCAGGGTGAGTTCCGAGACTTCTTTGATCCGTTTCACCAAGGCGTCACAGATGGACCCCAGCCTTTCGATCTCCTGCTGCTGTTCGCAAAGCACATCATTCAGGTCTTTGATCGTCTTTTCCTGAAATGCGATTTTAGTTTCGATTTCCACCAGACGTTCTTCACTCATTGTTATGTTCTTCCTCTAGCCTCATGGCTCAAGATGACACACCTAGTGCCCATCCACGAACGCCCTAAAAGGAGGTGGGCACTGGCGTCAGTTTTTCACGAGCGGTGTTCTCTGCGGGTTTTCGGCTGAGACGCACACCACAGGTCAGACCCATCACGTACCACGGCGGTTCGCTAGATTGCTTGAATCTTAACGGACTGTTGCCCAAACCCCTTTTCGCTGGCCCTGAAACGTCTTTTTGACAAATCTAGGGCTCACTCCAGGTAATGTCGCACGTCGTGAAGCTTTGCGCTATACTCGCCCTTCGGGCTCAAGCAGTTGACATCACTGGTCTTCCGTTTCGCCAAGATGTGTTGACAAAAAACGCTTCAATAAGCGCTCAAACGGATTTTGGTTTGGGCAACAGCCCGTTGAAGATCGACCGGAACTTAATGCTACAAGAACGAGGTACGGGTTCCACAAAGAATGCCCTCTGCGTGCCTCCTTGATCACAAATGACAGTTCGCGCCGTAATCAAAGGTGGTGCACATGGAGAATCGTATCCGGCACGGATTTTTCCGCCAACGCCACAAGGTGCTGATGATGGGTGAAAAATATGATCTGGGTCTTTTCGGAAAGGTCGCCCATGGCCTCTAAGGCGGCTTCTGATCGATCATCATCGAAGTGGACCAGTACGTCGTCTACAATAAACGGCATGGGCCCGTTGTTTATAATATATTTTTCAAGTCCCCCTAATCTTAACGACAGAAAAAGTTGGTCCCTGGTGCCGTCACTCATTTCCTGGATGCCAAGCAAGTCGCCATCGGGCCTAATCGCCTTGATCACCGGATCGCCCTGATCATCGTAATCGGCCCTCAATCCTGCAAAGGACTCCCCCGTCATCGTCTTGAAATATTCACTTGCGGCGGAAAGAACAGGACTTTGATTGCCTTGCCGATAGCGTTCGATAGCCTTGGTCAAGATAGCCGAGGCGAATCTCAGTTTGACATAGTGCTCCACATCCGCTTGAATCTTCCCGACAAGCCCTTCCGCTTCTTCGGCAATGATGACGGCAAGGGATTCGCCACCGATCGATTGAAGTTCTTTTTCGGCCAGGGCAATGTCTTGTACGATGGATTTCTGTTTTTTGAGGGAGTCTTGTTTCTCAGCCTCTAATCGGTCCAATTTGGCAACCAGTTCATCCGGGTCGTGCGTCTTCACCTGGGCAACGAATTGCTCCAAATTCTGGCCTGATGCCAACTCGGTCAGCCTTTCATTGACCGTGCCTAGCCTGCCCTCCACGTTGATTTTCCTGGCAGCGCGCTTTTCTATCTCGGGCAGGTTATCGGCACTCTCTGTACGGGCATCGACACATAACAGACGTATGGCCTCCTCAAGGCCGGCCAATTTCTCGTTTTCTTTTAAGAGGGCTGCATGCTTCTTGCGCTTGTCGTCTTCCAGCAATCGATATTCCTGTCGTCTCTCTTTGTCTCCTGCCAACCGGCCATGCAACGCCATGGCAGCAGCTTCGGGCTCAAGTTTCTTCAGCTCCGGAGCCAGTTTCGCCACCGTATCAGCCACCTGCTGGCCATAGGCTCTATAATTCCTTTGTATGGCATCAATACGCTGCTGCTTTTCTTTGGCTTTTTCCAATTCCACGAAAACATCGTCCAAGGCCAGGACAAAATCGTTCACGTCGTCCGGCCGGGCATCTTCGGAAAAGCCCAGCTTGGAAATGGCCAGAGCCCAATCGGCCGACCAACCCTCCAGATTCTGCTCGGATTCGTCTTTTCGCCGTCTGCTATTTTCGATCTCCTCCTTTAGTGCCCGAATGCGAAGGTCCAGGTCTAGTCGATCTTGGCGCAATCGGTCATGATGCCGAACCGTGCGCTTGGCCAATTCCATGATAGCGGCATAACTGACTTTTTCCGGGACATTGACCGCTATCTGTTCAAGGGCTGTGGCCACATCAGACCTCGTACGACCCATATCCTCACGCAATTGGTCCGCGGCAATCCGGCGCTGTCTAACATCCGATGCCTTGCGCCTGAGTTCCCCTACCCTGCCGGCCCACGCCGCCATTTCCCGGGGCGTCAATGGTTCTATGCACAGCGGCTCCCATAACCTTAACCACCTGTTCCAAAGGCCGGTGCGGTCTTCATCCAAGGCGTCTCTTTGGGCCGCTATTTTATTTAGGCTCTCTTTTTGGCCCTGGATTTCCACCCTGAACGCATAGGCACGGGCTACGGCATCCGCTTCATCTCGCAACACATCTGCTGTATCATCTGCTCTGCCAACACTTTGTTCATATGCATGGGCAAGATCACTGCTTCCGGGAAAGGCCTCCATAAAATCCTGATCAAGATCGCCCCCTTCCAACCATACCGTGCGGACAGACTGCCAGCCCTTGTCCCGCAGGGTGCGATGGGACTTGAGATCCTTGACGGACGGGAGCTCTCGCATTTGTGTCAGTTCGGCCAGGGCTTTTTCTTTGTCTTTGAGCAGTTGTTGGATTCGCATACCTTCCTTTTCCATGTCGGCAAGCTTTTGGTCCGCGTCAGCCAGGTAGGTCTCAAAGCGGCGCATGGTTTCTTCCGCGGGCAGGGCCAGTCGCTCCAGGGCCGAAATGTCGCCGGCCCACAGCCCCAAGGCCGCAAGGTCTGCATGGGCTTGATCTTCTGACAGGGCCACCTGAGCCTCGGCAGCTGCCAAGCGTTCTTCCAGCTTGCCGTGCTCGGCCGCCCGTTCCAGACAATCTGCCAGCCCTGAGGTGTCTTTGGGCTCTTCCAGTTGATTAAGCTCGGCTTGTGCCTTCTTCAGATGGGCTTTGGCCGAGTGCAAGGCTTTATGAGCGCTATCCACAGAGGCTTCCAGTTTTGCGCCCTTGGCGCCGAGCCTTTGGATCTTCCCCTTTTCAGGCTTGGACAGGCCGAGCCCTTTAACGGTATCCAAATTCAGGTCCGGCCGGAGAAGGTCCAACGCCTGCTGGGCCGATTCGTTGTGCTGGTAAATCCTCGCCCTGAGCCCCTTTCCGTCCAAGGCGGCTTGGGCATGCACATTGGCTTTATCTGCCAACGCCTTGATCAATGCCTCATTGGCGATGATCTTTTCATCATAGGCAAGCGTCTGCAGCTTTTTGTCGATATGGGCCAACTCCTGGGTCAAATGCCTTTCAACCTCACGAGACTGTTTGATAGCCACCTGTGTTTCGACCCTGCGCTGTGGAAAATCCTCGGCCAGATCAGGAACCACGCCGAGTTCAGAGACCTCTTTTTCCAACTGTTCCCGGCGGGCGACAAATTCTAAGGCTTGGCGGTGACGGGATAACAAACTGATTTCGGCCCCCAAGGCTTCCACATGTTTCATCTCTTCAACTTCTTGTTGCTGAAGATCATCCAACCGTTTTTTCATTTTCTTCCATTGGTGGTGGCTGGCCGACGCCTCTCGTTGCTCTTTTTTCAGCTTGTTCAGTTCTGCCACCCCGGCATTAATATGGGCCTTTTGCGCCCGCGGGGCAAACAGCAGGCTTTGCTGCTCATGGAGCTTGGTCATCACCCTTTTTAGGGTGTTGAGCCCGGAAGTGGCTGCAAAGAGCGCCTGCCCCAAATCGCCTCCGGCCGCCAACACGCTTTCTACCCCCCGGAGCAGCGAGTCATGGGAAATGCCGAAGGCGTGTTCAAAGGCCTCACGGCCCATGCGGCCCAAAATGGTGTCCAAATCCGCTTGATCAAAGGGCTGGCCGGTGGCTTCGTTGATGAGATCGTTTTTG
>Ga0180438_10003629_pt1 | contig 23087 bp, 24 predicted proteins | sample SS_ome_12_FD_132455 | JGI IMG/M metagenome (GOLD analysis project Ga0180438, IMG submission 132455) | Hypersaline lake sediment archaeal communities from the Salton Sea, California, USA - SS_3_D_2 metaG | ecosystem: Environmental > Aquatic > Non-marine Saline and Alkaline > Hypersaline >...
TACCTATTGATATCTGGGTATCCCGGGAGTTACTATGGAACAATTATCTTTTTCCAATTATTGTAAATATAGTAGTATATCTCATAAGAACGACCGTTCTTGGTATAATCAATGCTACTATGAAGGGCAAAATCTCACGTTTCCTATTTTCCATAACAATTAATCTAATATGGATTGGATTTGTGATATGGCTAATATTTAGTTTTGATCCCGTATTTGGAGCAGCAATAACTTCTTTCTTAATAGTAGCTATTTCATTGACATTTCGCAATAGAATTAATAATATTGTTTCTGGTGCGATGATCATTTTAACAGAGGGCTTTGAAGTTGGAGATCTTATTGAAACGAATGGAATTCAAGGGATCGTTGAAGATATCTCACTAAACTATACTCAAATTCGTCAATTTAATGGAATTTTAAACTTATTACCGAATCAAATGGTATTTAATTCAAAGATAACAAAATTTACCTACAAAACTATGCCCGATGACGAAGAGAAGATGAGTGAAGAGGAATTAGGTTTATTTGAGAAATATGGAAACAAATTGAGCCATATTATTTCAAAAGGAAATAAAATTACACGCTATATCAAGATTATTGAGGTTCGTCCAAATATCGATCCTGATGATTTAAATGATTTGCTTAATATCGTCTTCGAAAAGTATGAACCTTTATTAGGATTTAGGCCGATTTATTATGTAAATTATACCACTTTTGACCGCTGTAGTATCACTCTCCAATTAATTGGAGAAGATCCAAAATTAATAGTCAAATATGCTAATTCATTCTTGAAAGATGTACTATTTAAGTTATATAGTGAGGAAGTCTTTGAAAATTGGGAGGGCGAGTTACCCGTGGATCTTATGATCAATAAAACAGAAAAAGGTGATTTCTAATGGCTTTTACTAATGTACTTTATCTTGATCTAATCATTGTGGGTATTGCTACTATTACTCTATTAGTAGTTTATAAAATTATCAGTTCGATTGTTAAAAGAGCTAAAAAATTAACTGAGAAAAGAAAATTAATTATCAAATTTTCCCTACGACTTATTACAGTATTGATTATTCTATATTTCTTAATAGGCGGATTACCAATATTTGATACTTTAGATCAATTATATCCTGGATTTAGTGCGATAATCACCAGTTCTGTGAGTGTTGCTATTGCTTTCGCTTCGAGCGGAATCTTCGAAAACTTAGTTTCTGGAATTGCGTTAATTATCCTTAATCCTTTCGAACTAGAAGACATCGTAAGTATTGGAAATGCATTTGGTGCTGTAAGAAAAATTAAATTGACAAAAACTATCATTGAAACATTTGATAACATCTTTATAGAAATTTCTAATTCTGATGTAGTTTCGGCAAAAATCGTTAAATATTCACTGAAACTAGAAAATATAAAAGATTTCCTCCAATTTAAGAAAAAGGTCCATCAAGCGGAGCAAGAAGGATATCCTCCGATTGTGGAAGGAGATTTGGATAAACAAAAAGAATCACATCTAAGAAATGTATTCGAGGTTGCATTTAAACGAAAAGAAAATCCAAAAATTCATAATTTTACATTTACAATGGAGTTTTTTTTCCCAGAATTTAGAAAGAAACTTGAACGAATAGACAAACTTTGCAATGAGTATGAGGAAAAATTCGGATTTAAACCGCGATACCATATTTCTGGATTATATAAATTTATCAAGGTTAATTTTCGCTTAATCACTTTTGACTCCAATAACTTTTTCAAATATCAACCTGAATTTGCGAAAAAATTATATAGAATTGTCCAAAAATAATCTTTTTTTTAATATAGATAATCATAAGACTTTTTCTGTTAAACTTTATCAAATTTGCTCTCTTCCCATTTATTAAATGCTGATATAAGTCGATCAATGTCTTCTATGTTAGCATCTTGGTTAAAGACTACCGAATTAGAACTCTTGAAATAACGCGCATAAATTTCCTTATTATCTTGCATATCTTGCACTACTTTTTTTATAGTTTCATGGAATGCACCTGTTCTTTCCGCAATCTCATTTATTTTTAACCTTGTTAGTTTTGTTCCAAAATCCAATAAAGTCTTTCTAATTAAAGTCTCATCTTTTAGTATATCTTTCTTTTTGCGTATATAAAAAAGTGCTATATAAAATGAGCAAAATATAAGTATATTTAAAAGGTTGAATAAAGTTAAGGAACTGTAAAAATATGGTATAGAAAATAAAACTAAATTTATAATAATTAATATAGATCCTGCGAGCATGTATTTGAACGCAGAAGATATGTTGTTATTTTTAATATGATTAGCTGAAAATGCATAGAACATTATTCCAAAATAACCTCCGAAGAGAAAAAAAAATGATGGTAGTGTATAAAATGTACCAATTGTGAATTCTGCTATTACAAAACAACAAATGTAGATTAAGAGAGCATTGCTTAGGCTTTTAATATTTAATTCTTTCATCCATAAAACCTTCATATATTTCAAATTTTTCCTTCTTGGCCTTCTTCCCATTCTTGATATATAGCCATTAAGCTGTCAATTTCTTTAATATTCGCTTGCTTGTTGAAAGCAACCGTTTTACTACTCTTAAAGTATTCTGCAAAAATCTCATTATTTTCAATCATCTCTTTAATTATGTCAATTATTTTTGCTTTATCTATTTTACAAGCCTCAGAAATTTCTCTGACTTCTAAGTTGGCATACTGTGTGCCAAGATCTAAAATAGTTTCTTTAACCATCCTTAAATTAACATCCTTAACCACGATTTTTCCAAAAAGCAATATAAAATTTTCAATAAAAAATAATATCCAAATAATAACTTGAATATAAAGGTACTCAGAATTACTAGAACTGGTTAAATATACTAATGCTGAGGGATCTTGTGCGTAATAAAAATTATACAAATTTAGTAACATTATAGGATTAAATAGCAAGGGAAATAATATATTAAGACCCATAATTATACATCCAACAAATCCTATGATTAATCCTAATTTAACCCTTAATAAAAAAACAAAAAGAATTGATAGTATAAATAGAAAATAGATTCCTGTGAAGAAAAAACTAAATCCCGCCACGGACCTTTGGTCCGTCCAATTTCCGAGCAAACTCGATTCAACTCTAAAATCGAAAGTTATCATTGGAGGAAATGATGCTATCATAAATGCTATAAATAAGCCGATGTAGGCGAATTTTACAATCAGAAATATCTTTTCCTTTATTTTTTAACACCTATACTTTTTTCATTTCTTTTTATCGATTTTTTTTTCTTCAAATTCAGAGAATTGAGCTAACAACTGATCAATTTCATTAATATTTGCCTGTTGATCAAAAGTTATCGTCTTTGTGCTCTCAAAATACTCTCCATATACTTCTTTATTTTCCAGCATGTTTTTAATTAAATTCAATACTAAAATAGGATCTTTATTTAATTTCTCAGAAATAGCCCTTACTTCTAAACGCGTAAATTTAGTGCTAAGATCTAAAACCTCTTTTTTAAGATCATAATTATTATAAATTTTGTCAGATGGCTTTGCTAAAATTAATGATATATTAACAACTAAAAAGAGACACCAGCATATAAAATACAGAAGTGTATTTGAGAAAAGTGGCTCTAAATTATAGATTTCAATGGAAAAAAGATAATAATAATAATAATTCCAACCGGAAATGAAACGATAATATGAGATATTTAATCCGAAAATTACGCATCCTAATATCCCTGTTAAAAAAGACAGTTTCCATTTCAAGCTATGAATAAAAATAATCGAGATTAGAAATAGGAGAGCTTCAGCTATTCCCCCTATGAATAAACTAATCGGTATCCTGCCCGCAAATTGTGGGCTATTCAAAGTTGAAGTTATGAATACTAGAACTGTTAGCAAATAAATGATTTTTAGTATAATAAATAATTTTCGATTAATATTCCTCACTTCTTCCATAAATTGAAAATTATATATGAATTAAATTTCCAATTTTTTGTCATTTATTTCGTGATTTAATATTTGTTAATACATTATATAAATATTATTCCCTTCGTATACACTTCAAAAAGAAAAAGAGTCTTTGTCAGCTTTTACCCGCACAGGGCAGTCATATCTAATCTCTTATTTTTATTAGATATTCATCCTAAGCCAACATTTAACTTTCGAGAGTATATCTCTGTGCCTTCTTCATCAACTACAGTGATATGCGCGGCACACGATAGTCAACAGTCATAACAGCGAACTACCATCTCTAAGAGATTTACTAACCCTTCCGGCACTTCTTCACTCATAAAATTTCTCCCATAATCTAATTTTTATAGATAATTTTTTAGTTAATATTATTGATTACTGACTTAATTCTGTTTTACTTGAAACCATACTTTTCTAGGAAAGATGTGAGTCTGCTACGATGATATTTCAAGCCTAAATCATCAGGATTCTCTCCGAATGCTAACGCAAAAAGTTCGGTAAGATATAAGATTGGAATGTTAAAAGTCTTATTAGATTGCTGTCCTGCTTTTTTTTGATTAGTGTCCATCTGTTGGAAGCATGCTGGACATACAACAACGAAAACATCTGCTCCCGCCTCTATTGCACTATTAAATTTGTTTGCTAATACTTGCATAGATGGTGCTTCTTCTGCATTTCCCACACCAGCACCGCAACATAGCATTTCTTCCTCATAATCTACTGGAGTGGCTCCAACTGCCGCTACTAATTCTCTCAGTTTCTTAGGTTCCATCGGATCATCTGTTTGCATGATCTCAGATGGACGATTATAGTGGCATCCCGTGTGACAGGCTACTTTTAGACCAGAAAAGTCATTTTTAACATGTTCTTTGATTTTATCTACTCCGATATCGTGTAAAACCTCTACAAAATGTTTTACATTAATTGATCCCTTGAATTCTCGCTTCACAGTCTTCAAAATATCATTAATTTTTTGCTTCTCATGTTCATCATGCTTTAATTCATGATTTACCGCTTTCAATGTTTGAAAGCATCCATTGCATAAGGAGACAATATCTTTATTTTCTTGTTCAGCTATCGTCAAATTACGGGCTCCCATTGCTAACCAACTAGTATGATCCACTGAATTGAATCCAACTGGGTCTGGACAACATGCAAAAGGAGCTTCTGAGGTTTTTATTCCAAGTTTGTCAAAAACTTTACGAGCGCTTGCTTCTATAAAGGGAATTCGATTTCCAATAGTACAGCCTTGAAAGAGTTTATATTCCGATTCAGCTTTAGCCATAATTAATTCCTCTTTTTTATTTATTTATAATTTTATTTAATTTTGTTTGATTTAAAATTTTTTGAACCTCCTCAACACTCGGTGGCTCAACTTGTGGAAGAGATAATTGTTCTCTTCGTCGCTCAATAGCAGGTTGAGATGGAATAGCCTTACCACTCTCATATATAGCTGTTGCTTGGGTGGTGTAGTATTCGGGACCCTTCCCCTCAGCTATTGACATATTTTTTAATACTGTAAAAACTTCTGTTAGTTCAATTTTCTGAGGACAAACCTCATCACATGTATCACACACGGTGCAACCCCAAATGAAAAAATTATCCTCATTGCTAAAAATTGTTGATTTAAATCCCAAAAATGAATTTAGGATAAGACTTCTTGGGTCATATCGATCAGGCGCAATATTTGCTATTGGGCAAACATCGGTACAGCGATTACATTGATAGCAATATTTCAATGTATCGATTATATGAGCATCCATTATTTTCTTTCTAAATTCATAATCAACCTTAACCATTTTCTATCCACTTCTTTCATCTTCATTATTATTTTTATTTAGTTTAAAAACTTTTTATTTTATCCAAGGATCTGGCAATTTTAATCCATCCAAAGCCTTATCTTCAAACACTTGCTTCGCTGTATGCATTAAAGATTTTTCAATTCCGGCAATGTTATGATTCGTAGCAACTAACAAATTTAACTTTTTACAAATTCCTTCAGAATCGCTCCAAATATTATATAATAGTAATCCTCGAGGTGCTTCAGTGATCCCAACACCAATACCTTCTTTAGGTTCAATTTCAAGGGTTTTACAATCGGGATTAACAATATCAGGATCTTCTAATAAGGTTTTAATAAGCTCGATTGCTTCTACTGTTTCAATTAAACGAGCCCAGTGATAAGCAAATGTATGGTGTGAAATTGGTCCTACTTTATCGCGGAATGCTTTTAAAGCCTCATCTGCTAAGGGAGTAGCCATCTTATCAGCCGCATTAATCATTGCTAAGGTATTTGCTCGATAAATTCCTTCAGGATACCCTGCTGGCTTATAGTACATATGAGTAGCATAAGAATGATCTGGAATATGTTCTCCAAGCACATCCAAATACTTATGTATATCATAATCAATTTTTTCCCCCTCAGGAGTGACAATTCGAATATCTCCATCATATATATCATGAATTCCATTCTTAGTCATACCAAGATAATAAGTGGGTACAACTGCAACATTTGCGATGACTTCCCAATAATCTTCGACAACTTTTAGACCAATATCTACTGTTTTCTTGGTAAACTCAATTTGTTCATCAATTTGTTTTAGGAATCTGTCCCGAGCATTCTCATCCATCGGTTTCTTCATTCCTCCAACAATCGCTGAGATTGGATGCACAGATTTTCCACCAATTTCTGCACAAAGCCTCTGACCGAAATCCATCATTTTTAAAGCCATTTTTCCGACATCAGGCATTTTATTGATGACATGCACTACATTCCTTAATGCCGGATCCGCAAACGGTCCTAATAAAAAGTCAGGAGCAGCTAGTGCGTAAAAATGCAGTAAATGGGAAGAATACTGTTTAGCATTTTGGAGTAATTGGCGTAATTTATAAGCTGGTTCAGGAATCTCCACGCTCCAAGCGTCCTCTACTGCTTTGGTAGGTGTTAAATGATGTGGAATGGGACAGATGCCACAGATCCGGGGTGTTATTCGGGGTACATGCTCACAATATCGTCCCTCACAGAATTTCTCAAAAAATCGGGTTGAAGTAATATTAAATTGTGCATCTTTTACTTTTCCATCATCTCCTATTACAATTCTAAGTCCACCATGACCTTCTAACCTTGTTACAGGCTCAACTTCAATTTCTTTAACCATTATTACTCTTCCTCCATTTTATCATGATACTTATGCCCTAAAATACTGTCTGCTAAAGTAAATCGATTAAATAACCCTGCTGGGTCTTTAATAACTTTCATAATTTCCGCTGGATCTTTATCTGCGCATAGCGAACCAAGAGTACTGATAAATTTCGATCCTTGGTCTTCAATTCCAACAGGTGGACCATAGCAACCCAAACAAGGAGCATTTGCTTTATTTGGACATATCGTACCACATCCTGCTTGAGTAACAGGTCCTAAACAAATATACCCTTGTTCTAAAAAGCATTTATCCATAGTTGGTAGTCCTTCATAATCACGTTTTAAGTCTGTAGGAACTTTATCAGCAACTTCACGATCACAGTGACTACATACGGTTTTTGAACTAAATTTAAAGAGGGGATCATTTTTTAGTAGATATAAGGAGTACCCTATAATATTATCCAATATTTTATTTCCAGTTGTAGAGTTATCTAAAACTAATTTAGATCCCTTATCCGTTTCAATTTCTTTCACTTTGAAACTGTCGGGTTCGTATGCTAAACGCTGAAGAAGATCACCTCGAAAATAAAAGTTCGTAATATTGGCAACACCTAAGTATAAATCAAGAAAATGTTGCAAACTTGCTGCTGATTCACTATCTAAAACATCAATATTATGAAGTAACTCTTGTAGTTGTTTTGCTTTCTCCCCTGGCTTATTGGTAGGTTTAAAGCAACCGTAACAAATATCACCGTTATGAGGACACATAAGATTGCATCCTGCAGCTGTTATCGGACCATAACAGAGTGTTCCTTGATCGAGGAAGCATCCTTTGGTGAATAAATTACAATTATCACATACAGTCTTGCTTTTATCGACAGATTCTGGTCCTTCTCCAACTAGTGTTAAAAGATAAGATATCGCGGCAATAATATTTTCCGTTGTTGGAGGGCAACCAGGGATGAATACATCCACATCTACTATGTCTTTTACGTTGATAATATAATCTTCTATTCCTGGCATATTTTCGGTTGGTTCTTGAGGATCTTCATCTGTGATCGATTCTACTTCCTTAAATTTTCTATTGATTAAATTTTCTTTGTCATACAGATTGGCTAAACCCTTTACACTCCCATAACACGCACATGCTCCAATTGCGACAATAATTGCACACTTATTTCTCATTAATTTTATATTTGCAGTATCTTGTTTTGTTCTCGCAACACCTTCTATAAATCCAACAACAATGCTCCCATCTTCTCTATTTTCTAATGATTCATGTTTAAAGTCAACCACTGCAGGCCAATAAACGATCTCCAGTTCTGGTAAGATGGGAAGTAACCCTAAATGGGCGTTCAATAGGCTTTGATGACAGCCCCAGCACGAAGATAACTGCATAAACGCTACAGGTATAGGCATTCTTTACTTTTCTCCAAATCAAATTTGAATTTAATTTCTAATAATGTTAAATGGTTAAATACTAACTTTATTAAAAAATTTGTTAAATAAGTTCATAAGCGTTCTTATTGGATATTATTAAAAAAATATGAAAAAATAGAAGGAATCGTATATTTCTCAAATCCCTTATTTTAAAAAAAATAAATATATTTTAATTATTCTTCTTCATAAAAATCTTCTGTTTGTATAGTATCCATCGTTAGATCTTCTTGTTCTTCTTCTACCTTTTTGACTTTAACTTTCCTTACAAAAGCACGCCCGATAATCGCAATAGCGACTCCAATAAAAGATAATCCTGATCCATAATTGAATTGAAGATATAAAGCATTGAGATAACTAACTATAGTCGGATCTGTTATTATCCCTGTTAAATTAACGATTTGACTTACACCCCAAACTATTAATGCGAATGTACCAAAGGCCAATCCTACCCACACAATAAATCTTCCAAGCCTCACAGCGCCTAATAGTATTAATATTGCTCCAACTATGATAGCAACTCCCCCTAAATCTGCAATCCATTGAAATATTAATAATATTACATATGCAAATTGTTGAGAATGTGGCCATTGATTTATAATAAGATTATAGATAAATTCGAAAATCTTAATACTTCCCGTGGTGGCACTAATAATCATTAAAATTCCACCAATGAACATAAGAATAAATCCTGTTTTATGTTTCAACTTCTAATCCTCCTTAACGTTCTCCAAAATTAGTACCACACTCATTGCAAAAGTTAGCGTGGGCTGGGACTGGTTTTCCACAATTGGGACAATATTTAGTATCTGTGTTAAAAACTTCTGCTGCTTCATTTTCTATAGGAACTTCTTCTTCTTCTTTTATTGGTACCTTGGGTTTTTTCAGACCAATCCTTCCTATAACCGCTAAAACAGTTCCTGCAAATCCAAAACCGCTATTAAATGAAAATAATCCATAAATCTGGTTTAAATATGCTATTATTACAGGATCAGTGATTATTCCAGTAAGATTTACTATATAATAAGCGATAAATACAATTATTCCAATAAGTCCAAATCCTGTACCGAATGAAATGATTATTCTTCCAAATTTATACTGTTTTAACATGACAAGAATCACGCCTGCAATAACAGTATACCCTCCACCTGCCGCAAGAAAGCTGATAAAAGCTAAGATTCCTTGAACTAAAGGTTTTAGATCCTCAGTAAGATACCCCGAAAATACATTATATAAAAATTCATAAAAAGCAGTAGTACCTACTGCAGAGCCTATAATCATTAAAGCTCCGCCAAGTAAACTTATAAATATCCACTTCTTATTTTCCATTTTTTTTCACGCATTAAAAAATAAGTATTTTGTTGATATGTTTTATTATTATTGATAGATAAATATTTCCATATATTTCTTTAGTATGATTTTTATAATTATCTTGAAATAAAATTAGATAGAATTTAAAGAAAAGGTATAGAAATTATAACAAAACTCTTTCTGGATGAGCATAAATGTTCATCTTTTTGCCTCGAACAAAACCAATCAATGTTAATCCATATCCAAATGCTAATCTTACTCCTGATTCGATTGCAGCTGATACTGAAGCCAATATAGGTATATTAGCCCTAATAGCTTTTAATACAGAGTCACCAGTTAATCTTCCCGTTGTGGTTAATAGAGACTTTTTCATATCAATTTTTTTAATAAGAGCATAACCAATAACTTTATCAATAGCATTATGCCTTCCTATATCTTCTGATAAAGTTATGCGATTTCCAGCTTGAGTATAAAGAGCAGCTCCATGGCAACCCCCAGTTTCTCTAAATAAGGGAGTATCTTTCTGCATATCAAGTACTGCTTTTAAAATTATTTCTGCTTTTATTTTAAACTCAAAATTTTCAATATTATATGCTTTTCTTTTCTCTAAGGCTTTTTTAATAATCTCTCTCCAAGGTGATGAGATACCGCAACTTGTATCGATAACTCTACTTACGGGATTCTCTTGAATTAATTTATAATCAACTTGGTTATCTTTTTTGAGAGTGATAAAAATTTTATTATCCACCTCATCTATAAATATCTTTTTAATATCTTGAAAACTATCTATAATTCCTATTGAATATAAAAATCCTACTCCTAATTCTTCCAAGTTTTTAGATAAACATACAATGTTTACTAATGGATCATCATTTAGGATTAAATCAACTGGAGTTTCGATTAAAATAGTATCATTGACCAATTCTTTTGTATTATGACGAACTCTTGTGATATTAATTTTTCGCTTAAACATTAGTTCAATAAAAAAAATTATTTACTCTGTAATTATATAGAGCTTCTAATATTAAAAAGAAATTGGATAAAAAGTATATTTAAATTAGGCAGCAACGTAAATTCTGCCATTTGTTTCTTTTTTAACGCTGTGATCTCCGCTATATTCAATAAATTTTCCCTTCACTTTTTCACCATTAGGCAATTCAATCTCTGAAGTCTCCCCAACTTTCTTATATGAAGGCAATAATTCAGATTTTCCTTTTATAATAATTTGACCCCACGCTTGATCTGCTCCTGCATATTTATTGACGTCTCCCTCGACTACTATTGTTCCCCCATGATTATGCATCCCTAAAAAGGATTCTGCTGCTCCACATCTTAAAATTGGAAACTTCTTTGCTCCTTTGGAACTTCTTGCCCATAACATTGCTTCTCTGCCAATTTTACCACCAACCTTTATTGTTCCATTCTCCATCCCAATCCAGAATCCTCTGTATGCTGCTCCAATATAATTACCAGCATCACCAGTTATTTCTAATTCTCCTCCTTTTAACATCGCACCAGCCCAATCTCCAGCATTCCCATTTACTAATATTTTACCTCCCTCCATTTGATTTCCAACGTGCATCCCAACATCTCCATTGATTACAATTTCACCATCAGTCATTTTTTCTCCGATCCGCTTCACTTTAGATAAATCACCGTCAATTATAATTTTGGTATTTTTTGTATCAGGTGCTTTCCCAGACACATCAAAAAAGTCACCTAACTTTACTACCTCATTCCCATGAAATAGTTCTAACTTTTTTATTTCGGCAGCAGTCTTTCCTGCTAGATTATCAGTTGATATTACGTCTGCTTCTAATGGAAAACTTGGCTGTTTCTTTAACTTTAATTTGATTTCTGCGATAATTTATTCACCTTTTTTTTCTTTTACTTTCTCTATTATTTTTTCTAATATTTCTCTATCAGATAACACATTTCCTGGGGGATTCTTTACTTTTCTTAATCTTAAGGGTACATGATCCATACGATATGCCGTTCCTTCAGTTTCAATTCCTGCAAAAGCTGCAGGTAAGATAATGTCTGCATTAACTGAAGTCGGTGTATGATGTGGTTCTATTGAAATTAAAGGATGTTTAAACATGTTTTTTACTGCTCCAGCAGGAAAATTACTAGCCGGATCAGATGCAACTATTAATGATGCATCTATTTCATCTCTCATTAGCACATCTACAGAGGAGAACTCTCCTGGATTATAGCGAGGATAACCCCTTGAAAAGTCTATAGAATAGGCATATCCTGTATTCCAAGTAAACACTGAATTAGCTCCTGTGATATTATAATGTCCTCGCATAGGAGTTATTGAGAATTTAGTAAAATTATTAAGCTCTCTCGTTAAACACACAGCAGTATCGATATTTCTATGATGTGAAATCGTTTGAGTTAATCCCATACCAAAAAAAATTACACCGTAATGACTCTCCTTCAAAATTTTGACTAATTTAGTAATATCTTCTTTAGGGACACCAGCTACTTCTTTTTGATCAATCTCTACTCCTCTCAGAGTGGCTCGAATTGCATTAATAAGCTCGTAATCTTCATTTGGATTAACTTTAACATACATATCAGCTATCTGAGCGGTATGAGTATTTCTCGGATCAACAACTATGATGAATCGATCATTGCGTCCATCTTGTCGGAAATAACCTCTTACAAAATCACTATACCGACCAAGATGCCTGGGATGCGCATGAACAGGGTTACATCCCCAAAAGATTACTAGATCTGCTCTATTTTTGTACTCTCCCAATGTAGAGGTCGGAACACCGACATCTTGTTCAGCCAGCAGAGTAGGTCCATGACATACTGAAGCTGTATTATCTAATACCCCTCCTAAAATTTCTGCCAATTCTACTCCTCTGCTTTGGGCATCACATTCTGTACTTGCGAAACCATATAATAATGGTCTTTTTGCTTTTACTAAAATATCAGCAGCTTTATCAATAGCTTCATCCCATGTAACTTCTTTAAAAGAACCATTATCCTTGATTAATGGATTTGTATATCTGTGATCGCTAGGATTCGATGAAAAGAATTTTCTTGTCCCGATTTGACATCCATTTCTTACTTCTATAACTTTCTGTTGTTTTACATCAATATCAATTTCAAGATCGTCGCATAAAGTTCCACAGAATGGACAAACGACATCATAATACGTTTTAATATTTTTTTCAACCATAATTTTCTACCATTATGCTTCTTTTAATTTACTTATTAACTGAACAGCATCCAAAACTTTGCCATTCTTAACTACTTCCACCTTTGCTTTTATTCCTTTATAAGTTGGCGTTCCTGTGGATTGAGAGCCAGGATTTACAACTTGATTAGCCCAAGGACCCATAGGGATAAAGATTATTCCTGGATGGGGGCCCTCTTCTGATATCGTTGAGTAGACTAAAACTTCTCCAAAGTCAGTGATAACTTTCACAGGAGTACCTGCTAAACAATTAAGTTTTACAAAGTCATTTTTATCGAAAGCACAAATACCCGCAGCTCTTACATTTTCACGTGTAGTTTTTCCACCTTCTAATGCTACACCTTGATTAATGGTGCGGCCAGTAATTAATATTAAATCATTTAGACTCATTTTTATTCCTCCCCCCTATTACTCCATCTTAACGCTTTTAATCGTTCAGTTAATGGAATCCAGAATAGTTCGCTAAATTCTCCAGAAGTATTAATTTCTGTTATTTTGAGTTTGAGTGCTCCAGTTGGGCAAGCATTATCACAAGCTCCACACGCAACGCAAGCGTCTGGGTCAACTACTTCGACATTCTTGGATTTTTCCCAACCATGTTCAGGTCGTTTTGCGATTTCTATTGTACCTGAAGGGCAGACTTCGGCACATGATCCGCATCCTTTCGCACATTCTTCATCAATTATAGAAACTTCTGCTTTAGCATATTGTTTAACGATTCTCTCATTATCATGAGAATTCTTAATTTTCTTTGCTTTAAATTCAAGTCTTGGAACAACATTTTGAGCTACAATAGGTATATCTTCCAAATTTATGATCTTACCATCCTTTTTTAAGGTCAATGCTCCGAATGGACACATAATGACACAAGTACCACAAAAGACACATTTCTTGGGATCATATACCTCTGGAATAATATCTCCTGTAGTTGGAAATCTTCGTGAGGCTCCAACTGGACCACGTGAAATAGCTTCTTTGGGACATACTCTTGCACAAGTACCGCACCCAACACATTTATCTCGATTTAGAATAAGTTCTAAACTTTCGGTGAGAAATTGGACTTTAACATGTTCCTCTTTCTCATCAATTAATCGTGATATTTTTGGAAATGACAATTTTATTCTTCCTCCACATTTTCAATTCTAATAGCCCTTGCAGGACAAATAGATATACACACACCACAACCATCGCAATTTACTTCCCTTTCTTTGTTATAGATAGGATAAGCAACGCCATTTTTGACTAATAATACTGCATTTTTTTGACTAAGGTATCCATCTTTTCTTAATTGATTGAAGTTTAGAGGACAACTGACTACGCAGTCATTACAGCCGAAACATCTGTTTTTATTTACCATTAATTTAAAAACACGCATTTTATTTACCCTCTTTCTTAGTAGGATTAGGTCCTAACTCTTTTAATTCTTGAACAAATTCCTCAACAATTTCAGTTAATTCTGCGCCTTCTGAAGCTGAAACATAAGTATATTTAACTCTTTTTGGATTTATACCAAATTGCTTTAAATAAAGATGTAACATGGGTAATTTACGTATAGTTTTGTAATTTCCCTCAACATAATGGCAATCACCTGGATGACAATGACTCACTAAAACTCCATCAGCACCATTCATGAGAGCATCTAAAATAAAATGTGGTTCTACCCTTCCGCCGCACATAACCCTCATTATTCTCAGATTAGCGGGTCTTTGCATACGTGATGTCCCAGCTTGATCAGCTCCAGCATATGTACACCAATTACAACATATCCCCAATATATAAGGGTTAAAATCTGTTTTTGTCATTATTTTTCAGTCTTAAAAGCTGTGAGTTAACTTACTTCGCAGTTATTTATTTAAACATGATATCAATATGATATGACAAACTTAATTTTTAGAAAGTATTGTATTTTAAAAAATTTAGTATATGAATTCTTATGTGAGTTAACTAATAGATTTTTGAAAAAAAAGTCTAATCTTTAATTTATGAATTTTAAATGAATTATCTTCGCAGCTTTCACTTTTTCAGATCTCTTAATAGCCTTAATTGTTTTTTCATGCCATTCCGAATCTATTTCAATTTTTGACCACATAGTATACCATTCTTTAAGCTCAATCTTTGAAGACCATTGAGAAAAGGTTCTTTCTGGATTTCCAACTCCAAAATGGAATCGAATGTCATCTTCTCCAGCCTTTTTTGCTCTCCTATTTATTATTTTGTTTGCCAACTTAGATGTAGCGTCAAAAATCATATATCCTCCCATGAAATAGTTTGCCATAGAAATTAATAGGTCCTTAATTTTCTCTTTGGTGAAATAATAGACAAATCCACCAGCAATAAAAAATATTCCTTTCCCAATTTCAAATTCAATTTCATTAAACCAATCATAATCAAAAGCTGATTTTGCCAGAGTTTTATTTCTATCTGTATCTGGAATAAGTTTTTTTCTATATTGTGCTGCTTCTGGTAAATCTAAATTATAGCATTTGATCTTGCTATTATCTACTCTGGAGAAAGTAGTATCTAAACCTGCTCCAATATTGATTAAAGTTGCTTCAGGAAAATCTTTAATGAATCTCTTAAATGCATTATCAAAGTTTTTTGCTCTCGCTAATAAACCTAAACCCCTCCATTCCCCTAAATGATTTTCTATTTCTGAAAAATCATAATCTATTTTTGCTATTATTTCACGTGCTTTTGGATCATCTAAAAATTCTGGATATAGTTTGCTATATTTTGCTCGTGCCCATAGAGGCCCCAACATAGTTTCTTGGATCCTATCTTCTGAAAATAATCTTCCTTCATTCATGATGAATAACTCATTTCTTTTTATTATTCTAATATTTTGCATTATTTAAGATTACATTAGAACGAGTTAAAACTTATAATGATTATTTTTATATATCCAACAATCTAACTCTCATTAATAGAGATTATGAATTTTATATTCTTATTTTAATTTAAAAGTGAAAATTCAAATGAGAGAAAATCTTTTTACGTTTTTAGTTGGCGGTAAAGCTGGAGAAGGAGTGAAAAAAGCAGGATCGGTTGCTGCGCATATATTTTCCAGTATGGGTCGACATATATTCCAATTAGATGATTATATGTCTTTAATCAGAGGTGGCCATAATTTCTCTATTATTTCAACTTCAACCAAATGGATAAGTAGCCATTATATGAAAGCAAATTTAGTTGTAAATTTTGATAAAAGAAGTTGTGAAACCCATAAAAATGATATCGCCGAAGATGGAATTGTTGTATATAATTCAGATGAATTAGAAAAATCGGAAGGCATTGGAATACCATTAAGTTCAGAAGCAGATAAATATCCTATGAAAAAACTCATGTATGGAGTTGGTGCGGTCGCAATATTATCCTCAGCTATCGGATTTAAGAAAAATCAGATGAATGAGATTATAAAAAATGAATATCCCCGAGGGATTGCAGATAATATTAAATTTGCAGATAAAATCTATGATCTAATTACAGAAAAATGCAATAATAAGTTTCCATTAGAAAGAGGTGATAAAGAAAGACCCATTATCACTGGGAATGAATCAATTAGCTTAGGAGCTCTTGCTGGAGGTTTGGATGTATATTATGGTTATCCTATGACGCCTGCATCTACTATTTTACATTTTCTAGCGAAAAAAGCAAAAGAATTTGGAATTGCAGTTGTTCATGCCGAAAGTGAACTCGCTGTTATTAATATGGCAATTGGGTCTTCCTTTGCTGGTGCTAAATCGGTAATAGGAACAAGCGGGGGTGGTTTTGCCTTAATGACGGAAGGCTTTTCCCTTGCAGGCATGACGGAAGCACCTCTATTAATAGTCTTATCTCAAAGACCCGGTCCTGCTACGGGTGTACCTACTTATACAGAGCAAGCTGATCTCTCATTTGCTCTTGCTGCGGGTCATGGAGACTTTCTTAGAATTGTAGCATCACCTGGAACGATAGAAGAGGCATATTATCTTGCTTCTGAGATGTTAGAATTAGTGTGGAAATTTCAAACTCCCGGCATTCTTCTAACAGAAAAGCATTTATCAGAATGCAGTATGACTGTTGAAATTGATGCTGAAAATACAAAGTGGGCAGTAGCAAAAACTTATCAAAATGGAGATTATAAACGATATTCGGATACAGATGATGGAATCTCTCCGTTACTATTCCCACCTTCGAAATCAGTAATAAAGTGGAATAGTTATGAACATGATGAATACGGGATTACAACCGAGAATGCAAAAATTATCGAAATGATGCATAATAAGCGGAATAAAAAGATAAATGCTCTTATTGACTATTTAAAGACTCAAAATACAGTAAAAATAATAGAAGGTGAGCAATCCTTGAATATATTTACATATGGATCAACTTATATGAGTGTTTTAGAAGCAATAAAATATTCAGGATTAAACCCTACAATAATTCAACCTAAGTATTTAAGTCCGCTTCCTGTCTGGGAACTTGAAAAATTTAAAACCCAAGATAATATAGTTATTGAACAAAGTTCAACTGGGCAATTCTCCAAACTATTGAAAGAAAAAGCTGGATTAAAAATACGAAAAACGATAACCAAATATGATGGACGTCCTTTTGATCCGATTGAATTATCCAATCAAATTAAAGTGGTGATAGAATAGTATGGTAGACTTTACGCTCAAAACTGATGCAGAGATAACTTGGTGTGAAGGATGCGGTAATTTTGGTATCTTTACTGCTATAAGAAATGCTATCTCAAAATTAGAAGATATGAATATTAAACATGAAAACATGGTTATTACGGCAGGTATTGGCTGTCATGCTAAAATCTTCGATTATTTAAACCTAAGTGGATTATATTCTCTGCATGGAAGAGATGCAGCAACTGCACAAGGCATAAAGATTGCCAATCCTGGATTGAAGGTAATTACTTTTTCTGGGGACGGTAATGGATTAGGTGAAGGATTAGCACACACTCTGTTTGCAGCAAAAAGAAATCAAGATATTACTATGATCTTACATAATAATAGCGTTTATGCACTTACTACTGGGCAGTTTTCACCTCTAACTGAAAAGGGGTGGGATGGTCCATCGACGCCTCAAGGTAGTATTGAACCTCCATTCAATGCAATCTCACTCATGATTGAAGTTGGTGCTACTTTTGTTGCAAGGAGTTTTGCAGGTAAGATGGAACACTTAACAGAAACTATTATAGAAGCAATAAATCATGAAGGTTTTTCTTTTATTGAAGTGCTACAACCTGCTGTCCCCTATCATCAATGGTCAGAATATAATGAAAAAATAGAGTTTCTCAAAGAAGTACCAAAGACAAAGAAAGAAGCTTCGATAATTGCGAGGGAAGTTCATAGATTTACTATAGGTATTTTCTATGAAGAAACAAGACAAGTATATCATAAAGGATTATATAATGATCATAATCCATTACAAAATAGATTATCAAGGGAAGAAAGGCTAAATAAGATTAAAAAAATTCTTAAATCTTAATTTAATAGAAGATTAACGCTCATTATATAATATCTTATGAACTTTGGATTTTAAACCTTCTTTTTAGAAAGGATAAGAATCAATACTGAAATACTCTAAGGATTAGCTATTATAATCTCAAAAATTAAAAGTAAATTAATTTTTTGTGTATTAGTTTAGAATGGAGTAAAAAATTATTTTTGTAGAGATGAAAAATCTGATATCTAATGAAAGCTCGAGCAATTTTTCGAAGCAATTTGTCATATTGATGACAATTTTCATTGATGCGATTGGGTACGCGATGGTCATTCCATTATTACCTTTTATTGCCGCAACATTTAACGTTGGGGCTTTACCTTTGGGCTTTCTATTGAATATCTTTGCCCTCATGCAATTTATCTTCTCTCCTATTATGGGGAGATTATCCGATAAATATGGTCGTCGTAAACTTCTATTGATATCTATTTTTTTATCAAGCCTTAGTTTTTTAATGTTTACTACAGCAATATCTTATTGGTTCTTATTCCTTTCGAGGATCTTTTCTGGTATGGCAACAGAGATTTCGATTGCTCAAGCTTATATGGCAGATATTACTTCAAATCAAAAAAGAACTTACGGATTAGGAAAAGTTCGTGCAGCATTTTCGGCAGGAGTGATTATTGGCCCAGCCATTGGTGGTATTTTGAGTGAATTGGGATTCTGGGCACCAGGTTTATTAGCAATGATCTTAACCTTGATAAACTTAATATTCGTATTTCTATTTTTACCCGAAACTCGTAAAAGATTAGAAGGTAATCAACAAATTAATTCAAGAAATAATATTCGATATCATTTTATCGCAAAATTAAAAAAAGCATTGAAGCGTCCATTATTACCCATACTATTTGTAATTTTCTTCATCTCAAATTTGTCCTTCGCAGCTATTCCTGTACTTATTCCATTTGTTGGAATAAATTTTTTCAACTTCACTCAACTCGAACTTTCATTTGTATTCATATTTATAGGAGCTTTACAATTTATTATTCAAGGTTTTTTAATGGGAAAACTAGCTGAAGGAGTAGGTGAAGGAATATTGATTAGTTTGGGATTGATTTTTATTACTTTTGGCATGATAACTATGCCTTTTTTCCCGAATTTAATCTTGTTTTACGTCTTAATCGGATTTATTTCAACTGGCAATGGCTTTGTACGAACTTCAATTCCTGGTGTGATTTCGAAAATTACAAGTGAAGAGGAACAAGGTGGTTTTCTAGGATTAGCTCAATCAGTTGCTAGTTTTGCTCTTATTCCTGGTCCACTTATTGCGAGTCTCTTTTATGATTACGTTGGATTCACTGCCCCATTTTTATTTAGTGCAATACTTCTATTCCTTAGCTTTTTGTTGAGCATTAAATCAAAGATGCAATTAAAAGAAGTAAAACTTGAAAAGAATTAGAATTTATGTTAGGCATTTTCTCTCAGTTTATTATTTTAGTAAGTTAAACGATTTCCAAATAAATTCTAAGAGGAAAATTTAAAATCCTTTAAAATTTTCCAAAAATAGATCAAATAATTGAGAAAAAATGCCATTTATAAAGATAAAATACGAAGATATCTTTTTCGATGCAAAAGTACAGGAAATGTGTATCTCATCAAGTTTTAAATGTCCCTTCTATGGACATTCTTGGAGTTGTCCTCCAAATTCACCCTATCTTGAAAATGCATTAGCAGCATATAAAGAATTCTACTTAATATATTCCTTATTCGATTTGGAGGAATATGTTAAAAAAGAAAAAGAACGTACTAATCGATCAGAATTTTTTATAAAAAATACGTTTTTACTCACAAAAGGTATGGAATTGCTTGATCTAGAGGAAGAATTTACCAAATTTCTCGAACAGTATCCTAATCACTATAATAAAAAATTATTATTATATGATGGAACATGTAAATATTGTAAAATTCATGGAAAAGGAGCTTGTACATATGATAGCGGTGAACTATGTCGCTTTCCTAAACAAACGCGTTATTCTATGGAATCAGTAGGAATTGATGTAATTTCAACCGTAAGAGAACTAAAACATAAAAAAATGCTTGATATTGAATATCCATCAAATAAATATTCTTATAGATTTGGTTTAGCGTGTTTCAAATAAAAAATAAATAAAAAAAGTATAATTTAATATTTTCCGTATTTCATTACGGTTTCAGTTAAGGCTTTAACGTTTTCGAATTTTGCATCTCCCATTCCATTAAATTCTGTGGAAATAATGAATCCTCCGCCTGTCTTCATATTATCAATTAGTTCCTCTGTGTGTTTTCTAACTTTTTCTGGTGTGCCTCCTATTAGGAGCGAAGAAGGAATTCCACCAGCTAAACAGTATTTATCACCAACTATTTCTCGTGCTTTTACAAGATTAGTCTTATCGAACCACATAATAACTTTCCCTTCAGGTAATTCTTTTAATTGTTCTAATAAATGATCTGTACGTCCTTGGAAACTCATAAGGGGGGTAAAACCAGCTTCAACTAGCTCATTTACGATTTGTTTTATGTATGGGAAATGAAATTCCTTGAATTTCTCAGGAGATAAATAAGTGTTATACCAAATCGGACAAAATACTCGTCTTGAACCGGTAACATCGCGAGAAATGGTGCCCGTCATTTTTCCTACAGCAGCAAGTACAGGAGCGATTGTTTCACAAGCTTTTTTTACTTTTTCTGGCATTCTATATAAATCCAAGGAAAGTGTATCGAAATCTCTAAAGAATGCTCCTATGAAATCCAATGGATTCGGCGCTAATGCATAATACCAAGGCAACCATGCTTCCTCTTTCATTTTTCCCACAAAATCCATCAAAAACGCAGGAAACTTCGCTACTTCTTGACCCATCTTCAATAATGATCCGACAGCAGTAGGAGAACTTAAATCAGAGAGATTTTTATATGCTCTTGGAATTACAGTACCCATAAGATAATCAAATGGCTTTTCGATAAGATGATCATATTCATCAGCATTCATAACTGGAGTTTCTATGACCCATTGAGACTCAACATTTTCTCCTAATTCCCTTCCAGGATTTGAAGAATATACGTCCGCTAAGATATCATGAGATGCCCCACCTGCTAAAACCGAAGAAACAGCAACCCCAATTGCTAAATCAGGATCGAATCCTGCTAACGCAAGACCTAAAGGTACACTTTCGAATGAACGATGTAGACTCAAGGCATCCCAATTGAAGTCTCTGGCAAATTTAGTCCCCACTTCAATATATTTACTATTATCATGCCACATAGTCTCATAACTTACACTGGCATATTTTGCTGGAAAATATGTAGTAGCAATTCCTATCGGTATTCTGTCAGGTACTTTTACTGCTGCAGCATCCTCTAATCTTTCGATTTTTGCTTTTAAGATATTTTCTGCATTATCCATTTTAAGCCGCCTCCACCCAGTTTTTGATTATTTTAACGCCCTTTACAGCATCATTTACCCATGCATCTGCTCCTACATATTCGCAAACTTCATCATCGGTTCTTTCTCCTCCAATAATGACTTTTACTTTCTCTCTTAAATTAGCATTAGCGATTGCTTCGATACTTTTTTTCATCGGTTCTATAGATAATGTCAATAATCCACTCATACCGACTACAGGGGGATTATGAGTTTTTATAGCCTCAATAAACTTTTCAGCGGGAACATCAACCCCTAAGTCTACAACTTCAAATCCTTCTGCTTTAAGAAAATTAATTGTAATATCTTTTCCTATATTGTGAATATCTCCTTCAACTGTTCCTATCACAATCTTTCCCATATTCTCAGTTGAATTTGCCGTTAATTTTGGCATCAATAATTCCATAGCTTCATTGAAGATTTCTCCTGCCATAATTAAATCTGTTAAGAACATAGTACCGCCTTCCCCAGATTCATCTCCAATTTTAGCCATCCCCACTCTACAAGCTTCTAAAATTTTTATGGGATCAACATTTGCTTCAAGACTTTCTTTTACAAGTTTTAAAACTTTCTCTTCATCTAATTCTGTAATAGATTTACTAATCTCTTCTAAATTCATATAATATCACCAAATATCATCTAATTTTCTAATTAAATGAAATATCTTGCAATTCAAAATTTTCAGAATATTAATAGGTTATTTTAATAAAATATAAATAGGAAATTTAGCCTAGTTTTCGAATAATCTCATGTAGTTTTTACAGCGTTTACAAATGCTTTTATATTTTCTTTTGGTGTGTCTGCGGTAATTTCACAACCAGGTGCAACTATAAAACGATAATCTCCCCCACTTGCTTCAATAGCATCATGAACTGCTCTTTTAATCTGTTCTATTGAACCACTTGGAAGGAGTTTTACATGATCGATATTTCCAGCAATCCCAATTTTATTATCAAGTACTTTTTTGATCATTCTAATATCAATGTAAGGTCCAATATTCAATACATGTAAACCGTCAATTGTTTCGAGTTGATAAACATTGGAGAGAATATGATGAAATATTTTTCCACATAGATGCAATATATTATATTTATAGATTTTGAAAATATCTGGGAGGTAGTCCAAACAATACTCACTAAA
>Ga0180438_10003632_pt1 | contig 23076 bp, 19 predicted proteins | sample SS_ome_12_FD_132455 | JGI IMG/M metagenome (GOLD analysis project Ga0180438, IMG submission 132455) | Hypersaline lake sediment archaeal communities from the Salton Sea, California, USA - SS_3_D_2 metaG | ecosystem: Environmental > Aquatic > Non-marine Saline and Alkaline > Hypersaline >...
TAGGAGCTTGGGCCTGGTAATCACAGCCATGAGTAGAGTTATAGCCTGCCGTTGGCCTCCGGAAAGTGTACCGAGGACCGTCTCCAGCCTGTCCTCGAGCTGCATGTCCAGGGATTTCACTTCCTCTCTGTAGGCTTTCAACCGTTCAGAGGTGAGACCGATTCTGGGAAAACCCCTGCTGCCTCTCAAGAAGGCCATGTGAAGGTTTTCGGCAATGGTCATATCCGGTGCTGTGCCCATGAAGGGGTTCTGAAAAACCCGTGAAATGTATTTGGCTCTTTGAAAATCCCTCAGCCGCGTGACATCCTTACCGGCGATCTCTACTCTTCCGGAATCGGGGAGAAAAGCCCCTGCTGCCGCGTTCAACAGGGTGGATTTGCCAGAACCGTTTGTGCCGATGAGAGTGACGAATTCTCCCTCCTTGATCTCCAGGCTCACGCCTCTGAGAGCGTAGACCTCGTTTAAAGACCCGGGATCGAAGGTTTTGTGAACTTCTGTTAGTTTTAGCATGGCTCACCTCTTGATTTCTGAAACGTTCTGCAAGAACTTCTCTGGAATTTCGATCCCATACAACTTTGCCAGAGAAAGGTCCACATGTATCTCTTCAGGCGCATACTCACGTATGGAAATATCCTCTGGTGATTTTCCCTCCATCACACGGACAGCCATTCGCGCCGTCTCCCGGCCCACCTCGTAGTAATCAGCTCCAATCGAGACAAACGCTCCTCTCTCGATATCAGACGGGCCGTTGGTAAAATAGGGTATTCTGTTCTTTTGTAAAACTTCGGCGATGGATTCCACTGCAGCGTTTACTGTGTTATCGCCGGAAGTGAAGAACAGGTCGATTTTTTTACTGAGAAGTGCCTTTAGGGCTTCTATCACCTCGCTTGAGCCGGTGACGTTCGCTTCGAGCAGGTCGAAATCATATTTCCGGGCTGCATCCCGGGCTTTGGAGGTGCAGGTTTCCGAACAGGCCTCTGCCGCGTTCCAGATAATACCAATCTTCTTTGCATCGGGAAACAGCTCCCTCATGACCTTTACAGTCATCTCCACTGGCTGGAGTGTGGCCACGCCAGTAATATTGGGAAGATGGTCGCGAGCGTTTTTCGCCACCCCCATCCGGTAGGGGTCGGTCACACAGCCGAAGACATGCGGAATATCCTTATTGACATTGGCGGTAACCTGAAGGGCCGGAGTGGCTAAAGTGATGATGTAATCATATTTCTGCCGGACGATATCCTGGGCAACGGACTGGGCCATGTAGAATTCATTCTGGGCATTCATACGGTCCACTTCGATATTAAATTTCTCCAGTATCCCACTCTCCCCCAACTCATCCAGAACGCCATCAGCACAGAGACTGATCGGGAAGTTCTCACTGAAGAGAAACAGAGCGAGTTTCTTCTTGTCCGGCAGTTTTGATTCTCTGAGCTGGCCTGGAGACGTCTGTGCACCTTTACTGTCGATTATCTTGTCTGCTCTGCTGATGATCTTCTCATCAATCTTGAGTCCCAATTTCCGGGCATTATCCAGGTTGATATGAAGAAGGATTTTTTTCGTCTGACCTATGGGGATATCTGCCGGGTTTTTCCCGTCCAGGACTTGGGCGAGATACTCACCGCCTTCATAACCGGTTTGGCGGTAATCCGGGCCAAGGGAAACCAGAGCTCCCTGCTCCACGAACTCGGAGTCAACCGAAAAAATGGGAATACCACTGTCCCAGGCCACCTTCGTAAAACTGTCGAAGCTGACGTTGAGGGTATTGTCCCCGGAGTTGAGAAAGACCTGGGCACCCTTCAATGCCAGCGACCGGGATGATTCAAGCACCTCGGCCGGGCTTGAGACCGTTGCTTCAAGAATCTCCAGGTCAATCTTTGAAGCGTGGGTCCGGACTTTGACCAGCACAGACTCTGAATTTGCTTCAGAGCTGTTCCATACGATCCCGATTTTCTTTCTCTCCGGGAACATCTCCTTGATCAGGTCGAGCATCTCTTCTATCGGAGGAAAGCAGGCCACTCCGGTTATATTCGCTGGATGATCGGTAGGCGCTCGGGCAGCCCCGATCCGGTAAGGATCGTAAATGTAGGTGAAAACAACAGCGAAATCCTTCTTCCCGCCGGCAAACTGCAGGGCGGACTGGACGCACGGTGTCGAGAGGGGAACGATGATATCCACATCCCGCCGGATAAAATCCTGGATGATCGAATTGATCATGGCAAAGTCGGCGTTGGCGTTTTTATAGATGATCTCGATGTTTTTCTTGTCAAGATAACCGTGTTCTGCCAATGCCTGGAGAAGGCCTTCTTTACAGAGCTCGACATTCGGTTCAACGGCAAACTGGATGACTCCGATACGCGGCTTTTCCTCTTTTTCAATACCCCCCATTCCGTATATCTTCGTGGCTCTCTCGAGGAGGTCTTGAGGTATGGTTATGCCAATCTCATTCGCGACTTTGACGTTCACCCCGAAGGTGATCTTGCTGTACCGCTCAAATGGGATATCTTTTGGGTTTTCTCCCTTGAGGACGCGGTCCACGATATGGGCGGCCTGGATGCCGCTGGTCGTGTAATCATACCCATAACCAACAAGGGCTCCATCTTCAATTCTCTCCACATCGCTGATGAAGATGGGAATTTTCTTTGGAGTGGCGGCCTTCACTATCGATTCAAACGCAGAATATACGATATTATCAGGCGAGAGAACAAACGCATCAATCCCCTTGTTCACCAGGGATGCTGCAGCCTGGTACACTTCTGAAGAGCTGGTAATCGTCGCCCCGACAAAAGTGACATCATCATATGTCTCGATCGCTTTCTCGAGGTTGCCGACATTAAAGACCGAGTTGGCATGGGCTGGATCCCAGATGGCTCCGACTTTCAATTTCCCGGGGAGAATCTGCCGAACGACTTCCATCATCTCATCCATTGGCGCCCACCCGTACACGCCGGTCACGTTAAGAAGATGGTCTGTCTCCGAATTTCCGGCCTCGATGATAAAAGGATTCGCCACGGTTGCAAAAACCACCGGCCGGTTTTTTATCCTGTTCACCGCGGCCTGGGTGCAGGCAGTTGATATGGGAACGATGATATCCACATCCTCGTAGATAAATTTATCCAAGATTGTGTTGACTGTGGGCAGGTCTCCGTTCGCGTTTTCCAACATTATGATGCAGTTTTTCCCACGCTCATAGCCAATTCTCTCTAGCTCCTCGACGAAGCTGTCCCGCGTGATATTCAATAACCCATGGTCACTTACTTGCAGTAAACCGATCTTGTAGACTTTTGAGGAATCTGTCCGTCCCGGGTGAATAATCCTGTAACCAAATACCGCAATGATAACGATAAGGACCACTGTGGCGGAACCGACCAGCAGTTTCTTTCCTGCCCTGCCTGAGATCTTCCAAAAAGGAAACCTTGCCCTTCCTTTTTCTTTTTTCGCTATCACTCTGGAGAGAATCAGGGTGATGAGGACAAACATGGCTGTCAGCAGTTTCAGGTCAATAGGGTTTATGCCCACATAGAGGGCAAATGCGATCATGAACCTGAAAATCACAGAACCGAGGATAGCGCTGAGCACCATGGTGTAGATCGAGCGGGCTCTCAGGATCGATTCTCCTATAATGACCGAAGCTAATCCAATGACCACTGTGCCGATGCCCATTCCGATATCGGCAAAGCCCTGATACTGGGCGACCAAACAACCGGAAATCCCGACAAAACCGTTGGCCAGGGCCACGCCGAAGATCTTCATCCTGTTGACATTGACTCCTGTGGCTGAAGCCATATTCGGGTTATTCCCGGTGGCTCGCATCCTTATGCCGAAATCCGTTTTAAAAAAGAGGGAGATGAGGAGCCAGAAGACGGCCATGACAATGAACAGACAGACGGCAATCCATATTTCCTGAGGAAACCCGGGGTTCAGCTTCTCCAGATAAGCGATGAAATTGGGCTGATTCAACAGCGGTATGTTTGATCTGCCCATGATATGGAGGTTGATGGAATACAAGCCGGTCATAACCAGGATTCCAGCCAGAAGACCGTTGATATTCAGACGGGTATGGATCACAGCAGTGAGGGCTCCCGCAAAAGCGCCGACAAGAAAGGCGATGGGAATCGCCAGAAAAGGATTCACACCGGAAACTATAAATACGGCTGCTGCAGCTGCGCCGGCTGTGAAGCTTCCATCCACAGTGATGTCAGGAAAATTATGAACACGAAAGGTGATGAAAATGCCCATCGCCATGAAGGCGTATAAAAAACCGAGGTTTAAAGCGCCTATCCAGAGTTCCATGTTTTATTCCTTTAGCTCAATGAGCCCGACGAGTCCGCTGCTGAACCATGTCTGGCCGAGAATATGCTGGACTTTATACACCTCCAGCTCGGTCAGCACTCTCTTCATCTCTTCTTCGAACTCCCCGAGATTTTTGTTGAAGGGCTGTTTCTCAAACACACAGGCATGGAGATGAAAATCCTGTTCCCTCGGAATGAGCTGCTTCATACCAGCACTGAGAGCATTCCTGTCTTTCACTGCGATTCCGGTGCCGATGACGATGTTGCTCATATCAGAGGGCTCGACAGGAAAGTTCATCCATTCAGAGAAGTTCTGAGAGTCGAAAATGCTTTTGCCGCTCTTTGGCTTGTTCTCAATCAGGGGAATCTGCTTCAGGTTCATCCCCCAGAGACCTTTGCTTTCAGCTATGAACACCACACCTAAAATACTTGCCTCCGAGAGGGAAAACAGCCCTTTCACCAGCACGGACAGCTCTGTAAAACCTTCAGGGCTTTCAAAAGACAGGATATATTTATAATCTCCTTCAAAGCCGAAACCATGCAGGAATTTATACTCCAAGCTTGAATCCCCTTGAGTATGAAGCATGAAATCGACCGCGGAACGTTTGGCTGCTGGATAGTAGTAAAGATGTCTGTTGATGACCACAGCTTCTCCGAAGAAATCTTTATAATCTTCATACCTGTCACCGATCGCTGCCAGACCGGTTCCAAACTTGATATTCTCGGGTTTTACGGCTTTCACATCTTTCTCGGTGTATTCTGAAGTCTCAATGCTTTCCTGAGAGCCGATGACAAAAAATTTTCCCTCCTCGACGTCTCTTTTCAGGAATTGAACGGAAATCCCTTGTATCTCGCAGGAGTGAGCCTCAACAGCAGGTTGCTCAGCCTGGAGATCCGATTGAATCTCTTCTTCACTCGAAGCGATATGGAAAAGCTGCTCAAACCCGCTCATCTTGAATACCCTCAGAACATCCGGTGGGATTTTACACAGAATGATCTCACCGCCTGCCTTGCTGAGCTGCTTTTGCGCCGCCAGAAAAACCCGTAACCCGGAGCTGCTTATGTAGTTCACTTCCTCAAAATCGATAATAAATCTGCGTTCTCCTGATAGAATGAGCTCGCCTATCTCACGCTGGATTGCTGAGGCGCTCATACTTTCGATCCGACCTTTCAAATGGAGACATTTCAAACCAAACTCATCTGATAATTGATATTCAAACATTATTGAGCTCCACCAAAGTATTTTAGAATCATCATCGTGATATCATCAGCCTGAGCTGCTCCCTGGGAAAAATCTTCGATCTTCTCCATCAAGCCCGATACAAGCTCTTGAATCGGCTTTTCCCTGAGCACAGACACATCATTCTGAACCCTTCTCTCCGAAAAAAGCTCATCCTTGAGATTGGCGGCTTCGGTCACTCCATCGGTATACATGAAGAGACACTCACCAGGAAGAAGGATAAGCTTTTCTGTTTCAAAAGAAAGGCCTTCCATTACGCCGATTGCAACACTCGCTGATACCGAAAGAAAGTCCGCCTTTTTCCCCTGGCGCAGTAACAGCGGCGGATTGTGGCCGGCATTCGCATAACAGACTTCACCGGTTTTCGTGTTCAAGATTCCGCAGAAGATGGTCACGAACATGCAGGATTCATTATCCCGGGCCAGCTCGTTGTTCAAACGGATCAGAATCTCATCCGGTCTGATGCCCTGACTGGTACTCGCCTTGAAAAGTGTCTTGGTTACGGCCATGAAAAGTGAAGCCGGGACTCCTTTGCCGGAAACATCGCCGATCATGAAGCAGATGTGGTCATCGTCTATGAAGAAAAAATCATACAGGTCTCCACCAACCTCCTTGGCTGGCTTAATACAGGCATAAATGTCGAACTCAGGCCTTTGGGGAAAGGGCGGGAATATTTTGGGAATAATGCTCATCTGGATCTCACGCGCTACCTTCAGCTCGCTCTCTATTCTCTCTTTGGCCGCCGTCGTTTCCGTCAGATCTTTTATATACTGTTTGAGTGAGTTCTGCATGGACACAAATGACTCTGACAGTTTCCCCACTTCATCCCTGGATTTAATCCGTGGAAATTCAGCATCCAGGTTCCCTGTCGATATCACTCTGGTGGCATTCGCCAACATACGTAAAGGCTTGGTGATGGAACGGGCATTGAAGACGATGACGCCCAGAAGGAGGAAGAACCCGACTACAAAGAGCAAGATGACTGTCCTGTTCAGACTGATTGCATCAGCCATCAACTCATCCTGGGGATATATGACAGCCAATGACCAGCCTGTTGAGGGCACAGGGCAATAAGCCATCCAGCATTTATTCTCGGTAACGATACTATTGAAGGGGACGAAGCCGGTTTTCCCCTTGATCATCTCCCGTCCAATCTCCCGCAGTTGCGCATCTCCGCGTCCTTCAGCCACGCCGAATATGGTCTCGTGCATGATCAGGTCTTTAGACGGATGCGTCACGATCGTCCCATTCCTGGATATCAGAAAACCATACCCGCTCTCAAATATCTTTATGGAAGAAACGATCTCCTGGAGCCAGTCCAGAGAGATATCCGCGGTCAAGACACCCAAAAACTCTTTCTCTCCCGTAACGGTTCTGTAAAGGGGAACAGAAAAGGTGCACATGATGATGTTCCCCGCGCCTTCATCATAATAAGGCTCGTTCCAGACAGGGTGGTTGAGCTCTTTTGGAAGCTGATACCAGGTCCAGTAAAAATAATGATACCCTTCGCCGCCGATGTAGGTGAATTTCGTTTCGTTATCACTCTTGTAGAAATATGGAGAGAAATAGAGAGAGTTCTTGTCATACGCGTAGGGCTCAAAGGCTATTGCGGAACCGTATATCTCGGGATTGCATTCGACAAAGGAACGGATTACACTCAGCAATCTCATTTTATCACTGTAGCCTGTCTGCTGTAGGAAAGTGGCCAGGTTCGTGGTCGCAACTTCCATAGAGCGCAAAATCTTGTCGATCCGGTTTGTCGTTGCCAGAGCCAGGTTTCTGGCATTATCCTCAACGTTCTTTAATAGTATCTTTCTCGAGTAGAGATAGTTGTAGCCAAAGATGAGGGCAAAGATCAGAGTGATACCTGTCATGATGAACAGTATCAGTTTAAAAGCGATCCCTCGTATTTTCATTCACTCCGTCTCTCTGATCGCTCCGCTGTGAATCAATCTACACTGAGCAGAACACGACTGCATTGCTTCCAGAAGACCTCATGGACACTGCCTGTAAAACTCCTCGAAAGGAGGAATCTCTTTGATTAACCCATTCTCTTTCAGGATTCGAGCGACCTGTGCATAATCCTCAGGAAGAAGGGTGCCGATCGGTCCAGATGTATCCAGTGGCTGGATGATGTCTATCATTCTCTCCAGCATCCACCTCTGGTGGCCACGGCTCGCCGGCATATGCTGTTCTCTCATGTACTTGAGGACTACATCCAGCGCTTCCTCATGATGGTCAAAACAATATTCCCATCCTTCTAGAGTAGCCCGGACGAACGCACAGCAGAGGACCGGGTCCCTGCGGTATGTTTCTTCGAGGACGTAGATGCCGTTCTCTGGAAAGTTCAACTCATAGTCTTGAAAGAAAAACGTGTTTAATTCCTCTGGATTGAGACCGGAATTGAGTATCAGGTGATACTCGTTGTACCACATGGCAGTCGCCACATCCAGCGCATCCATCAGGAATAGATCGATATAATCCGTGGAGAATGGCTGTTGGATGACTTTCACCTTCAGGTTATACTTCCGGAAGAAGGCCACAGGCTGCACCTGAAAGTCTCCTCTCCAGAGCCCCACCTTTTTCCCATCCATATCCTGTGGTGTTTTTATCCCGCTTGATTTTTTCGCGATGAACATCAAGGCGGAACGCTGTATGATCTGTCCTATGTTGACTAACTTCAATCCCTGCGCTCTCTTCTGTATGGCTGTGGAAAGCCAGGTGCCTCCGAAGTCAGCCTTTTTTAATGCGAGGTAATCCACTGACGACCTTTCCGCACCTCCGGGTATGATGGTCAAATCAATTCCGTACTTCGTATATATCCCTTTATCAAGAGCAACATAATAACCGGCAAACTCGGCCTGCGGGAACCATTGAGGAATGAATGATACTTTTTTCAGCCGGTTCTCCTCATCGGCGAGGGCAAGGTGGAAGAAAAGACAAAGAATGATACACACGTCGAAGGCGACTGATAATCTGATACGTTTTCTCATTCTATGGAGTAGGAAAAAATATTTAATGCATTTGCGTATTTACTCAAGCCTTCTTGTAAAGATTCTACCCGTCGCAGGACATACTGTCAAGAATAAAGAAAATGTGAAGTTTTCAGAGTATTTTTAAAAAAGAGGATAAATACCGCTCACCTTATGGAGAGAATATGGAATTCCCATTAACTCTCCGGAACACCGTATTTTCTGAATATCTCCCTATATACTCCTCTTTCTTTGATTCGTTTCAGTCCGATGTTGAAAAGATCACTGAGCTCTTCTTTTTCCTTTAAGAACGCAAGGTGTAAATCCCTGTTTATTTCATATCCCGGTACCCGCACAATCTGTGTAATATTCAGCCGACTCATAAAATACGCCGCAACCCCCGAATCTATGAGAATGAGCTGGGTTTCACCGGCAGTGAGTGCCTGGAACAACTCCTCCTGACTCTGATACTCCTGTTTCATCGTTTTCTCTAGACCGTCGATTTCAGGGTTGTAACTGTATCCGGATAAGACACCGAGAGAGACATCTTTGAGCTGAATTTGAAGCTCCACTTTGGACCGGATTGTCATGTCTGTACCGGTCCTTTTGAGAAAAACAGTACTGGCAGTTCTGAGCGGGTCTGAGAATGACAGCAGAGCCTCTCTATCCGGAGTTCGCACTATCTGAAAAATTCCATCCGCCTCCTTTTTCCGGATGGAATCCATACACATGTCCCAGGGCAAAAGCTCTGCCTCGACTTCTCTATTGTGTTCACCGAAGGAAGAGCTGATGATCTCGTAATCGATGCCTTTTATGCGGTTTTTCTCTTTGTATTGATAGGGCGGGTAGGGATCTGCAACAAGTTTTATGGTATCTTGCAGATGATTCATCTCAGTGACCGCATGCCCGGGCGTATTCGATCAGTTCCGGGTGCACCACTTCACCGTCTTTTGTTATGGGCTCTCCATCCGCCGACACAGAGCACTCCAAACTTATGCCATCAATGTGAGAAGCGGCAACCCTAGGCTCTCCTCCTGAATACATCGGTCCCTGATACCCGAATCCCCACTCCGTACATCCCCATACTCTTTCGTCCTCTGTCGTACTGGAGCCGAGCTTCGCATTCGGATTGAATCCGTAGCAGACGTGCGCAGCGGTATACATGTTGGGATCCTTCAGCTTCTCAAACCACCTCTTCACGATCATGGCCTCTCTTGCACCGCGGATCTCCTTTATTCTCCCCTTTTCAACTTCATAGATGACAGGGTTTTTCACCATTCCTATATCCGCTTCCCCTCCTCCCGAGATTGCGCCGTCGAACACCATCGTGCCGTGAATGGACTCTTCCTTCGGGGCCCATCCTATTTGCCCTGTGAGAAAATGCCCACCCGGAGTCTCTGCGATGTGCTCATTCGCGAATGGCCTTCCTGGATGATTTTCGAACTCGAGGTCCGTACCTGCCGCATTCGTAATTTTCATCGTCCTTGCGTTTCTGGTGATCTCGACTACTTTGTCCTGAAACGCAATCTGCGCATCGATATCCACCTCACCGATGCACCGGATGAGCTGTTCGGTTGACAACCCCCCGAGCATGAGATTCCTCGTTCGGCCATTCCTGACTGCCCGTTCCCATGCGGTCCCGTAGAGAAGCCACTGGTTATTCAGCTCTATCCATGCATCTGCCTCCGGGCAGGCGGCAATAAGCGGAGCGGGAAGATAAGGATCTGTCGCTTTTCCGTATCCCTTTGGAGTGCTATGCCATGCAACCATCACCTTTGCACCGAGAGCCTCGCCGGCCTTTGCCATTTCTTCTGCCACTCTGAAATCACTGATTGAATCGATCGTGATCAGAAGATTCTCCCCTTCCCTTACCCTGAGTATCTCCCTTACGGTTTTAAAGGCAGCCTTGAATAATTCAAGATCTCTGTTCGTTGGCATACGGATTCCTCGTTTTGTATTTCGATTTTATGCTCGGAAACCCAGCTCACGCTTTTCTACTGCGAATTCTTACAAATAATTTCTGCAAGTTCGGTGCAAGTCCATTTGGCAGCATCACGATGATAATTATGAATATGAGACCGAAAAATATCCTGAAGTATCTCTCGACAGGGACCAGCAGCTCTGGGACGAGAATCACGAAGAGCGCACCGAGGATCGGTCCGTAAAAGACCGAACTCCCGCCGATCAGCGGTATGAAAAAGATATACAGAGTAGTGAATACCTCGATATCGATCGAAGAGACAAATCCGGTATAGTTTACATAGAGCGCACCTCCGAGCCCTGATATGAAGCCTGCAATACAGTAGGCAGCTATTTTGAACTTCCGCGTGTTTATCCCAACCGCCTCTGCCAGCCTGTCATTTTCAGAAATGAGGGTGAGAATCTTCCCGGTTTTTGTTTCCATGAGGTACATGAACAGTGCAGCAATCGCAACAGTCACCAGTATCACCAGGACATAGAGCATCTTGTATCCCATAAACTCTGATAATCCAGAGAAATACAAGCCGCTTCTTCCTCCGGTTATGTCTTGCAACGCATTGATGAGTTTTGGAAACAGAATCGCCAGGAGAAAGGAAGTCATGCTTACATAAAAACCTCTCGCCCTGATGGTTGCGAGAAACAGAATCACCCCAACAACCGGTGCAAAAAACGAACTCACGAGCATTGAGAGCAGTAATGGCCAGTCAAACATCACAGTCAAAACGATGGTCCCGTATGCACCGATTGCCATCGTGACAGAGTAGCCGAAAAATGGCTGCCCGCTTTTAAAAAACAGAAACCACGCCACATACCCCTGTATGAGAAAGAGGAACACGTAGCCGGAAACCTGTTGTAGGTACCCTCCCCTGATTGCAAAGAGAAGAGGAATCAGCAGTATTCCGATTGAGAACAACTTTTCATAGCGATCTTTCACTGCCTAAAATCCCTTTCGGAGCAATGATAAGGACAAGTATTACAATGAAATACAGAATCACACTCTGCCATTCACCGCCGAGCAGGTATCCGCTGAAGCTGATGACCATACCCATGATCAGCGCACTGATCATTCCGCCCCAGATATTCCCGATACCTCCGACAACCGCGACAATGAACCCCATGAAACCCAGGTCCCAGCCGCTCGAGAGCTCTAAATTATACAGTGAACCCCAGAAAATGGCTCCCACGCAGGCGAGCGCACACCCGATACCAGAGGCAATGCTGAAAACCTGCGTCGTGTTGATGCCAACAAGCTTTGCAAGCTTCAGATTTTGCGAGGTTGCCTGCCAGGATTTCCCCGCCTCTGTGCGCTCTTCCATTATTCTGATCAGTGCAAGCGTCCCGAGCGCAAAAACAAGCGCAATGATCTTAAAACCCTCTACAGAAAAACCCGCAAATGTAACCGTGCCCAATCTTGGTAGCTCAAGAGAAATATTTGGTCTGGGGAATATGGCACGGATGATACCTTCAAATACAAATCCGAGAGAGACAGTAATTATGAAAAAGAGAGTCGAATCGCCGCCCTTTTCGCTGATCGGCGTGAGCAATATTCTCTGAACTGCATAGCCGATAACGAAACATGCGATCACCCCAACTGCGATCGCGAATCCTATGCTGACCGAAAAAAAATACCAGGTGATGAACCCTCCGAATACCCCGATTACTCCGATGGCAAAATTGGGGATGCCTGTAATTCCATATATGACTGCCACGCCCAGTACCGGGAGGGAGAGAATGCCTCCCATAATCAATCCCGTAATAATGCCATTTAAAAGCATCGGAGCACCTTTTTAACTGATCGAGCCCAGATAGAGATCCTTCACGACATCTCTATTGAGGTTCTCTTTCCGTTCATCGAATCGTATTTCACCCGCTTCAAGACCGAACAGCCTGTCCGCAATATTTAATATTTTTATATTCTGTTCTGACAGCACAATTGTCTTTTTCGTGTCCTCCCGTATCCTCTGTAATGTGTCGAAGAGTTTGGTAACCAGCTTGGGTGCCAGTCCGATGGAGGGCTCGTCAATCAACATGACCCGTGCATTGGAGGCGATGCCTATGCCCACTGCGAGCATTTTCTGCTGCCCGCCACTCAGTGTATTTGCCGTCTGCCTCCTTCTCTCCCAGAGAATCGGGAATATCTGATACACGTAATCGATCAACTCGTCTCTAGTGTGGCGATCGCTGAGGATCACGCTGACCTCAAGATTTTTCTTCACGGTCATCATTGGAAAAATGTTTCCTTCCTGGGGAATGAGCATGAGACCAAGCTGGCGCCTCTTGATCACTGACCAGTTCTGTATGTGATGTCCCAGGAACCGAATGCGCCCCTCTCGCACCGGCACCGACCCTGCAATCGCCTCAAGGAGGGTCGATTTACCAGCGCCGTTTGGCCCTACAATCCCCACGATCTCATTGTCGTTTACATAAAAATCTATGCACTTAAGCGCGCTGATCCTGCCATAACAAACGGTCAATTCAGATATTTTTAATAAAGACTCATCCAATGGAATTTTCCCCTTTTATTCCAGGTATACGGTATGCACATCCTTATTGTTTCTTATGTCTTCGGGGGTTCCTTCGGCAATTTTTAGCCCTTCATCCAGAACAAAAATCCAGTCTGACATTTTCATGATCGGACCAATTTCATGCCCGATCTGGAATATGGTATACCCCTCCCCTTTCAGTGTTTGGATGATTTCACAAATTCTATCGGTCTCGGCCGGGATCAAGCCCCCTATAAGCTCATCCAGCAGTATGAGCTTTGGGCTCGTTGCCAGTGCCCTCCCCAATTCCACCAGCTTGCAGTACAGTGGAGGGAGGCCGGAAACGAGTGAAGACTCCTCTTTTTCAAAGCCAAGAAAGGAAAGAATCTCAAGAGTCTTTTGCCTTCTGTTGTGCTCTGGTATATTGTTTTTTAATAGGCCTGCGCTCACATTTTCAAACACTGTTAAATTGGGAAAAAGATTTTTCTGTTGGTATGTTCGTGCGATACCCTTCCTGCAGATTTCATAGGATTTCAAACTGGTAATATCCTCTCCGAAAAACACGATTTTTCCTGAATCTGCGGGAAGGGTACCGGTGATCAAATTAAACAAAGTGGTCTTACCGGCACCGTTCGGCCCAATCATGCTCCAGATTTTTCCGCTTTCAACGGTGAGGCTCACATTCTCGATTGCGTGAATGCCCCCGAAACTCTTGTAGAGTGTGGTAATTTGTAGCATCCAGCTCACCTTTTCCCTACAACGATGCCGGTAATAAAATTTTACCTGCCCCGGGGATACTTTTCGTTTGATTCGAGCTTCTTGTATCCCTTGAGCTCACCGAGTATGTCCATCATGGTCATCTTGGGTGTCTGATATACCTTGACGAGCTCTTCATGCAGCCCGAAACTGGGATCAAGTGTCCCGGATCCCGGTGCGAACTGCACAACTGCCCCCTTTGCCCCATAGTTGTTTCCGTATCCATCAAGGGGCCCCATCGGGCTGATACACACATTCTGAAATGAGGTTCTCTGCATCAGATTGATGATAACATCAGGGTCTTTTGTCTGTGCCTTCTCATACACCTCTTTGATCCAGTAGATCACCTGGTAGTAGTTGTTCGTATAGGCCTCGGGATATGCCTTTTCGCCGTACTTCGCTTTCCACCGTTTCACGAATTTTTCCCAGGCCATACTTGTGGGATCATGATCTGCGAGGGTATAGATATTTTCCGCTCCATACTCACCGGTTATCTTTGCTCCACCCATGTTCGAATAGGTTGTTCCGTAGAGCATTACGCGGGGCATGGCGCCTGCGTCTCTGAGCTGTTTTGCCACGCTGAACCATCCTGCTCCAGTGTAGGGGCAGAAGATCGCATCTGGCTGTTCTTTCTTCACGATGAGCATCTCTGTTGTATAGTCTGTTTTGTCCAGGGGTGTATAAATAACAGGGCTAATCTCAAACGGTCTTCCGTTGCTCTCCCAATATTTCTTCAGCCCCATTCCGTTGCTATATCCCCAGTCGTAATCACCGGCTATCAGGCCCACTTTCTTGGCTCCCATCTCCTCGAAAAATCTCCCCGCAAGCTGACCGGCAAAATAGTCCGAGTATCCGTAGTAGACCACCCACTTGGTTACCGGCACTTCGCCGGGTGGCAGGTATTTGCTCATGCTGAGATGGCCGCCGACAAATGCCGGGATCTTGTACTTCGGGGCTTCCACGCAGATAGGGCTGATGGTCGTTTCGAGGGCAGCACCGCCCATCACGTCCGGTTTCCATGTCGCTACCTCCCGGGCCAGCTTTCTCTGCAAAACCGAGGGTTTGGTCTCTGTGTCGATGACCTTGTACTCGATGCCAGAAAAACCCCTTATGCCCGCAGCGTTGATTTCCTCTACTGCGAGTTTCATCGCCCTGTCATAGGCAGGTCCGATGTTACCTGCAGCCCCTGAAAACGCGACAGTCCCCAGAATGCGAATGGGTTCCGGGTCTTTCGCAAAAAGAATGCCCACGAACAGGACCGCAGCGGCGATCGCAATTACTCCAATCATCAGCAATAACTTGAGTTTTTTTGTTTTTCTCATCTCACGACTTCTCCTTTCTTTTCATTCATCTGAGATACACACATAGATTCATGTGGTGTAACTGTGATCCATGAATTCGCCTTCTCATCACCTCCTTTTTCAGCTTTTTATTTACCCATGGCCTTCGCAAGATCCACGAGCTCGGAATGGACCACCTTGCCCTCCTTGGTGAGCAGGGTGTCATCGAGCCACACTGTTGAGTTCAGACAGATTCCATCTGCATGAGAACAGGCTTCAGGCAGATTCCCTTTAAACATCGGTCCCTGATAGCCATTCCCCCATTCGGTTACTCCCCATACCCGTTCATCCTCAGTGCACAACCCTGTAAGAATTGCACCTGGATTAAACCCGTAGCAGATGTGCGCAAGATTGTACATATTTGGATCATTCAGCTTTTTCAACCAGTTGCTCAATATCTTCGCTTCTTCCTGGCCGTTTACTTCCGTTATCCTTCCACTTTTTATGACCATTTCGATCGGATGGGCGAGAATTCCCAAATCAGCCTCACCACCGCCTGAAAAGGAGCCATCATATACAATGACGCCGTTAATGCTCTCCTCTCTTGGTGCCCAGCCGATCTGTCCCACGAGAAAGTGAGGCCCCGGCACATCTGCCCTCAGCTCATTGGTAATCGGCCGTTCAGGATCGTTTTCGAAAGAAATATCCGTCCCTGCCGGTGTGGTCACCCGCATCTTTTTCGCATTGTGCGTCAATTCGACCACTTTATTCTGGAACTTTTCCTGCAGATCCATATCCAGCCTTGCAATGCAGCGCGTGATGCGTATCGGTTCTAGACCACCGAGAAAGAGATAACGGGTTCTCCCGTTTGACATGGCTTCAATCCATGCCGTCGAATAGAGAAGCCATTGATAGTTGAACTCGATCCACACATCAGCGACCGGGATTCCTTTTTTCAGGGGCTCAGGCAGTTGGGGATCCACCACTTTCGCATATCCTTTCGGTGTCGAGTGGTATGCAACCAGCACCTTGCCGCCTGCGGCCTCAGCAGCTTTTGCCACTTCCCATACCGGTCTCAAATCCATGACCGAATCGACTGTGATGATGACAGATTCGCCCTTTTTTATGCGACACATTTCAAATGCAACAATATGTCCAGCCTTCCCCAGTTCAAGTTCTAACGCCTCTGGCATGATCAAACCCTCCTTTTCTCTTTGTTAAATAATTGTTTTCGGTGTTTGAGTTTGAAAAGCGAGCTCACTGGATGTAAGCTGCATGCTCACGTAGAGCTCTGCAAGCTTGAGGGATGCCACTGCAGGGTCTATTACAGGAATGCGTAATTCGTCATGTAGCCTCTTCGCGAGAGATGACATACCCGTACACCCAAGTGCGATCGCTTCAGCACCGTCCTGTTCGATAGCAAATTTCGACGCTTTCAAGATTGCTTGAAAAGACTTGTGCTCATCTTTCAACTCCAGAACAGGGATACGCGCATATCGCACAGAAGCTACCCTGCTGGAAAAGCCGTACTTCTTGATGTTTTCTTTGATTGCATCGGCAGTGCTTTTTAAGACCGTTACCACAGAGAACTTCACGCAGAGGCCCATTGCCAGAAGGTAACTCGCCTCACCGGCAGAAGTGACCGGTATCTTCACGGCTTCCCGTGAAGCCCTTACCACCGTATCCATGGCACAGTCGAGACTGACTGCATCATAACCCTCCGTTTGGGCCCTTTTCACCTCATCGATGATATAGGGTGCGGCAAGCGCTTCATCATACGCAGACTCGATTGATACGGGACCATGCGGTAAACAGACCACATCGACCTGTGTTCCCGCTGAGGCGGCTTTTTTCCTCTCCTCGATCTGGCTGTCTCTGAAGGTCACTGATGCATTCGGAATTATTACTTTTATCTTCATAATAGATACAGCATGAATGATTTAAACCGTAAAATCGATTGTAAACGTGTTATACATATTTGTCAAGGATTTGATGACGGAATGCATTTGCACGGTACCGACTGAAGGAGTGCAGTGAAGCAAAATTTTTACGAATTGTCAGTGCCCATTCGCCTCAAGCATACTCATCATCTCCTCGTAAAGGAAACGAAAAACACACATCACCCCGCGAACACGTCAGGATTGGGACCGATGCGCCGGCCTTCATCCAGAGAATTGAGCGCCTTCATGTCTTCGTCTGAAAGCTCGAAATCGAAGATTCGGGCGTTTTCCTTGATGTGGTTTTCCTTGGTGGAGCGAGGCAGCGTGACCACCTCGTGCTGGAGGTCCCAGCGGAGGAGCACCTGAGCCGACGTTTTTCCAAGACGCTCGGCTATCCCTCGTATAACCGTGTGGTCGAGAAAACGGCCTCTCGTGAGCGGGCTCCAGGCTTCCAACCGGATGTCGTTTCGCCTGCAAAAGTCGAGCAGTTTCGGCTGAAAAAGCAAGGGATGAAACTCCACCTGATTGATCACCGGCTTCACTTCAGCGGTTTTGAGAAGCTCTTCGAGGTGATGGACAAGGAAGTTGCTCACACCGATCGACCTGACCAACCCGTCCCTGTACAGCTTCTCCAGAGCCCTGTAGGTATCCTTGAACAATCCCCTGGATGGCATGGGCCAGTGGATCAGATAGAGATCGATCCTGTCAAGACCGAGCCGCGCACGGCTGGCCTCGAATGCCTTGAGGGTTTTTTCGTATCCCTGATCATCATTCCACACCTTCGTGGTGATGAAGAGTTCCTCGCGTGGCACACCGCTCGCTCGGATCGCCTCCCCCACGCTCTTCTCGTTCCCGTAGATCGAGGCAGTGTCGACATGCCGATATCCCGCTTCGAGAGCCATGATGACCGAGCGGTAGGTCACCTCTCCTGGAGGTACCTGAAACACGCCGAACCCGACCCAGGGAATGGCGAGCCCGTTGTTCAACTCAACGCTGCTTCTCAGATCCATGCCAATCTCCTTGCACTATTGTTTCCCCTCTGTTTGACACCAGGTGTGTAGGTCACGGAACCACGTTTGCCAGAACGATATCAGTTGTAAAACCGGTTTCCATTACATTCGCGGCTACAATGACTTCGGTATCCGGCCCGTCCTGGAACTCAAGCCATTTGGGTACATTGATGACAAAGACTGCTGTGGAATTATTATGGATGTTGATCTTACCTACAGAAGGATGGGTAAGCACCCAGATGGAGTTTGAACTGGTCGTATTAATATAAAAGCACACGGTACATGAGAGGAATCCATCCCCGGTAATCACTCCCTGAAAATCAGTCTCCGTTCCACTTATGTCTTGCGGGGTATAGGGATCAAATCGAACCTCGTATGATGATGGTGCAGTGGGGCCTTCTTCTGGGTTATCCGAAGCAATATTGCACCCTATACACACAATCCCTATAATGCAGAATAACAATAAACATTTTTTCATATTCCCATTCCACCATGAGATGATGTATCATATCATATTCTCGAAGAATGTCAAGTAATTCTGGCATAATTCAACTCCATATCAGGACTATTTTTCAACTCGAGCAAGAGTACTGCATTGCACTCTTCCACTATACCAGAAGCGCTGAATTGAGTTTTTTCTTAGATGACGGTATTGTATTGGGCAGGAAAATAGTAGAAAAGGGTGTCCTCTCTCCAACGAGGCCAACTGTGTGGAGACATTAAATAGGGAACTCAGCGATTCAACAAGAAAGCAGTTGTTGAGTCTGATCGCCAGGAGAGAAGCGTTCTGGAGCCGACACCCGGCCTCTCACCCTGCGCCTTCACCGCTTCGCTTCGCTTCGATGAGGGCCTTCACCTTCTTGATCCGTGTGAGATTGGAGCGCTCCATCTCCGAGAGCTTCATGGTGATGTATTTGATCGTCTCTGAAATGTTGGGTATAAGTATATACTCGAGGGCGTTCACCCTCCGACGGGTCTTTTCGATTTCCTCTGCAAGCAGAATCGAGGTTTTCTCAAGCTCTGCAAGCTTCAGGAGGGTGTTGAGAAGCTTTCCGAACAGCGTCACGCTCCGGTCCACCAGCACCGAGCTCCTGTCATCCCCATAGCTGTAGGGATCTCCCTCGATCTCCACCTCAAACTTCGGTGTCTTCAGGTTCATGATTGTCCGGGTTTTCGACCTGACCTCTGTCTGGGCTCCGGGCATTGCAAACAGGCTATCGATCGCTGCACCACCCAAAACCCCCTCTGCGATCGAATAGCTCTGGAAGACCGACAGTATCTCGCTGTCTGCCTGCATCCTCAACTTTTTCGTCTCCTCGATTATCTCGAGAAAATTACGGACGAGCTCGTCCTGTTTATCTTTTAAGAGCTTGTGCCCCCGAATGGCGAGCACATGGCGCTTTTTGAGCCTCAAGAGCTCCATTCGCGTGGGATTTATGTTGAGAATCATGACTGCGCTTTCTCCTTGAATCTTGGCAGATACGTGTCGAGGAACTCAGGCCGGATCCTCTTCAGCTCGACAGTCGGCAGCGCCGCAAGCAGCGACCAGCCCAGATCCAGTGTCTCCTCGATCCCCCTGTCCTCGTTTCCGCCCTGCGTGATGTAGCGTTTTTCGAAGTTGCCTGCAAACCTGTAGTAGATGCGGTCCATATCAGAGAGGGCAGCCTCACCGAGGATCACCTCGAGCTCCCGGGCTTCAAGACCCCTCGCATAGGCAGCAAACAGCTGGTTGAACACGTCAGCGTGGTCTTCCCTCGTCTTGTCCTTTCCGATTCCCTTGTCCTTTAATCTGGAGAGTGACTGCAGCACGTCCACGGGCGGGTATATACCCCTGCGGTGCATAGACCGCGAAAGCACGATCTGACCCTCTGTGATGTACCCTGTCAGATCTGCGATGGGATGGGTCTTGTCATCCTCTGGCATGGTGAGGACCGGTATCTGCGTGATGGATCCTTTTTTCCCCCTGATCCTGCCCGCCCGCTCATAGATGGACGCGAGATCCGTATAGAGGTATCCCGGGTATCCCCTCCTCCCCGGCACCTCCTGTCGCGCGGCAGAAACCTCACGGAGCGCCTCGCAGTAATTCGTCATGTCAGTCAAAATGACGAGAACGTGCATGTCGAGCTGGTACGCAAGGTATTCCGCAGCGGTGAGCGCAAGTCGCGGTGTGGTGATCCGCTCAATTGCGGGATCTGATGCAAGGTTTATGAAGAGAACGCTCCGCTCGATCGCACCCGTCCTCTGAAAATCCTGAATGAAGTACTGGGCCTCTTCGAATGTGATGCCCATTGCGGCAAAGACCACCGCAAACTCCTCCTCTTTTCCCAGGACCCGTGCCTGACGGGCGATCTGCGCCGCCATTTTCGAGTGAGGCAGCCCGCTCCCCGAAAAAATGGGGAGCTTCTGACCGCGCACAAGGGTGTTCAGTCCGTCGATCGTGGAAAACCCCGTTTGAATGAACTCTGACGGATAGTCCCTCGCATAGGGATTGATCGGCGAGGAGTTGATATCCAGCCGATGCTGCGGGATGATCTTCGGCCCCTTGTCAATCGGCCTCCCCTGACCATCGAACACCCTGCCAAGGATGTCCTGGGAAACGTCCAGCTCCATTCCCTTGCCCTTGAACCGCACCCTGGTATCGAAGATGTTCACTCCAGTCACGCCCTCGAAGAGCTGTATGAGCGCCTTGTCTCTGTTTACTTCGAGAACTCTCCCGTTTCTCAGCTCCCCGTTGGGGAGCTCGATCTCGACGAGCTCTTCGTACTTTGCCCCTTCGACCTGCTCAACGAGCATGAGCGGCCCAGCGACTTCCTTTATCGTGTTGTATTCCTTTATCATCTATGCCTCCGCCAAAACCTTTTCCTTGAGCTCCTGAAAGCTCTTTGTAACCCTGTCCATCAACGCATCAAACTCCCCAAGATTCTCTTCAGTAATGTATTTGGCCCGGGCGATGGTTTCCCTCACCGGAAGAGAGGCAATGTCGAGTATCTGAACGTTGTTTTTCAATGTATCGTCTGCGAGGTCATGAAAATGGAGAATGACCTCCATCAGCTTCACCATCTTCTCGTAGGAGCTGTAGGTGTCGATTTCATGAAAGGCGTTCTGATGGAGAAAATCCTCCCGTATGGATTTTGCCGTCTCCATAATGAGCCTGTTGTCTGGAGACAGGGCGTCGAGTCCAACAAGCCGCACGATCTCTTCCAGCTCCGCCTCCTGCTGGAGTATCGCGAGTGCCCGGTTGACGTTGTCGAGCCACTGCCTGCCGAGATGCTTCTCCAGATGCTCCTCGAGATTCGAGACGTAGAGGGAATAGCTGTTCAGCCAGCTGATCGCGGGGAAATGTCTTCTGTAGGCGAGCTTGTCCTCGAGGCTCCAGAACACCTTGACTACCCGGAGTGTTGACTGCACCACAGGGTCCGATAGATCCCCACCCGGCGGAGAAACCGCTCCTATTGCGCTGAGTGCGCCGATTCTGCCATCACTTCCCAGACAGATTACCTTTCCTGACCGCTCGTAGAATTCGGCAATCCTGGTTCCCATATATGCCGGGTATCCCTCCTCACCCGGCATCTCCTCGAGCCTTCCTGACATCTCTCTCATGGCCTCTGCCCAGCGGGACGTGGAATCAGCCATCAGTGCAACCGAGAAACCCATATCCCGGTAGTACTCCGCGATGGTCATGCCGGTGTACACCGACGCCTCCCGAGCCGCAACGGGCATATTCGATGTGTTCGCGATGAGTATGGTTCGCTTCATGAGCGGCTCTCCGGAGTGCGGATCCTTCAGCTCGGGAAATTCCAAAAGCACGTCAGTCATCTCGTTTCCCCGCTCACCACACCCCACGTACACGATTATCTGCGCATCCGCCCACTTCGCGAGCTGGTGCTGCACGACCGTCTTTCCGCTACCGAAGGGTCCCGGCACGCATGCGGTCCCACCTTTACTGATGGGAAACAGCGCATCGATTACCCGCTGGCCCGTTGCGAGCGGCTCATCAGGCGGAAGCTTTTCCCTGTATGGACGCGGCTTTCGAACCGGCCACTGGGTGAGCATACTCACCTCGACCTCCGTCCCGTCCTCCTTCTCAATGACCGCAACCGTGTCGGTTACGATGGACTCCTTTCTCTCGATCATCTTGACTTTTCCATGAATACCTGGAGGTACCATGATACGGTGCAGAACGAGTATGGTCTCCTGCACTGTACCGAGCACGTCGCCTTCCTGAACACTATCCCCTACTTTTACGGTCGGACTGAAGCTCCAGCGTTTCTCCCGTGAGAGGCCCGGAATTGAAATTCCTCTGGGAATGAGATCCCCTGCGATTTCCCTGATCGCGTTGAGTGGCCGTTGCACTCCATCGTAGATCGATTCGATCAGTCCGGGGCCGAGCTCCACGGTGAGGGGCTGACCGGTGAGAAACACGGGCTCCCCAACACCCAGGCCCCCTGTTTCCTCATACACCTGGATGGACGCCTCGTCACCCCGCATCTCGATGATTTCACCCATGAGCTTTTTGTCGCTCACCTGCACCACGTCGTAAATCTTTGCCCTCTCCATGCGCTCAGCCACCACGAGTGGTCCCGCCACTTTCACAATTCTGCCGACATCCATTGCAGATCTCCTTGTATATATCTGTTTCTATGGTTCCAACTCACCTCAATCAACGGGTATGATGGGCTCGTTGATTCACCGGCTCAACCTTCCTTGAAAAGATCTGTTCCGACCGCTTTTATCACAAGCCTTCTCAACCGCAGAAACGCAGCCCCTGTGCTCTCGCCCAATCCACGAACCGTGAGAACCACGGGAAGCTCCTTTTCCCAGAGCGCATCGATCTGCTCCTTCAGCCTTTCTGCGACAGATTCAGTGATTATGATCAGCTTGTACTCCTTTTTCAGTATGTCTTTAAACCAGTCATCGATTCCCCCCATGGCCTGTGTATAAAAGTGGACGTCAACCCCGAAGGGTTTGAACCCGAGTATGTTCCGTTCTTCTCCAAGTACTGCTATGCTAGCCATACAATCCTCGCACATACTTTCTTATCTCTTCGGGAACAATTCCGGTTGCTTTTCCGAGGAGAATTGTCCTGAGATTCTTCGTCTCCATCTCCTTTGCCCACAGGTAGGCGA
>Ga0180438_10003635_pt1 | contig 23069 bp, 26 predicted proteins | sample SS_ome_12_FD_132455 | JGI IMG/M metagenome (GOLD analysis project Ga0180438, IMG submission 132455) | Hypersaline lake sediment archaeal communities from the Salton Sea, California, USA - SS_3_D_2 metaG | ecosystem: Environmental > Aquatic > Non-marine Saline and Alkaline > Hypersaline >...
AAATTCGAACAAGCGGAATCCATAACTAATGAAAGTCCACATGAACCCAAAGAACATATGCCTGGTTTTGCTTCAAAAGTTGTTCCTACAGACGAAGTAATTTCAATTGATGCATATATAAGTGGATGTCCTCCAAAACCTGAAGCCATTATTAGTGCTGTTGCATTTTTGCTAGGTCAAAAGCCACAACCTATGGCAGATTCGGCATTCTGCAATAATTGCTCTTTAAATAATGAAAATTGTTTATTGGAGAAAGGTGTTCTCTGTTTCGGTCCTATTACTAGTACTGGTTGTGAATTAAAATGTACTAATAACGGTAAACCTTGTGTAGGATGCTTAGGACCTGCAAAAACCGTATCTTCACGAGCCGCAAAATTGAAAGAAATGGTTGGAAATATTGGGGGATTAAGTTCAGGAGATAAAAAAAGTGTGTATGAATTTTTACCTCTTTTCCTAAACGTTCCCTTAATGGCAGGATTTGACTTATCCGCAGACATCTTAAAACAAATTAAAATTCATGGAAAAGCTTCAACTTCATTAGCAAATATTCCAAGTGATACTGCAGAGATAGCCTCTAAAGTAATGGCATACTTACGAGATCATAGAGAGTTCACTGAGATATCAAATGTTTGTGATACATGTCCCCGAATTATTGGAAGCAAATCTCAAATGACTCGTGTTAAACGTGATTATGAAGGCCTTCCAAATATGGAGGACTGTTTTATTGAACAAGGATATCTATGTGCAGGACCTATTACAAGAGCTGGCTGTGGTGGTATGTGTATACGGGTTAACGCCCCCTGCTCTGGTTGCTTCGGTCAAACAGAGTGGAACGTTAATCAAGCCGAACGATTTGCTGATATAGCAACGAAACAATTTAATGTAGCTTTAAGCAAAGAAGATCTCTTAAGTCAAATAAAAGACAAGATCGGCTTTAGTGAGAAGTTCACATTAGCTGCAAATAAAAATTATAGATAGGTGATAAAAAGAATGGATAAAGTGATAGAAGTAGAACCAGTCACTCGATTAGAGGGACATGGTGGTTTAAGATTAGTCCTAAGCGATGATGGCAAAGTTAAGGATGTGCAGTTTAATATCACATCCACAAGATTCTTTGAAAAGTTTCTTGAGGGTCGATATTGTGAACACATCCCAAGAATTACTCCTAGAATCTGTGGAATTTGTCCAATACCTCATCATATAGCTCCAACTAAAGCAGTAGAAGATGCATGGGGTGTTCAAATTCCCGAACCTGCATATAAATTAAGACAATTGATCATGAATGCAAAACAATATAGTTCTCATGCATTACATTTTTATGCATTAGCTGCACCTGATTTTCTATTAGGACCTTTTGCAGACCCCGCGTTAAGAAATGTTGTTCATGTCATTAACAAGATGCCTGATGTAGGGGCTATGGCTTTAAAGATGATGGACTTCGGACAGAAGTTATGTGCGGAGATCGGAGGTAAATCTGTCCATCCCATAAGTGCAATCGTTGGTGGGATGAAAAAGGCGATGGATGAAACCGCTCGGGATAAATTTTTAAAGCAGATTGAGAATCAAGTTGAGTGGTCAAAAAAAACTGTTGATATTGGCTTAAAGGTTGTCGAGGATTATTGGGATGTCGTAGCTAATGTTGGCGTAGTGCCAACTTATTATGTTGGTATGACAAAAAACGGTGTTCATGATATTTATGATGGAGATATTCGAATTGTAAGTCCTGATGGTCAAAAGTTTGATTATCCTCCTCAGAAATATTTGGAAGCGTTAGGAGAGCATATTCCAGAGCATTCTTATGCAACTCACATGTATTATAAACCCGCAGGCTATCCAGATGGTATATATAGAGCTAATACATTAGCGATGATAAATGCCGCTGATAAGATGGCTACTCCCTTAGCAGATGACGCATTAAAAGCAATGAGAGCAAAAATTGGGAATACTCCCCACTTCACTTTTGCTTATCATTGGGCGCGTTTAATTGAATTGGTCGAATCCATTGAAATGATTGCCACATTGCTTCAAGATCCAGATATAGTAAATCCTGATTGCAAGACCTTAGATGTTGAACCCAGAGAAGCTGATGGTGTGGGCGTAGTTGAAGCCCCGAGAGGTCTTCTGTTGTATCATATCTTTTCAGATGTTGATGGGCTATGTAAGAAAGCTAACCTTCTTGTGGCGACAAATCATAATATTGCAGGGATCGAGAAAACATTAATGCATGTTGCTAAGCAGGTATTTGAAGACAAGGCTCTAGATGGTTTAAAACTACCCGAACCTTGGATTAAATAAACAATATGAAAATTAAAGGAGAAAACGTGAATATAAAAATGAGTGAAGACGTACCTGAAGGAGTAGTAAATCTTTTAGAAATGATAGTTCGCTGTTTTGATTGCTGACTATCGTGTGCCGCTCACATCACAGTAGTTGATGAAAAAGGCACTGAGATTTACTCTCGAAAGTTGAACGTTGGCTTAGGATGAATATCCAATAAAAATAATAGATTGGATATAACTGCCCATGCCCGGGTTAAAGCCAATATATATGTAAAAGAAAAATGAATGAAAAATCGGAAAATGTGAATAAAACATGATGGTTGATTTTGAATTCCGAAAGGAAGTAATGGATAAACATGTGAGCTCTGATTTAATTAAATATTGCTATCAATGTTCGAGATGTACAGATAATTGTCCAGTTTCCGCCGTATCCAAGGATTTTTATACCACAACTGGTTACGATCCAAGAGCGAATATCTTAGCTGCGCTTTTAGGGTATAAAGATGTGATCTTTTCTCAAGATCCATTGGCGATCTGGGGCTGTACCGTATGTGATACCTGCGATGAAGTTTGTCCTCAACATATTGAGTTGACTGAGATTTTTACATTTTTAAAGAATAAGTCTGCTGAACAAGGGAATGCGCCCGAATTTATTTATTCTCAAGCAAAAGCAATCTTCGAGAGTTCTAAAGCGATTCCTTCACAGCCTGCTATTGAGCGAAGACGACAACAATTAGGATTACCTGCGGTTGCAGAGCCTAATGTTGGAGAATTGCAAACCTTAATGAAAAATATTGGAGCTGAAAAAAAGCTAAAATAAGGAGGAAAGAAGAAAATGACAGAATTTAAAATGTTTGAAGGATGTACTATTGGAAACAGAATTCCGTTTATAGAAGCTGCTTCAAGAAAAGTTTTCGATAAGGTTGGAATTGAAACGTCTCAAGCGCCATTTAGCTGTTGTCCAGACCCAACGGGAATGAAAAGCTTCGATAACGAAGCCTGGTTAGCGATTGGTGCCCGCAATTTATGTTTAGCAGAAGCAGAAGGTAAAGATATTATCTCATTATGCAACGGATGTGCCAACACCCTTCGAGGTGTGCAGCATCAATTAAAACATGATTCACTTAAGAAGAATAGAATCAACAAGGAATTAGCCAAAATTGGTAAAGAATTCAAGGGCTCAATTGATGTAAAGCATTTTGTAGATGTATTAAAGGATAATTTGGACAAGGTCAAGGCATCAGTTACCAAACCACTAAGTGGACTAAAAGTAGCGGTCCATCCTGGATGTCATTATATGCGCCCAGGTGAATGGATGGAATCTGATGATGTAATGCGCCCAAAGAACTTAAAGGAAATTGTCGCTGCTACTGGTGCAACTGTAGTTAGCTATGATGAGGAAGTTTTATGCTGTGGCTCAGCAGTTACCAATGCTTATGAAGAGCATGGTATGGCAAACCTAAAAATCAAAATGGATAGCATTGCTAAAGTAGGTGCTGATGTGTTAGTTGTTAACTGTCCTGCCTGCTTTCAACAATTCGATACAAGACAAAGGGATTTATCTAAAAAATACGAAAAAGATTATGAAATTCCTGTCTTATATATCACAGAATTGTTAGCATTGGCTATGGGAACATCTGCTGATGAGATCGGGTTAAAATTTCACAGAACTCGCATGAAAAAAGAGTTATAGGCATAACCATATAATTATACAACTCTTAATTTATTTTTTTTATTTTTTCTTATTATTATTGTTTTTAACGTATAATTTGTTGATATTTCGTGTATTCAAAAAATTAAAATACTGGGTAGCTTAAATTTTAATAGTAAGTCTATTTCCATTTAAATACATAAAGGATATATAATCGGTAGAGAATAATTCTGGGAGTTAATTGAATATGATTGCATTTGATGGTGCTCGAGATCCCCCTTGGTTTTTTCAATATATAGAGAGTTTTTCGCATTTGTTTTTAGATATAAAATTTAAAACCAAAGATTTAACTATTAACACTTTAAATTTTTCTTTAGACCTGGATTTTACTGGATTTGATGGTCTTATTTTCTATATTTATAAACCGAAGGCGAATAAATTTGAGTTTGACATTATTGATCATCGAACGGAAGTGATTCACACTTTAAAGAATTTATATATAAGTTTAGAGGATTATAGGCCTCAAGATTCTGTGGATTTTGTGATAATTCCATTTGGACAGTTTAAAGAAGAGAATCGATTTATTCCGACAATCCATAGTGGAGATGTTCAATCAAGTTATCAGATTTTTGCATGGTCCCCCTCTATCCTTTTCAAAAATATAAAGTCTGTAATTCGGATCTCGAATCGATATAATGAAATAGTTCCAATGGATGCTTATGGAGGATATCATTATCATTTTGATATTAGTTTTAAGGGAAATAAAACGGAATTTGTTTTTACCTTGATCAATATTTTAGTCCGCCTTGAGAATCTCCCAGATATAGAACCTATTGTTCCAAACATTAAATCCCTTGTATCCAAAACGAATGAACTCTTATTTGAGTTGTGCCAAAGATCAATCCCTTTAGATATGAATGCTTTATTGAGGGAATTGGAGCGACTTAAATTTAATATTGATCATTTGACAAAGGAAGAGATTTTTAATTGGATTGATAATCTCATCGATTTCTATTCAGCTAAAGAATAAAAAAAAATAGTTGTTATTTTTAATTTAGCTTATTCTTTTTCTTAAACCACATGGTTATAAAAAGCACTAAACCTATAAAGAAATATATAATTCCTAGAATAAGTAATCCAAATTTAATACAAGCAGATAAGGATGCAATAAATGGAGCAAAAGAAGGCAAGGTTGGTGCTGTATTTATTAGTATTAGTAAGTTGATATTCTCAATAACATCAAAGATTCCGCTGATGAGAGGTGTTAAACTCATCCAAAGGCCAAATGACTGAAATCTACCATCTAATCCTCTAGATACAAGTAAAATGCATGAAAAGATAAAGATTCCATAGCCAACGATATATAGAAAATCCCAATAAATCCCAAGAGCTTGTGCTTCCATTCCAGAAGGCCCCCAAACAGAAAAAATTATTAAAACTTGCTCTGGAACCCAAGCAAATTCAAAATCTAGGATTCCATAGGTTGGTACAGTCTGAGTTAGCGGTGCAAAAATTAGCTGGTTGATTAAAAGAAATATAACAAAGCCTATTATAGCAGTTAATAGTAATATATAATTTTTAGGTTGTTCTGTTAACTTTTTTAATATCAAATTTATTCACATTTTAATTTAATTAATTTAAAGCTTATCTTAAAGAAAAACTTGTGACTTTCCTTAATTAAATTGCAATTTCATATCTTTCAATCGATTATGGCTAGAAACCTCTTTAGAGTGCTCATATACCTCTTCAATAGTCTTAAATTTTCTAAGGCGTTTGAGTGTTAAGTATTGTGGGAAGATCAATTTAATTTGTCTTTTTTTAAATTTTTTTATAAATTGCGCAGGAGAACCCCATAATCCTTCAGTTAGTTCATCGTAAAATAAATTAATACTTTGATTATGAGGAAACTCACATAGAAAAAATTGCGTATCAAAACGAATGGGAGAAGCCTCAGGAGTGATAAATCTTCCAAAATACTTTAAATTGTTCGCATAATAATATAGATTTTCCTTAGTTAAGATCTCAGTCATAGTTTTTCGTTTTTTCTGAAGTTTTTTTTGATATTTCATTAATTTTTTGGTTTTTTTTTCTAATGAATTTCCTTTTTCATCACGTGCTATTAAAATCCCGGTTTCTTCAAAGAGCTCGCGTATTGCGATTATCCAAAGAATAGATGGATCTTCGTGAACTTCCTTTAGAATATTAGTGATAGAATTATCAAGACCAATTAATCGTTCTTTTGAATCTTTAATTATATCTTGTTTATCAATGGCACCACCAGGAAATACATGATGTTCACTCATGAATCTCGCATTACTATGTCTTTTAACCATAAAAACTTCAAACTCGCAATCATCGTTAGATTCGGAATGAGGGACACGTTCACGTAATAAAACCACAGTAGCAGCTAATCTAGGTTCGACAGGCATTGATATGAATTCTTCTATTCTCTAAGTTTTTGAGCTCTTTTCTTAATTAAAATTTTTAAGAATTTAAAAACACTTCTTTCATAAAACTGAAGAAAAAAATACTCATATCTAGATTAAGTATCATAAAGTAAATTTTTTGTAACCCTGTAAATGAATTTCTCCTAAAAAGTATGATTTTTTCATAGTAAAGCAAAAATTAATTCCCAAGGATGCTATTATCTTTTGATTATATCAATTAATCGTTCAACAAAGGTTTGAATTTCATTTTTAATAAAATATAACTCATAGGGATTATGCTCTTTTATTATTGAGAAATGATAAGGGGAATCCCCTTCTTTCATCAGTATAGATTTAAATAGGAAGTGATATCCTAATTTTTGAGCTAGAATCTGATCATCTTCATCACTCTTTCCTAATTTAAGAAAGCAATCATTTAGAGTCATAAAATATTCAATGCTTTCTTGAAGAAGAAATTTAGCCGAATCATTTTCAAAATAAGAGCCTATTATAATTGAATTATCATCAATAATCAATAATCCTTGACAATTTAATTTTTTAGCGAATTCCTTGATTGCTCTTTGAACGAGCTGAGCTTTAGGGTAAAGTTGCAATAAAATTTCAGATATTGTACTCATTATTGAATATAAATCAAAAATAGAAGTTCTGAAAAAGTGCAGTTCACTATTTTTAGCGATCTCCTTAATTTGTTTAGTTAGATCTTCAATTGTATTATCGATCTCATTTGCTTTACTCCTAATTATGTTAGGATCGCATTTATGAAAAAGAATATTAATTGGTGGTTTTATTTTTAATGTATTAAATTGATAAAGCACATCTTTTAAGTAACTCAAGGATTCAAATATTCTGGCATTATTTAAGACATCGATAACATAAATTGCAACTTCTGTTCCATCAAAATATACATTTGGGTTTTTGAGATAAGAGATACGATATTTTTCTTGACCTCCTAGGTCCCATTCACTTATTTCATTGTCAAGTAATCTAAAAATCCTTCTGGATATGCCTTTGGTTGGTTCAATATTTATTATTTGAGAAAATTCTCTTTTAAGTGCGTATATAATACTCGATTTCCCTGCAGTATCAAGACCAGTGAATAATATTTTATGCATTTCAGTAGAATGTTTCTCTAAATACTCCAAAGTAAGATCATTTCCTTTTAACTTCTTTGAATAGATAATGGCGAAATAATATATATTAATTTTAGGATGAAATTTACTTTCTTATAAATGGAAAAATTAAAAAAAAAAAATTAGGATTTGGGAAATATTGTTGCAGCAGCACTAAGTATGAGCCCTATGATTATGCTTATAAAAATGACTAACAATAGAATGTTCGGATCCGAAATGATATAACCGCCAACAACTACTAAGCTATAACACACTGCCTGGAATGAGACTATTAACGTAAATATCAAACCCGTTAATGTTGAATTATTAATCTTAAATCCATCAAATTTGATGATACCTGTCGCAAAATATTTCAAAATAAATGTTATTATAAACACCGAAACCAACACGATAATGCCATAGACAGGTAAAAGTTCATTGGATATACTCGCAAGATTTTGTTTAATGAATGCCTCAGCAAAAGCAACAATAATAAGAGCCTCTCCAGGAAGCCCTCTCACTAAATTTTCAATATAATTGGTCATTCTTTACCCTCAGGTATATAACATTTTGATTAGTAATTTCATGATTAACTATGCTAATCTTACTTTTAAGAGTTCTTATTAGAAAACCAAAATTTTGATGGTACATTGAATTTTATAAGTACATTAAATTAATCAAATGACTAATTTAGTAGAATTATTATTTAAGTTTAGAAATATAATAAATACTTTTTTTTATTTTAGAAATTTATAAAACTTATACATATAATGATTCCTCTCTAAAAGCATGTGTCTAGCAATACCAGGAAAAATATTAGAAATTAAAAATGATGGTAAAACTGCATTAGTTGATTTTGATGGATTGAAACAAGAAGTAATAATTGCGTTATTATTAAATCCGGAAGTTGGAAATTATGTGATAGTGCATGCAGGATACGCAATTGAACAAATGAATGAAAAAGAAGCATTAGAAGCGATAGATCAATGGAAAGAGTTAACAGAAGATCAAAATCTTGATTTATCAGATATGCTATAAACTATTTTAATAATTACAATTGTTTTAAAACCTATTTCTTCTTATCTGCAGTTGCTAAAACTATATATCTCGCATTCGAAATTATTGCGATTCCCAGAAAGAATAATATAATTATATCAAGAAAAACATAGGATTCACCAAACATTTCTAATATAAAAGCAATAATGAGAGAATACATTCCTAAAACTAATAAATTTTCTTTTTTCTTAACCATATTATTTTCATCCCTCCTTCTCTCTAATTTAATATTATTTGGGTTTTTCCCAATCTAATTCTATAAATCTAGTTATTAATGACTCAACTATATAGACTATATAGAGATTATAAATGATATAAAAAGGACATCGAATAGTTTAGAATTAAGTTCATAAATCAAATACTTCCTTTTTCAACTTTTTTAACTTCCCATAAAGCGACATAATTGATACTATTGCTTCTGAATTCGAATTGTGATCAATAGGGGAACTTCCACTTAAATCCGCATTTCCTATTTCTTTGTCATAAGGAATAGAATGGTAGAGAGGGACATTCCACGCTTTAATTTTCTCATATATTATTGAAAGTTGAGAATCGTCAATTAATTTGTTCGCAATTAAATATATATTAATAATTCCTAACTTTTTAGATAATTTAATTATTTTTGAACATAGATCTAAAGATTTTTGAGATGGCTCAGTAATCACTAACATTACATCAATTCCTTTTGCAGTACCTCGCCCTAAATGCTCTAATCCTGCTTCAAAGTCAACTATAACTACTTCATCTCTTTTAACAAACAAATTATAAAGCAAGGTTCTAATCAAAGCATTTTCGGGACATAAACAACCAGTTGCAGGTTCTTCAATACCTCCTAACACAAGCAATTGTAGGCCATCAGGACCGGCAACTTTATATTTATCAGGAATATCTGCTACTTCGGGATTTATATTATATACTCCAGAACCTGCTCCTGGAACAATTGTACGTTCTTCAATCATACTTTTCATTTCAGAAATGGGTACAATTTTGGATTTCATATCTTCATCGATCCCTAAAGTATAACTTAAATTCATCGCAGAATCGTTATCAATTGCAAGGACTTTGAACCCATCTTTCGCAAATAATCGTGCTAACGTTCCACCAACTAAGGTTTTTCCCACACCACCCTTACCAGAGACTGCTATTTTCATGGTTTTAACAGAAACATTTTATCTTTAGTTAAATATTAATGAACAAGAATTAAATGTTTAGATTAGAATTAGTAAAATTATGTTTTGGATTATTTAATTTTAATAAGAAATCTTACTAATAATTTATGATATATTATTTGAAAAATAATTTTGCAATATTACTTTTAAATTGAAATGAAAAGAATAATTTCAAGAGAGTTATTACAAGATAATGTAAATTTTGAGAAGGCTAAAGAATTACAAACAAAATACAGTGAAATAACATCTAAAATTAATTCAAATCTTAAATACCAAATACCTGAGGAAAATATTAATATTATAACCGCTGTAGACGTCTCCTACTATTTTAAAAATGGAAAAGAATGGGGAATTGGTTGTGCTGTATTTTGGGATCAACAGCAGCATAAGTATATTGAGTCATCTTATGCCAAGATCGCAATAAAGTTTCCTTATAAAACAGGATATTTAGGATTTCGAGAATCCAGAGTGATAAGTTTTGCTTTAAAAAATAGTAAATTAAAACCAGATTTGCTAATTTGTGATGGTCATGGCATTATTCACCCAAGATGTTTTGGAGAGGCTGTTCATTTAGGTTTAGCTTTGAATATTCCTTCTATGGGTGTTGCAAAAACCCCCTATATTGGCTATTATGATTATAAAACATTAGAACGGAAAAAAGGAATTAGAACACCTATTTGGAAAAGGGGTCCATATGAAAATTCAATAGAAAATGAAATTATCGGCTATAGTATCTGTTTAGCAGATGATAGGAAACCGGTTTTTATTAGTATTGGTTATAAAATTGCAATTGATTTAGCGATAGACATCGCCCTAAGGCTTACAACGAATAAAAGACAACCTAATGCTTTGTATCTTGCACACAAATTATCAAAAGAGAAAGTTAAAGAATTTTCTAATAGTGAAGCATGAGGAACGAGCTATTTTTTTCTCATAGATTGCATTCTTTTGGAAATTTTAATCATTTTATTGAAGATTCTATCATTCTCTTCAGAATTACTACATACTAGGAGTTTATCATTTAAAATTTTAATTTGATAAGTTAATTCATTAAACTCTTTAGGGGGTTCAGTCTGAAAATAATCAATTTTTCTCCCCTCTTTATCAATCTCGATATAAACCCATTGTTGATGTTCTTGTGACCAATTCCATCGATTTGGAGTTAACTCTCTAACCATAATAATCTTGACTACCAATTAAGTTATAATTTTTAACTTAAAACTATAAAAATACCGAAACCGAGTTATTAATTATTCGGTAATTTAGTCATTTATTAATTTTTTTTCATAAAAAGTATTAACTGGTTAGTATATTTAAATTTAAAACTCGTTAAAAGTATTTAAAATTGAAATAAAAATTTGATAATCTAGGGTAAAAGTCTAAAAAGTGTAGATTCTTATTTAAGATTTAACTTCAAGAGCAATTCAGTGGCTGCTTCTCGAACATCATTATCAATATCCTTTTGAAGAAACTTTAATGTATTTTCTATGCTCAAATCTTTAAATAGGTTTAAAACTTTTATTAGATATAATTTTACAATCCAATCGTTATCGTTTTTTAAGTTTATTAATGCATCGAAAACTTTCTTACTTTTAATAAAACTTAGAACTTTGATTGCATTAATTTTTAAATCCCTTTCAGAACTTTGTAGATCATTAATTAGCTGGTCAACAATATAATTTTTTGCCTCTTCATCTAATTTATTATACATTTTAAAGAAAATACTATTAGGAATTTTATTATTATAGCCATTTTTGCTAGTAACTTTAAGTTTTGGTTCTTCTGGGGTTCTTATTTCTTTCAATTTTAATTCTACTATTAAATCACTCAATTTTTTATTAGAATTTTGTATTTTATGTAATTTGAGATTAACATGCTCTAATTCACGTTCTTTTTCAGCTATTAACTTTGTAAATTCATTACTTTTTTGTTCTCTGGTTACAGTTTCTTGATCCAATTTTGATTGAATCCCAAAATTTTTCTGTTGAAGGTTTTCCATAATTGAGATATTAGAATTGATGATATTTTTTAATTCTAAAATCTCCTCTTCATATTTATGCAATTGTTTTTGATAAGTTTCTTCTTGCTGAGTTATTGTAGAGACATTATCCTCATATTTTTGCTCTTTTCCAGTAATTTCTAATTTTTGCTGAAAAAAATTTATTTTCTCTTGCATTTGATCATTATCAAAAGTTAATTGGTCGATTAATTTTTCTGATTCTTCTAATCCTTTGCTGAGATCCTTCTGAATGCTTGTAGTTTCATTTAAGTCAGCTTTTAACACTTCATTTTCTTTCATTAATGATTCTATTCTAACTTTATTAACATCTGTTTCTTCCTTTAATTGAAATATTAATTTATTAGCATCAATCAATTCTTGATTCTCATCAAAAATTTCTTGCTTTTTTAGATTAATTTGATTATGTAGCTCCTTCATTTCACTGTTTAACAATTCGTTTTTATCTTTGAGAATTTGGTTTTCGTCAGTCAGTTGGACAATTATTTTTTGAGCATAAATTAATTCCTCATTTTCCCCCTCATAATCTTCCATTTTATTTAATTCCAAGGAAACTTCTTCAATTGTTCGCTGGAGAATCTCAATATCCTTATCTTTCTTTACAATTTCTTGACGTTGAGTATGTACTAATTCTTTTAATAATGCCATATCTTCTGGTATATTTGTATTATCTATTTTACTAAGTTTTAGATTTAGATCCTGAATAATTTGTTTCTGTTCATTAATAGTAAAGTTTAGCCTCTGAACTTCTTCTTTCAAGTACTTAATCATCGTTTCTAAATCTGAATGAGTCTTATTTGATGTGTCTATTGAGTCAATTAAGTCCTTTAAATCTTTATTCATTATTTTATGACATTTTCAATTTATTATGAATTATTAAAAAAGAAATTTGTTAATAAATCTTCACATAAATCAATTAGGAAATATTGCGTTAATCTATTTTAATAATATCTAAATAAGACTTTTTATTCAATTTACCAATTGTTAAAGATATCTATGGGATATTTAATTTCTATATTTAGATACCTAGCTTTAAAGATCGTAATATTTAAAAAAGATATTTTTATCTATTTGTATTAGAAAAATACCTAATTAAAATCAAATATAATATAATTAATGAATTAAATAAAAAATAGGTTTAAAGGCTATGAATAATGAGGATCTAAATGCTCCCGGATATGGTGGAAGAGAAGATGATGATGATGAAGATGATTTTGATGATGATGAAGATTGGGAAGATTATGATGATGAATGGGATGAAGATGATGATCTAAACGATGGTGAATGGGACGATGATGATGATTCTGATGATTTTGACGATGACGATTACTAAATAAATATCTAAAATTTAGCTCAGTTAATCAATAAAATATAAAAAAAGTTTGTTTAATTTATTAAATTCCATCTTTGATTTATTTTATCTCAATTTTGTGAATTTTATCTCCTTGATGGATGGAATTCACCACTTCTTGATCTTTAGGGCCAATTACTTCGCCAAAAATGGTATGCTTATTATTTAACCAAGGAGTAGGAACGTGGGTAATGAAGAATTGCGATCCATTGGTATTGGGCCCTGCATTTGCCATGGCTAAAATTCCCGGCTTTCCAAATTTTTTTCCTGATTTGAATTCATCAGAGAAAGGGTAACCGATTTCTCTTCCTTGATGAGTAAAGGAAGTTATGCCTACTGATTTTGGACCACCAGTTCCATTGCCTAAAGGATCTCCTCCTTGAATCATAAAATCACTGATAACCCTATGAAAAGAGAGCCCATTATAGAATCCTTTCTTGATTAAAAAGAGAAAACTTGCCACCGTTAAAGGAGCCTCACCATCAAATAAGTTTAGGTTAATATTTCCTTTATTCGTAAGAATACTTATCTTAGTCATAATTTTATATTCACTTGTTTTTTAATTTTAATATTCAATAAATTAATTTGATATATATCATATTAAAGCTACTTAAAAATTAAAAACTTTAAAGTTATTTGTTATGATATCTTTTAATAAATAACATAATATCAATCAAATTTTGTCATAACATGAGTAAAAACACAGACATTTCCTTCTTTTTTAATCCGAAAAGTATTGCTATTATCGGTGCGAGCCCAACAGAGGGAAAAGTCGGTTATAATGTTTTAAAAAACATCATTGAATCAAATTATTCCGGAAATCTTTATCCTATTAACCCAAATGCTAACGAAATACTTGGTCATAAGGTTTATAAAAATATATTACAAGTTCCTTATGATATTGAAGTTGCAATAGTAGTTATCCCCAGTAACTATGTGTTGGAAGTTGTTAAAGAATGTGGAGAAAAGCACGTTAAAGGATTGGTCATAATTACCGCGGGCTTTAAAGAAATTGGTGGTGAGGGGGTTAAACGGGAAGAAGAGTTAAAAAAAATTGCAAAAAAATATAAGATGCGAATCATAGGACCAAATTGTTTGGGATTCATTGGTATTAATTATAATGGGTCATTCGCAGCTAATACTCCTAAAAAAGGCCATATTGCTATGATTTCTCAATCTGGAGCATTTTTAACGGCAATGATGGATTATTCAATGGAACAGGCTTTTGGCTTTTCTTGTAATATAAGTTTAGGTAATAAAGCAGACATGGATGAAGTAGACTTTATTAATTATCTTGCTGAGGATGAAAATACTAAAGTTATATTATGTTATCTAGAAAGTATTGAAAATGGTCAGAAATTTTTGGAAGTTGTTCCAAGCGCAGCAAGAAAAAAGCCTATAGTAATTTTAAAATCAGGAGTTAGTGCAGCGGGTGCTAGAGCTGCATCTAGTCATACTGGTGCTTTGGCAGGGGCCGATATTGCTTATGATTTAGCTTTTGGGAAATGTGGAATCATTAGAGCTAAAACTATGGAGGATCTTTTTGATTATGGGGAGATCTTTCTTTATCAACCGATCCCAGAGAAAAATTCTTTTGCAATTATAACCAATGCAGGTGGTCCTGGGATTGTCGCTACGGATGCTTTTGAGCGAGAAAATCTGAATTTTGCTCAATTTTCAGAGCCAATATTGCATGCTTTAAGGGAAAAACTTCCACCTGAGGCAGCTATCTTTAACCCAATAGATATAATAGGAGATGCACCTCCTGAAAGATATAAATTCACAATTAAGACAGTTTTTGGCTTAAATAATGAAAATTCTACTCTAAAGATTAACCAAGACGACATAACTACTTATGGTGCGCTAATTTTAATGAGTCCTCAAGCACAAACACGTCCGCTTGATGTTGCTGAATTAATTTATGAAATATCATCTAAGTCATTAAAAGATAAACCATTAATATGTTCTTTCATCGGAGGAATCTCAATTAAGAGTGCGGTTAAATATCTCGAAGATCATCGTATTCCTTGTTTTCCATTTCCAGAGAGGGCTGCTCAATCGTTAAAAGCAATGGTAATATACAGACAATTTCTAAATAGTAAACCATTAAGCCAAATCGACCCTTCTAAATTTAGTGTTAACGATAAAAGAGTTAAGGAGATTATTGAAGAAGCTAGAAATGATGGAAGAACTGTTTTATTAAGTCATGAAACAAATGAGATTTTTGCATGTTATGGAATAAATTCACCACAATCTAGATTAGCACAAACTCCGAGAGAAGCTATGGAATTACAGAAAGAAATAGCAAAATCTACTGGAAAAGTAGTTATGAAAATTGTTAGCCCCCAAATTATACATAAGACAGATGTGGGTGGTATATTATTAAATATAGAAACTCCTGAACAAGCATTTGAGGCATTTATTCAAATTGTAGATAATGTAAAGAAATTTGGGCCTCATACTGCCAAGATTTATGGAGTTGAAGTCCAGGAAATGATAGATTTTAGCAAAGAAAAAAAAGTGAATGAATTAATTATTGGAATGTCGCGTGATCCACAATTTGGACCTCTTCTTATGATTGGATCAGGTGGGATCTATGCAAATTTTCTTAAAGATGTAGCTTTTGATTTATCATATAAATTCACGAGAAAGGATGCAGTAGAACTTCTTCAAAAAACAAAAATCTTTAATTTATTACAGGGAGTAAGGGGCGAAAGCCCTTCAGATATTAACTCAGTAATTGAAGTTTTATTAAGACTTTCACAGTTGGTAAATGAATTTCCTGGAATTATAGAATTGGATATAAATCCTTTATTAAGTTTTATTAATGGCTATTCCGCTGTTGATATTAAAATAACTATTTCACGATAATAAATTAACCGAAAAAATAAAAGAAGAATAAAATATTACAGAAATTGGATTAAAAAAAAGAGATAAAAAATGGCAAAAGGAATATATTTATGTTCTTTAAATGAACATGTTGGAAAAAGTCTTCTTTCTATAGGCATTATGTTGAAATTACAGGAAGAAGGTAAGAAAGTTGCGTATTTTAAACCAATAGGTGTTCCTAAAGGAGCATTTTCAAATAAAGCAGACCGAGATGTTGGTTTTATTCAGAGTACTGTATTTAAAACTGATCTTCCCTATGATATTATAAGTCCAGTGTCTATACCCGACTGCTATTATGTAGATTTAATTGATTCTTCTAAAAAGGAACAGAATTTAAAGATTATTAAGGACGCATTTGATCAGCTTAGCAAAAACTATGATTACATCATTATTGAGGGCGCTCCCAGCATTAAGAAATATATCCGAGTTGGATTAGATGATGTTACAATTGCCCAAAGTCTGGGAATTAACGAGGTAGTATTTATCCAAACCAAATCTTCTGATAAATGTATTGATGATCTTTTCTTCACCAAGAAATATTTCGAGTATAGAGATATGAAAATAAAAGGAGTTATTTTTAACAAAATAGATCATGATTATAAAGCACGAATTGAGGAATTAAATGAAAATCATATCAAGCGTTATAATATTTCTATTATTGGACTTATTGAAAAAAGTATAGAATTGTTATCCCCCCGTGTATCCGAAATTATGGAGGCAATTGGTGGAGAATTAATAAATGAAGCTGCGATAGAGGGATTGAATGCTGTTGTAGAAACCTATATTATAGCCGCAATGCATGTTCAAGCCGCACTGAAATATTTGAGATCGGTTAAAAAGGCTGTTGTTATAACAGGTGGAGATAGAACTGATGTAATTCTTGCTTCATTAAATGAAAATGTATTGGCCTTAGTTTTAACTGGTTTTATACAACCGGATGTCAAAGTAATATACGAAGCGAACGAACGAGGTGTCCCAATAATTCTTAGCCCTTCTGATACTTATACTACAATAAGAAACATGGAACGCTTAAAACCAGGCATTCAGGAAGAAGAAGTCAAAATAGTTCATAAACTTGTTAAAGAACATATTGATTGGGAACTACTTTTAAAATAAGTTTAAGGTGTTTTAAATTTTTTCTCTTCTCTTTTTTGTAATATTTTTTGGGTATAACTATCCATTCCCTCAAATAGATTCCTTAAGTTATGTTTATCCTCATAAGCTCTAAGAAAGTTAAAACCTGGGCAAGAACCCCAGGCAAAAGGAGTGTTACACTTATAACATTTAGTAAAAAAACCATATACATGATAAAAATTCAGAATACCCAAAATAATGCTGAAGGTGTAAGAAAAGGTATAAAACCTAACATTTATAGAAGTTTTCCCATACCATATCCACCAAAAAAGGAATGATGCCCCTATGCCCATTAAAAACTTTTGTATTATTTTTACAACCTTAATTTTAGTTAAGTTAATAATACTTAAGAAAAAAGTTGATAATAAACCAAGTCCTATTGTTAGAAATGATTGATAAGGGATTACACTTAAAAGATTAAAAGAAGAAATAAGAAAAATACCAATGATTGCGGTAGGATATCCCACAAAACACCCAATACATAAATTAATTTTACCAAAATTAAGAGTATGACCCTTAAATCTTTCACATTCTGGATGATGACTTAATATTAAGGGCCAGAAACTTAAAAAATGAAAAATTACCTTTTTTATATTTTTTCTCTTCTGTTGCATTTTATCCAATATTAATCCAATCTTATCTGCTTGCCTTCAGTTGACTTATTAGACATCTAAATACATTTTGATGAATATATGATATTATTTAATATAATAACCTAAAAATAATTTATTTATTATAAGAGTTTAGCTTAATGAATCATTTAAAATAATAATAAAAAAAAAAAATTGAATAACTAATGTTTATTTGAAATGTGCTTTTTACCTAAAATACCCCACTGAGTCCAAGAAACCCAAGAAATAAAGCTAAGAGAATGAATCCCAAGAAACCCCAGCAGACTAAAGCGATTATACCAATTACTAATCCCGCAATCGCCATACCGTTTTTATCATCTTTTGCAATTCCAATTGCACTAAATATTATAGCAAGTATAGGAAAAATCCAAACGCTAAAAGGAATTGGTATTATCCAAGATACACATAACGCGACTATTGCTAAAATTAATCCTATTATTCCAAAAGTATTTCCCATCTAATTTCACTTTTTTACGTTAATAAATTTTTTATAAATAAATCTTTTAAAATGTATGGATAATTAAGAACTTAAGTTGTATTTAAATTTTTATCTATCTTTTTCTTGAACTAAGTTTACACAACGGTTAATTATATGAATAATATGTTTAGCCCTAAAAATTATATAATTAGATTAATTCACATTTTATTATAACCGTCTATATCTTTAATATGGTTTTATTATGAAGTCCAATCATAAAGTCGGAAAAGAACGAGAAATGCCTCATACTCATCTATATTTAATAGGTTCCCCTATATTTTTTATCATAATTTGGTTCCTCGATTCGAGTATATTTCAGGTATCCATTTTCTTTAACAATTTTATCCTATTAATAATTCGGATTCTGATATTTATAATTATCCTAATTATCGCGCTTAGTTTTATCTTTATATCTCATAAAACTTTATTCCACTCACATGAACCGCCAGATCATCTAATTATAACCGGAATTTTTCGGTTTGTTAGAAATCCTATGTATTCGGGAATTTTATTATTATATATTGCCTTAATTTTTCTATCAATTTCACTCATTAGTATTGGAATTTTTGTTTTTATATTTGTAATTTATAATAAAATGGTAAATTACGAAGAAAAAATCTTAGAAGATGATTTCGGAGATGAATATCGTAGATATAAAAAAACAGTGCCAAAATGGTTACCTAATCCTTTTAAAACATTAAATAATTATAGTTAGGATGTTTGCATCTTATTTTTTAAATTATTTTGACTGATTATGTACATTATTAGTTAATAAGGCAGGATTTTGATCATAATAAATAATATCTGGTGATGGATTCTGAACAATAATGCCTTTTTCATTTATTTTTAATTAATTGATTTCATTAATTGTATGAATTTAATTGAAATATATTATTGAAATAATATTATATTAATTCCGTTTTCATTACTTAAGTGTTTGGGATTGTTCATGAAAATGTCGCGGAAGAAACGGAAAATGACTAAATTTAAATATAAAAATGAATTTTTCTTACATAGAGAAATAAAAATTTTATGGTTAAACAATAATGACTAAAACTACACATGAAAAAAATATTAACGATGTATTTGATGATTATTATTGTAACATTAAGGAATCTCTGGATGGATTGAAGGAAATATTTAGAATCAATTTTCTAGAAAATAATATTTATTATAAATGTGGTTTAGATAATATTCAAGCGATTCATAAAAATGTGATTGAATTATTAAACCATACATATACTCCCCGTAAAGTAAGAATTAAATTGCGAGAGTTAAATTTTGAAGAGCTCGAGGTTCAAAAATCGGTTTAAGATTATTATAACTTTTTCTTACATATTCCTTACTTTTTTTAATTAATTTGTTAATCTTTGAGTAATATTTTGCAATTTTTCTTCATTCAAAAAATCTTAATTTTCACCAAATTGATTTTAAATTCCAGATTAATAATTTTCTGATCATTATACTCCCGTTAACAGCACCTATCTCTAAATTATTTGCAAAATTGTCTTTTGGGATAATTTGGGTAGTAATACAAGCATGATCATTAATTATTACCTCTATAATTGATGTATCAATATAAATATGAAGTTTCAGGAGTTTATCATCAGAAGGAAGAATATAGTGAACTTTATCTTTTCCCACCCAAAAATTATTAGTTTTAAGATCAAATCCAATCGATTCTTCCTTCCTTAAGGATTCATTCTTTGTTAATTTAATATAAAACATTTCAAGGTTAATTAATTGTAATTCTGCCTGAATTTCAAAACAAAAATCTTTAGTGTCAAATGGATTATAAATAATTTGGTTATCTAATTTTATATTCTCAATACAATATTTACTTTTCCTCAGTTTCTGCAATTCTGATGGAAATTTAAAAGTTAGTTTATTATTATTATGAGACAAACTTATAATTCTTGGTAAAGTTAAACACCCATTCCAATTTTTTGAACCTTTCGCTTTAATCCAAGCCCATAGAATGATTCTATTATTCTTATCTTTCATAACATTAGTAGCATAGAATAACTTTCCATAATCTAAAATATTCCATATGTTAGGTTTAAACTGGTAATTATCATAAGATCCAATAGAATAAATTACTCTGTTATGAGGGGACACTATAAGGATATAATTTTCATCTAACTTGAAGAAGTTTGGGCATTCCCAGTTCTTTCCTTTAGATTTATCTTCAATAAGGAGTGGTCCTACATATTTCCAATCATATAAATTATAAGATTTGTATAGCAAAACTATAGGTTGTACCGGTTCTTTGATATGTCCACCTAAGATAAGATACCAAATGTCTTCTTCTTTCCAAACAAAAGGATCCCGCCAATCATGAATCTCTAATTTTTCATGTAATGACTTTGTCATAATGGGATTTTTCTCGTATTTTTTCCAGGTTATCATTTCAATGTTACCAAAAGCAAGCCACTGTTCCGCTCCTGTAGAAGGGGGTTTATTTGGACCAATACTCGTATATATAATAATTGGTCTACCATCATCCAACACACAACAACCTGAAAAACAATGAGTTTCACCTTTTTCTTTTGATGGGCTAAGTGCTATGGGGAGATGTTCCCAATATACCAAATCTTTACTCTTAGCATGACCCCAATGAATGTTACCCCATTGATTTCCAGCAGGGTTATATTGATAAAATAAATGATATTCTTCCTTGTAAAAGATAGGCCCATTTGGGTCATTCATCCAATTTGATGGTGGTAAAAAGTGGTATTTCGGTCTTAATGGATCTTCTTCGTGTTCTTCTTCATTAGATAAATGAAAATTAGACATTTCTATTAATACAAAAAATTGACAAATTCTACTAAGATAAACGAAACTTATAATTTAATAAAGTTGAAATAAAGTTAAATATTTACAATTGTATGAAATTTGAAAAGGGTTACAACGCAAAGATTGATGAGCAGTTCAGTATACATATAGCTGAGGAGACAGAAGAGGATTTAAATGATATTATCAATCTAAATTTAAACGTTCATAAAGAAGAGGTAATAGAGACTTTTATTCGTCGGGTAGTCCTAGAACATCCACTTAGAAATAAAATTCTATTTTTATATATTAAAGACCAAAAAGAAAATAAGTTAGCTTCTTCTATATGCTTAGCTCCTTTAGAATGGCGAATTGATGGTAATAAACTCCCAATATGTGAAATGGAATTTGTTGGAACTCTTGAAGAATATCGGGGAAGAGGCTTTGTTAAAATTTTAAATGAATTATATGAAAAAATAATGCATCAAAATGGATATAATCTTTCAGTAATTAGAGGTATCCCGTTCTATTATCGTTCACTTGGATATGAATATGTCTCATTACTTGATGAGCGAATATCAATTCCAGTATCTAAAATCCCAAACAAGAAGTATGACACCATAACTCTTAGAAAAGCTACATCAAACGATATTACTTTTATTGAATCTAAATATAATCAATTTCATGAGAATTTCTATATTTATAACATATTTGATCCCGAATGTTTTAAATTTAAATACTTAAATAGCCAATTTAACTCAGAAATTCGTTCCACGTACATTTTTGAAACTAATGGTGTAAAAACTAATTATTTTTCACTAGGTTTGAGTTATGATAATCAAAATTATGAAGTTATTAGCCTTAATTTAAATAATAGAGAAATGATAACATTACTTCAATTCATCAAAACTATGGGAAGTTACCATGAAAATGATATAATCACACTTAGTACAAGCGAAGTCTCACCCTTTTATAAATATATTATATCTTTAGGAGGAGAACCTGCGTCAACTTACGGGTGGCAAATAAAAATCCCTCACTTACAACGCTTTTTTTATCAAATAAAACCCATTATTGAAAATAGATTGAAAAATACCAAATTTTCTGGTTTAACTAAAACCTTAAGAATTAGTGATTATCAAAGTACTTTTGTATTAAATTTTAAAAGTGGAATACTTACTAATGTGGAAATTAAACCAGAATATCCAAATCCTCAAATTACTGATCTTAGAATCCCTGGTGCTTTTTTGTTTAAATTATTGTTAGGTGACCGTACAATAGATGAGTTAAACTATATTATAAGAGATGCTATAGTATCTCCATCATCAAAATTATTGATTGAAACCTTGTTTCCAAAAAAAGAAAGTCTTTTTAGTTCATATATTTAGTATGAGAATTAGTCGTTATCTTTAATTAAATTATTAATTTTTAGGAAAAACATATTAAATAAAAAGATTGTAAAGTTTTATTTATCTGGCGCTTTTCTACTTAACCATTTCTCATAGAATGTATCAATATCTGGCAAGAAATTAAAAATCGTTGGATATCCTGGAGGTACTGCTTCAACATCTAGAAGAATAAAACAACCTGGACAATAATATTCTCTTAATTCTTCCCACTCAGGATCGCTACCCATATATTTTGGATAAAGCTCTTCAATGGATTCAATTGTATCTCTTACTCTGATTCTACATTTGGTTTTCCAATTGATTTGATAATCTCCAAATTCATATCCACAATCACATTTCACTATTCTTTTACCATCTTTTGCAACAACATAAAGGTGCTCATGAAGAGGTAATAAAATTTTCTCATTCCACTTTACCTTCGCTTGAAGTATCTCTAATATTTTCTCGAACCTATTGGAATCTTTTTGATCACCAATAATTGGTTTCAATTGATCCCATGATAAATTACCTTCTAGCATCCTTTCTAAAGTCTTTTTATCTTCCTTCATAATTTAATTCACCTCAATTTGAAAACTCTCTGGAAATTTCCAAAATTCTCGAAATTCTTTACCCCACTTTTTTGATAATTTTAAACTTTCTGCATACATGACCTTAACTGCCTCATATAACTTGCCTT
>Ga0180438_10003638_pt1 | contig 23041 bp, 16 predicted proteins | sample SS_ome_12_FD_132455 | JGI IMG/M metagenome (GOLD analysis project Ga0180438, IMG submission 132455) | Hypersaline lake sediment archaeal communities from the Salton Sea, California, USA - SS_3_D_2 metaG | ecosystem: Environmental > Aquatic > Non-marine Saline and Alkaline > Hypersaline >...
ACTGGCGGCCTGGCTGACCTCCGAGGGCGAGGATCCGGAGCGGACGGCCCGAATCCTCGACCGTTCCTCCATAGATCTGGCCATCGACGCGGGGGATCTTTTCGGGAGCGGCTACGTGGTCGGCGGGGGCTCCCTGGCACTCTTGCTTCTGGGGAAGACGGCGGATCAGAAACGACTCTCCAGAACGGCTGCGGACCTCTGCCGTTCCTACCTCGTGAGCGGGGCCGCCGTCTGGGCTCTCAAGGTGAGCATCGATCGCCGGCGTCCCGACGGCGGCAGGTACTCGTTCCCCTCGGGACACACGGCCGCGGCGTTCAGTACGGTGCCCGTGGTTGCACGCCACTACGGCCGAGGGGCGGCGCTCCCGTTCGCTCTGCTCGCCGTCTTTACGGGGCTGGGTCGCATGGAGGACCGGCGGCATTACGTCTCGGACGTGCTCTTCGGAGCCGCGATCGGCCTGGCGGCCGGAGAGGCGGTCGTGGGGCACACGTCCGCGGCCGGGTGGCTGAGCCGCTTCTCCTTCGCACCGCGCCGCGTCGCCTTCAGCTATCGCTTCTGACAGCCGGCGCATTCAGAGGAAGCCCTCGGAGGAACCCCAAGGCGCGGTGACACGCACGACTAGAAGCTGAACAGGATCCCAATCTCCGGAGCCCAGTCGGTGGCCTTCGAGGTCAGACCGAAGGCGTTGTTGAGCTTGACGAAAGCCCTCGGCGCGATGTGCCACTGAGCCTCCGAAATCAGTTCCACCTCGTCCTGGGTGCCTTCCACGCCGAGATACACGCGCCAGTGATCGGAGAGGCGCCTCAAGTATTCGAGGGCGACTTCACCGAGCTCCGCCTTGTTCTCCTCCGTTACGTATTCGACGGCCGCGCGGGCCGTGACCGTCCCCCAGCCAAGACCGCGGATCATGCCGGTCCCCAGCTTGAACTCCCACTCGCTCGTTCCGATAAGCGAGTTCTCCTCGCTGAGTGGATAGACGATCTCGAGGTAGCTGAAGATCTCGGGCCGATTCTCGGTCTCCGGGAGCCACCGCCAGTTGAACTGAGTCTGGACGTCGCCGATCCCCGACTCGGACACCTCCGCCGGCAGCGAAGAGGAATCTGCGGAGGATTTTTCCAGCGTGGCGTCCATCACGGCCGCCTCCACCTCCAGGGATACCGTCTCCGTCAGACCATACCCGAGGAAGATGAGGCCTTCGCTCCCTCGATACCGGCCCCTGAAATCCCGGTCGAGTGCATGGCCGAACTCCGCGGGGCTGTATTCCGCGTTGTCGTCCAGGTAGTACTCGAAAAAGGGATAGACCAGGAGCTCGCCCTGGCGAACGTACGTTCCGAACATCGACGTCGGGACTCCCTCACCCCGGTCCCGGAGGTATGAGGGCAGGTCCTCCGTGTCGAGGTGTCCCCGTTGCATCCCGGCGTGACAGAGACTTGGCAGGAAGGACAGGGAACACAGCGTAGTCCACAGAGTGAGTCTGGCACCCACAATCGTTCGGCTCAACATCTCTACCCGCTCCTTTGGTTGGTCGCCACGCCAAACAGCCGGGAACCCGCGGAACTGGGCGAGAGCCCACCGTTCTTGTGACACCACGATACGCCCCCGATGCGTTCGTGGCAACCCGCCATCCTTCGAGCCGGAATCCCGCCGACGGCGCCGAGCGCCGTTCGATGCGGACCAGCCCGAACAGACGGCGGGGTTTTCAACTCGGCTTGACTCGCTTCGGTTCGACCGTCATCCTTCCATCCGTCCCCCGTGCGGACCCCGACCCCCCTGTCAGGAGCAACGTCATGAGACTTCTGTACATCTTCCCACATCCCGACGACGAGTCGTTCGGACCCGCGGCCGTCATGCACGCTCAGCTGGAGAAGGGGCATCAGGTGCACCTGCTCACGCTGACACGCGGAGGCGCGACCCGAGAGAGACTCAAGCTCGGGCTGACGGTGGCGGAGATGGGCGAAGTCCGATACCGGGAGATGCTCGCCGTCGAGAAGACCCTGGGACTCAGCGGAATGACCGTCCTCGACTACCCGGACAGCGGACTCAAGGAGCTCGACCCCAGGGTGCTGGAACAGGCGATCCGCCGGCACACCGAGACGATCGAGCCCGCCATCGTCGTCACCCATCCGGTCCACGGTGTGAGCGGATTCCACGATCACCTGGTCACGCACGCCGCGGTGAAGAGGGCGTACCTCGAACTCAGGGACGCCGGAGCCGATTTCCTCAAACGACTGGCCTTCATCACGCTCCCGGACAGCGGCCGGCCCACCTGGGGGGCGGATGGAATCCCGAGACTCAAGCTCACCGAGGAGGCGCTGATCGACTGCGTTGTCCATCTCCGAGAGGCGGACGTCGGGGCGATGAGAGAGGCTCTCCGGTGCTACGCGACGTACAGGGAGACGATCGACAAATCGCGCGTCGTCGAGAGGATCGGAGACCGCGTGTACTTCGAGATTTTCGGTGAGGATTTCACGCCCGCCCTGGAGGACCTCACGGAGAAGCTGCGCGCCTGACCGCGTGCCCGCCCGGGAAGTCGACGGCCCTGCATCCACTTCTCAGAGGAATGAAGCTGCGCGGCATGGAATCCAGAGCCGTGTGAGAGATCGGGGCAGACGGGAGACCGGGGCGAGGTCGGGGCGCAACCTGAGCTGCACCACCGGGTTCCGCCGACGCTTCGGGGCCGCCCTCGCTTCAGAATGCCGCGGGAGGATCGATCATGGGTAGTCTTCGCCGGGGGTCCACACCTCGCGGCCTGGACACGAGAAACGGGGACTCATGAACCGTCCCGGCGCCACCCACGTGCGGCGGGTGTCCCTCCGGACCGCTACGCCGCGCCGGTGTGGGTGGACGCTTCTCCCTCACTGCCGTGAGCCGGTCGCTCACCGGGAGCCGACTCCCAGAAGCCGTCGTCACAGTTGCCAACTCCACAGAACATTCCCACCAGGACGGCGAGTCCCAGGTACGCCGCGACCCCCAAGAGAACCAGTAGCCACGTCACATCCGCCACCCCCAGTCGGGTGAGCACCACAACACACCGGCTCTGGAACTCGGGGCATTCGGCAGTTGCCGCGGACCATCATACGCGCGCGGGCGTTTTTCTGGCAAGAATAGAATTCAGAAATCGAACGGGCGAGAAGCAAGCAGGATCTTGTCTCGGTCGCGAAACCGACCGCGATCAAGATGGCGAACCCGCCCGAACGGTCGAGGCGTTCCCGAAGCACTCCTCCCGATCGGTCCCTACTGGAGAAACTCGGCGAACCACTCGTACATCGTGTTCCACCACAGCTCCGCGTTCTGCGGTTTCAACACGAAGTGGCACTCGTCGGGGAAGTAGACCAGCCTGGCCCGCACCCCCTGCCGCCGGTGGGCCGTGAAACACTCGAGGGCCTGCTCGACCGGCACCCGGAAGTCTTGCTCGCCGTGGACGATGAGCATCGGGGTCTTGAAATTGGCCGCGTACGTGTGCGGCGACCACTTCTCGTAGAGCTCCGGGTTCGACCATGGGGTCCCCCGCATGTCCCACTCCGGGAACCACAGCTCCTCGGTGGCGCCGTACATGCTCGTGAGGTTGTAGACGCCGTCGTGGTTCATCAGGCACCGGAACCGCTCGCCGGAATGGCCCGCGATCCACGAGATCATGTAGCCGCCGTAGGACGCGCCCGAGGCCCCGACCCGGTCGGGGTCGATGAAGTCGTAGGCCTCGAGCAGGTAGTCGAGCCCCTTCATGAGATCCTCGTAGCACCTGCCGCCCCAGTCGCCGCTGATGGCGTCGGTGAACGCCTGCCCGTACCCCACCGAACCGTGGAAATTGATCATGCTCACCACGTATCCCGGGGCGGCGAACATCTCGGCGTTCCAGCGGTAGTGGAAGTCGTCGTCCCACGAACCCTGGGGTCCGCCGTGGATGAGGAAGATCATGGGGTACTTCTTCGCCGGATCGAAGAACGGGGGCTTCAACAGCAGCCCGTGGACCCGAGCCCGCGCGGCACCCTCGAACCAGAATTCCTCCATCGGGTTCATCTCGAGATCGGCGAGGATCTCCTCGTTGACGCGGGTGAGAGGCCGGACCTTCTTGCCCTGGGTCGTGGCGACGTAGATGTCCACGGGGTGGTTCATGGCCTGGTGCGCGTAGATCAGACGCTTCCCGTCGGGCGTCACCCGCACCTGCGTGACGTACCCACCGCGGACGAGCTCCTTGACGTCGTCCCCCGTGACCGAGACCGAGTAGATGTTCCGCCGCCCGTGTTCGACCGCCGTCACGTACAGGGTCTTCCCGTCCGGCGCCCACACGAATTCCCGGACGGATCGATCCCACGTCGGCGTCAGGCTCCTCCGCTTGCCCGTCCTCACCTCGTAGAGCATCAGCTGCTGGCGGTCGGCCTCGAACCCGGCCCGCTCCATGGCCAGGTACGCGATCCATCGGCCGTCCGGCGAGTAGGCCGGGGAGTGATCGTTGGCCGGGTTCTCGCGGGTGATGGGCACGGGCTCGCCCCCCGTGACGGGCGCCACGAACAGATCGTTGTTCGTGCTGATGGCGACCACCGGATCGGGATTTAGGCAGTAGCAGATGTGCCTCCCGTCGGGCGAGAAATCGTAGTCATCGCCCCCGCCGAGAGAAATCGGGGGACAATCCCGCGCGCCGGGCGTGAGATCTACGGCCTCGCCGCCGTCGGCCGGAACGACGAGCAGATGGCTCCACTTGTCCTCCCGCCAGGAAGCCCAGTGCCGGTAGAGGAGGTCGTCGATCACCCGCGCGCTGACCTTGCTCACCTCCCGCTCCGCGTCCCGGGCTTCGTTGCACGAGTCCGTCCTGCAGTCGGCGTAGACCCGGGACGTGAAGGCCAGATGGGTCCCGGTCGGCGACCACTCGACCCCGCCGGCCCCGGTGGAAATGTCCGTCACCTGCCGGGCCTCTCCCCCCGCCGTCGGCAGCATCCACACCTGCGGCGTCCCACCCCGCGAGGAGATAAACGCGATCCGGCTCCCGTCGGGGGACCAGCGGGGATGCCCGTCGTACTCTTCGGAGGTCGTCAGGCGGCGGGTTTCGCCCGTCTCGATCGAGACCATCCAGACGTCCGCGTTGCTCGTGTTGGCTTCCTTGTCGAAGTCCGTGACGACGTAGGCCACCCACTTGCCGTCGGGCGAGACCTCGGGGTCGCTCACCCGGTCGACGGCGATGAGGTCGTCGAACGTGATCGCCCGAGTCCCGGCGGAGGCGACGGAGGCGATCGCAAGAAGGAGGACGACGGACAGGACCGCTCGCATGGCATGCTCCTTTCCTCAAGAGACCCCGGAGGTTCCACAGGAATGTCGACTGCGGCCATGATACTCGGCCGCGGGCCGTGCGTCAACGAAGCGACACGCCGGCGCTTCTGCGTACGCCGGAGTCCGGGGGCGGGCGGATCGCTCACGAGGACCCGATGGGAACGTGCGCGTCCCGCCGCCCGGCGAGGACGCGGGGCACCCGATGGACACGCGGGCTAGAGGTAGGAGTCGAGAATGCCGTCGTTGAAGAGCCTCAGGAACTGCTCCTCCACGTCCACGATCTTGAGGCGATGCCCGACGCACCCCTTCCTGAGGCATCCCTCGAGGATGCCCCCCCTCGGCAGATTCAGCAGGAACATGGGCGCCGAGCAGAGGGTGCAGGTTGCGTCCGGATCGGTCAGGTCCTCCCCGCAGTGCGGGCAGAAGAGGCGCACCACGGCCCCGTCCGGGATCTCGAAGTCGTACTTGTTCTCGTAGCTCCCGTACCTGGGGTCCAGGTAGAGCGGCCCCTCCCTACCGCCGTAGTGCACGGACACCGCGATCGAAGGGTTCTCCTCGATCCGGACCCCGGGCTCGATCAGATTGCATCCCTTGGGGCAAGCGACATGCTGGAGGCGGACGGTCTTCGAGGGGATGGAGATGACGATCTCGTTCTCGGGTCGGTTGTCCTTCATGGTCGATCCTCCGGTGGGAACCCGAGCGCCGGCGCCCGCGTACGACCCCACCCCAGCCGTGTTCGAGAATCCCGTCCCCGAATGCATGAGTCTCGCGCAATCCCGTCGCTCGTGCAAGGGAATTCGATCACCGGGGGGGTGGACGGTCGGGCCTCTGCCGGGCAGCGGCGGCGTCAACCCACCAGGTCCCGCCACCAGGTGGGCAGCGCGAAGGAGGCGCGGTGGACGTCCGGGTTGTAGAAGCGACCCGTGAACTCCCTGGCGGGCCGGTCGAACGGGGCGCCGTTCTTGGCGGCCAGCACGAAGGCCATGTCGCCCCCGATGTAGGTCGGGACCGGCGCCCGGTACACCTGGCAGGAGCCGAACACGGCGCGAACCTCCGGGGCAGCCTTCCGGAGCGTCTCCGGTTCGTACATCGGAACTCCGGCCTGCCGAACCATCACGCCGTCCGGGCTGAGCAGGTCCCGGACCCCGCGGGTGAACTCGGGCGTGAAGAGAACGGTTCCCGGGCCCTCCGGATCGGTGGAGTCCACAAGGACGACGTCGTAGGGATCCTTCCGGGCCGAAGCCGACTGAACGAAGGCGGCTCCGTCCTCGTAGACGATCTCGGCCCGGGGGTCGGAGAGCGCGGTGGAGAAGGCGAGGTACTTGCGGGCAGCCGCCACGACGGCCGCGTCGATCTCGACGAGCGTCGCCCGGCGGACAGAGTCGTGCAGGAGCACCTGGCGGAGCGTGCCGCCGTCGCCCCCGCCGATGATGAGGACCGACCCGACCGGACGCGCCAGGCCGCTCAGCGGCACCTGGGTCAGGATCTCATGGTAGACCCACTCGTCACCCTCGGCCGTCTGGACAATCCCGTCCAGGGTCAGGATGTGGCCCAGCCGCGGGTGGCGCCAGACCACCAGGTGCTGGTAGCCCGTCTCTTCCTCGTGGACCCGCTCGACCCGGAACCCCTGCCGGAGGAACTTGGACGTCTCCTCGTACCACCAGTCGGGCATCACGATTCCGAGGCCGGCACGCCTCGCTGGAGCTCCACCACGTCGACGCGTCGGGGCGAGAGCCTCTCACGGAGGTATTCGAGGGCCCGCCGAGCGTCTCCCTGGCCGCACATGAACACATCCACGGCGGCGTAGCTGGCCTCGGGCCAGGTGTGGATGCAGATGTGCGACTCCGCGAGGGTCGCGGTTCCCGTGACCCCGTGGGGAGCGAACTTGTGGACGCACACATCGATGAGGGTCGCACCCCCGGCGGCGACGGCCTCGCCCAGCAGACTCTCCAACCCTTCGGCGTCGTTGAGGAAGTCCGCGGGCGCGTCCCACATTTCCGCCAGCAGGTGTGTTCCGACCGTAGTCACGGGGCCCGGAGGGTACGTCGTGTTCTGTTTGGCCATCCCACTCCTCAGTCGGCCGTGGAAACCCACACATTCGGCTGGGTCCCGGCCCATGGTTTCCGGTGCCACGAGAGGCCTACAGCCTCGCGCGTCGGGCTTGGGTAGGCAAAGAACACGCGGGAGTGCCCCGGTTCCGACACTGACCAGGCGCCGGACCCGGATGCTGCCTCCGGAGAGGCAAAAATACCCCTGCGCTCGCCACCCGCCGCGCGGCCGATGAGCCCTACGTCGACCGGTGCCAACTCAGACGTGATCCAGTGCGGTCAGATTCTTACCAGCTTCGACGGAGATCCGTCAAGGATAAATCCGGAGTCCGCCCGGGACCATGCATCGCGTCGGTCCCGCGACGGTCCTGCGGCACCAAGGTCCAGGGCACGAGCACCCCGACAAGGAGCTAACCGATTGTCCTGTAAACGATAGGAGGCCTCGCAACCCGACAGGTAGCCCGGCGCTCACCCAAACCCGGACGCCACCCCGAGTCGCCGGCCGACGCGCGGAAGATCCTCCGAATCCCCCCAGCCCCGGGGGTTCGCGCTAGTTCAGTTTGACCATCTTGCGCGTGCTCGCGGCCGCCTCGGTCTTCAGCCGGCAGAAGTACACGCCCGAGGCGATCTCCCTTCCCCCCTCGTCCCGGGCGTCCCACTCCACCCGGTGCGGCCCGGCGTCCACCTCGCCGTCCACCAGCGTGATCACCCTTCGGCCCCGCACGTCGAAGACGGCCAGCTCGACCGTCTGCCGGACGGGCACCGAGAACGAGATGCTCGTGGCCGGGTTGAACGGGTTGGGGACGATCTGTTCGATCCCGCGCCCGACCACCCGGACGGGCTCCTCCGCCACGTCCGAGTGCGAGCTCGCCAGATAGGTCACGACGTTCTGGAGGAGACTGCGGGCCGCGCCCCGATCGCTCAGGACGGAATAGGAGAAGGCGAAGAACACGATCTGGCCGTCTCCCTTGACCCCGCCCGCGTCGTACACCAGGACTCCGCCGTCGTCGGGGTAGGAGGCCGTGCCGTAGACGATGTAGGCGTCGGACGCCGGGTGCGCGGCGTCCTCGGCGTACCACCCGGAGTACGAGATGGAGAGGGTGGCCGGCAGCGGGTTCGGGTCGGTGGCGATCGGGTGCGAGGACTGCTCGGCCACGATCGGGAGATCGCCCACCTCGTCGCCGTCCCAGTCGTCCGAATGAAGGACCGAATCGGCGAAGTTCGGGTAGCCGGGGTAGCTGACGGCGTCGTACGCGACCTCGCCCCCCTCGATCAGCAGCTTGCCGCCCGCCGCCACGTAGTCCAGCAGATTCCTGCGCTCGGTCTCGGCACCGACGGGCGCCGAGTTGCTGCCCGCCGACCAGACGACCATGTCGTAGCCCGACCAGGTCCCCGGGTCCGTGGAGGTCGCCGTCTCGAGCGTCGTTTCGTAGCCCAGGAGAGTCAGGTCGTCCGCGATGTCGCTCGCGGCGTTCTTCTCCTCGCGGACGATGACCTCGACTTCCCTCAGCCCGTCCTTCTCCAGAAGCCGCTTGCCCGAGTCGTCGTCCACGACCAGCACCTGACCGGAGACCGGCGAGAGGACGAAATGGAGGGTCGTGTCGCCCTGGACGTCGACCAGCTGGTACTCGGGCGCGTAGCCCGTGGCCGAGGCCTTGAAATCGTACTCCATCCGCGGCACGTTCAGCGAGTACGACCCGTCGGACGGGTCGGTGGTCGTGCTGTCGGCCAGAAGCCCGCTCGAATGGTAGAAGGCCTCCACCTTGGCCAGGAGCGGTCCGCGCGAGGCAGAGGTCACCGTACCCGACACCGTCACCTGCTCCAAGGAGATGAGCTGGACGTCCAGAACCGTGGCCGAGTCGGCCACCACCCCGACGCTCGAAAACTGCTGGCTCTGGTATCCCGGACAGGAGAAGACCAGCGTGTAGGTGCCCGGATCGAGGATCCGGTGGTAGTCGCCCACCTCGGGGTCGGTCCGGTCGTCCCACCCGACCTCGGTCACCGAGACCGTGGCCGCAAGCGGCAGGCCCGTCGAGGCGTCCGTGACCACGCCCCGGACCCCATGCAGGCAGTACTCGAGGTAGGCAAGCATGGACTCCCTGTTGTCGTCCCACAGCCCGGGCAGCTGGGACGCCGACGGCCACTTGGTGTTGCAGAGCTCGATCGTGACCTCTTTGTTGTACATCCAGTCGTAGTTCCAGTCCTGCATGCCCCCGTGGATCTCGTACCACTGCCAGCCGTTGGTGATCCCGTGGTAAAAGACCGGGCTGTTCCACATCGGCGTGATGTGGATCGAGTAGGCCTCGGACATGTTGATGAACAGCGCATCGTCGGGCGACAGTGTCGCCCACCTGTCCCAAGGGTAGTTGACGACCAGCGCGCCCGTGTGGAAGTTGGCCGAGAGGTCGAACGCCATGCTGTCGGAGAAGATCATGACCGCCTGGGTCTCGGGCTCGCGCCCGTCCGGGGTGTTGTGGGGGTCGGTGATCCAATCCGGGAAATCGCGGTTCAGGTCGACCCCGTGCGCGTTGTAGCGGCTCCCGGCGTTGTTGCCGTCCGGGTTCATCATGGGCAGGATCCAGATCTCGACTTCATCCACCAGGCGCTCCAGATCGCGATCCGGCGAGGCCAGTTCGTAGTTGTCCGTCAATAGATCGATGAACTTCAGGCAGTTCTCGGTTCCGACCGGTTCGTCGCCGTGCATGGTGGAGATGTACTTGAACTCCGGCTCGTTCTCCTCGGTGTCCGGGTTGTCCGTGATCTTCATGAACCACAGCTCGCGGCCCTGGACGGTCTGGCCGATCGAGACGAGGCGCGTGATGGACGGGTGATCGGCCGCAATCCCCTGCAGGTAGGTCGTCAGCTGCGCGTAGTTGTGGTACTCGTCCCGGTCCCCCTTGGCGTCCAATGCCCGCGCCATCCGGAGGGCCTGGTTGGGGATGCGGCGGACGACGTAGCCCAGAAGCTCAACGAGCTGGACCTCGGACGGGCTGAGGTAGGCTCGCACCCATCCGTCCCCCACCGCGTCGATGTCGATGCCGAGGCGCGCCAGTTCGTAGACAGAGGCGTGCTCGGGCACGGCGATCTCCACCGGGAACTTGTCCGAGAAGGGGACGACGTCGGGGTCGAACCCGGCCTGGGCGACCGCCTGCCCCGCGGCCGAAAGGACGAAGAGCGAGGCAACGAGGACCAGCCGCCGGGCCTGAACTCGCGAACGGGCAAACATTGGGATCTCCTTTCACGAAAAGCGCGCTGTTCGGGCGCGCGTCGCTTCTTCTACACTCAACCCATTGAGTATAGCGCAAATGGAGATCTAATGCAAGAGGCCTTAGAGTGGGCTCCGTCTTGTCTTCGTAGGGACTGCTGAGGTCTTGCATGGGCGGCCGACGGGCTCGCTCCACTCCACGGACCTACCTCATCGAATCATGAAACGGTCTGTTTGAGCAGAATGGGCAAGACAGCGCGCAGTGGAGAGACGTCATGGCAGGGATCTGACTCGCGGGGCGGGAGCAGACTCCGACCCTCGTCAGTCCCCGCTCCCATCCCGCAACACGTCCTCGAGGGTCTCCAGGAAGCGCTCGATGTCCTCCCGGTCGATCGTCAGCGCGGGGTCGAGCCGGAGCACGGTCGTGCCCGGCCGACGTCCCAGGACGAAGCCCCGGCGGACGAGCTCCCGGTGCGTCCGGATCGTGAGTGAGGTGTTCGGATCGTCCTCCAGCTCTAACCCCACCATCGATCCTCGCGCGCGAATCTCCCGGATCCGGCCCGTGCGCTCCCGGATCCGCTCCAGCCCGGCCAAGAGAAAAGCGGCCATGCGCCTGCCCCGCTCGATCAACCCTTCGTCACGGATGGTCCGGACGACCTCGCGCGCCACCGCCGCCCCGAGCGGATCGTTCTGGTGGGACTGGGCGTAGACGACCGGCCGGCCTCCGAGTCGCTCCATCACGCCGGGCGCGAACGCGGCAACGGCCACCGGGTAGCCGTTGCCGATCCCCTTGCCCATGGAGATGACGTCCGGAGAGATCCCGTAGTGCTGGTATCCAAACCAGGTCCCGGTCCGGCCGATGCCCGTCGTGACCTCGTTGACGAGAACGAGCCCGTCGCTCTCCCGGACCGCGGCGACGATGTTCCGGATCAGTTTCTCGGGCGGAAACCGGACGAGCCCAGAGGAACTGCCGGGCTCGAGGAGGAATCCTCCGATCCGGTCGAACGGGACGGCCGCCCAGCGCCGGCAGCCATCGCCGCAGGCTTCGGAATCCGGACACCCGGCGCACCCGGACCAGTCGAACGAGAACCACTCGTCCTCCCGCCTTTTCATCGCCGATCCGTAGGCCCCGAAGTAGGAGTCGGCCATCGTCATGAGCAGGGGCCGCTCGATGATCGACTGGGCGACCCGGACACCGAACTCGACCGCCTCGCTCCCCGAGCACAGGAACACGCACTCCCCCCCCTCGAAACCCACCAGAAACAGGATCTCCCGGGCGGCTTCCTCGACGATGCCGCTCGAGTAGCCGAAGCCCGTGTGCCCGATCCGGGCCCCCTGCTCGGCGATCACGCGGAGGATCCTCGGATGCCCGTGGCCGATCGACGTGCACCACACCCCGGACTCCAGGTCGACGTACCGTTTCCCCCGGGAATCGTACAGATGGCAGTTCTCGGCCCGGACGATGTCGGTGAGCAGCAGCTCATGGCCCGGATACCAGACGACGCTCGTCATCCTCTCCTCCGTGCAGGGACCGAGTGTCAGGGTACACCCGGAGGCTGGGTGCGTCACCAGCCGATCGTCCGATTTGAGGCCCTACCAATCGGGATCCCGGGGGAGAGTCGATAGGGACCCAAGCGTCAAGCGAACGCAGCGAATCTGGGAACATGGGGGCTGTTGAGGAGGCCGCCTGGCCGGCATCCTGAGCCTGTCCTGAGTAGCGCAGCATACCGAAGGGGGTCTGCGGCAGCTCAGCTGCTGCTTCACGGCGGGACGGACGTTTTTCAACAGCCCCACATGAGGCCGATTTTCGAACCTCGGCAGCTCTGGGAATCGGTTTTGTATCCCTAGATACTGCCCTTTGGAATAATGGTCCAATTTCACGATTTGTGTTGACGCAAACGCTTGACTCTTGTAGATTTTATTCACGATTACGTAAAGGAATCTTACCTTTTTTGAGGGAGGTCGTCTATGGCCGACGCGCGTTGGGCAGCTTGGTGATCTGACCCATGAAGCAGGGCCGGCGGGGCAGCCGATCCTCCCTCACCCGCGCGAAGAGAGGGAGTGCTTCTCGGACGTCCTGTCGGGCGGGCCTACCCAACCATGAGGAGGAATCCCCATGCTGAGGGCTACTGGGCTTCTGATGCCGGTCATGGCCGGTGTCTTCTTCGCATCCGGCAGCGCATCGGCCGGAACCGTGCTCCCTGGCCAGGGTGTCGGGTTCACCCAGGTAGACTTCTTGTGGCCGGAGGCCACGTACCTGGACTCCCCGACCGGGTGCATCCACATAGACGTATCCACGCTCCAGGCCGTGACCGGACAGGCCAGCGGCTACATCAACGTGCTGACCGAGGCGGGTTGGGTGGTCCAGAACGTGCCGATCCGGGACGACTTCGCGTACCCGAGGCTGAGTTGCATGTTCGATCTCGGCCGCGCAGGCGACATCACCGAACTCGTCGCCCAAGTCGACTACTCCCCGGAACTGCGGACATCCTTCTCCGGTACGCCCTCGGTCACGTTCGCTGTGGGCACCAGGCCCTACGCTCCCCAGGGCAAAGCGCCGGGGCACTTCACGGGCGATCCCTTCCGAGTACCGACCATCGAGATCGCGTACGATCATCTGCGGGAGGACTGGGATTGCTTCCAACCCGACCATTCCAACGTGCAGGCAGCCTTCATGCAGTGTGGGCCGGCTTCGGCGGCGAACAGTCTGGACTGGCTCGCCTTCTGGTACGGCATCACGGTCATCCATCCCCACGTTCTGGGCCTCGGATGTACCGATGCGGGACCGGATGCGAGTCTGGTGGGTCATATGGATTACTACATGGAGCGCGTGTGTACAAGCAGAGCGGTGGGCGATGGAGTATCGGACGAGGAGATGATCAAGGGCAAGCTTCGTTATCTCTACTACACGGGCCTGTCGGCCCTCACGGTTGAGTTCCAGGCGGCGGCCGACGGGGATCCGCCCGCCGGGAACGTCGGAGCCGAGGGCCTCGTCGCAACGAGAATCGCGGGCGATCCCACCTTCGACTTCATCGCCAACGCCGTCTGTCTCGACAAAGACGTGGAACTCGGCTACTCGCAGCCGGGCGGGCACTGGGTGCTCGTCGTGACGGCTGGGACCGTTGGGGGCGTCCCCTACATCGAGCACATCTCCGACCTGGCTCAGAGTAACGAGGATCCAAACGACGATCAGGGATGCGAGGAGTCCGTGTTCTCGAGGCTCCAGGACACGGACGGGGACGGGATGCTCAACCTCATTGACCAGCCGGGACAGCCGGAGATCGATGTCGTCGTCACCGAATGGCCTTTCGGCCCGAGCAGAGTCGACGAGGGCAGCTGGGGGACTATCAAGAGTATGTTCCGCTAGCCCGCACGACGCCGGTGTCCCGTGGCACTTCGAGATACGATGCGGATGGAAATTGTTGGGTCACCAATGGCTGATCTCACGGGCTGTTGGAGAAGTCGGATTGGGCGCGTGGGCGCCGAGGGCGTTCTCCAACAGCCCCCTCAGACTACGAAACTCAGGACTCTCTCCGAGCACTATCTGCCGCTTACTATCTATGTATAGGTGTGTTGGCGCCGGGGCAGGAACGTAAATGGCAAATGTGGGAAAGCGTGATCGCGGGTCTCACGACCGGCCCCCGTTTTCGTACGCCTTCCTCCGCTGGTGATCGAGGATGCGTTTTCGAAGCCGGAGCGCGCGCGGCGCCACCTCGACGAGCTCGTCGTCGTTGATCCATTCGATCGCCGACTCGATCGTCAGGTCCCGGTGGGGAGTGAGCCGCACCTCGATGTCCTGCGTGGACGAGCGGATGTTCGTGAGGCGTTTCCGTTTGCAGGGTTGAACGACGAGATCGTCTTCCTTGATGTGCTCGCCGACGACCTGCCCGCCATAGACACGATCGCCCGGTTTGACGAAGAAGATTCCTCGGTCGGCGAGTTGATCGAGCGCGTAGGTGGTCACCTCGCCCGCCTCCTTCGCGATCATGGCGCCGCGCTTTCGGTGGGGAAGCGTTCCCCTGTGGAGCCCGTACCGGTCGAAGAGATGGTTGAGGAGCCCGGTTCCATGCGTAAGGCTCAGGAATTCGGTGCGGAATCCGAGAAGGCCGCGGGAAGGGATCGTGAACTCCAGGCGGGCCCGATCTCCGTGTCTGCCGAGATGCTTGAGCTCCCCGCGCCGCTCTCCGACCGCGGCGATCACAGCGCCCGTGTACCCCTCCGCGCAATCGATGACCAGTTCCTCGTAGGGCTCCAGGAGGCGCCCGCCCTCGTCCCTGCGAAGGATGACCTCGGGACGCCCGAGCGCCAGTTCGAACCCTTCCCGCCTCATCGTTTCGGCGAGAATGGAAAGAGAGAGTTCGCCCCGGCCCAGCACCCGGAAGGCGTCGGGTGAAGCGGTTCTCTCCAGTCGAATGCCGACGTTCCGCTCGAGCTCCTTCTCCAGCCGCTTGCCGAGATGGCGGCTCGTCAGGTACTTTCCCGACTGTCCGGACATCGGGGAATCGTTGACCCGGAACTCCATCGAGAGGGTCGGCTCTTCGATGCGGATTCCCAGTAGCGGCGTGGGATCCTCGAGGCTGAGGATCGTCTGCCCGATCTCGACCTCCGGAAACCCGGAGATCACCACGATGTCGCCCGCCGAAGCCTCCTCGACCTCGATCCTGTCGAGTCCCTGGAACAGAAGGATTTTACCCGCTTTTCCCCGTTGCGCGATTCGCCCGTCGGGGAACACCGCGCCAATCTCCCGCGCGTGGGACAGGTTCCCCGAGTGGATACGCCCGACCGCCAGCCGGCCGAGGTAGTCCGAATACTCGATGTTTGCGACGAGCATCTTGAAGTGATCGTCCGTAATGACGGGCGCGGGAATCTCGTCGAGGATCGCGTCAAGAAGCGGGACGAGGTTCCCGGAGATCGCGTCCGGGTCGGTAGAGGCAAAACCCTTGCGGCCGGAGCCGTAGAACATCAGAAAGTCGAGCTGGTCTTCGCGTGAGGCGAGCGAGAGAAAGAGGTCGTGGATCTCCTCCTCGACGTCCATCGTTCGTGCATCCGCGCGATCGATCTTGTTGATGAGGACGATGACCTTCTTGTTGCTCTCGATCGCCTTCTTCAGTACGAACCGCGTCTGCGGCAGCGGGCCCTCGGCGGCGTCGACGAGAAGCAGAATGCCCTCGACCATCGAGAGAATGCGCTCCACCTCCGAACCGAAGTCCCGATGGCCCGGCGTGTCGACGATATTGATCACCGTTCCCCCGTACCGGATCGCCGTGTTCTTGGACAGAATCGTGATGCCCCGTTCGCGCTCCAGGTCGCCCGAGTCCAGGACGCATTCCTGGACCTGTTGGCCGTCCCGGAACGTTCCGGTCTGCTTGAGCAGTGCGTCGATGAGCGTGGTCTTCCCGTGGTCGACATGGGCCACGATGGCCAGCGCCCGCCGGTCGTGCCGGATCAACGGAACAGAAGGGCCTTTCTCCGGTTTCACCATCGTTTCACTCATTCCAGAAAACCCTCCACGGCCCGAGCCCCCTCGGACCGAGAAGCTAGGGAAGTCTAAATAGATCAGTATATCGAATTCCCGTGCCGGGGGATAGCGAAATCGGTGGACACCGAGCGGTTGGAAGAAGTCCCGGGGGCGTTTGTCCCGAGTCGGACCCAAGGCCTCGGGCAACCGTCCTTCTGCCCTCCGATACACCCAGAAAGGCACCCGGCGCCAGCCGCCCGGCAAGCCTCGCAAGAAACCCGGGTGGCGCTAGCCGAAGTAACTGCGCTGACTCAGCGGGAGGATGCAGGACCCAATTGTCACGAAAGTATCCTGGTATCGTGTCGGAATAATGGTGATCGAAGCATGGTCCTAATCCACAGTCAGGCAAGCAGTTATGCCAATGTGGGGCCGGTCCCGGAATACCCAGTCTATTAGAGTCGCACCAGTGGCGTTGCGTGGTCCGACTCCTTTTCCCGGACCGGGGGACCAGACCGCCTGCGGACGCCGGACGGCGTTTCCTGCCAACGACAGCGCCGAAACGGCGCAATTGTATTTGACGGCCTTTCAACTTGCCCCTACGCTTCCCAACTGGAAGCACCGCAGGAAGCTGGGCGGTGGACTCTGGTTCAGTCCCTAACAGATGCGCCGCGAGGGGTCTCCCGAAGGAGGGTCCAATGCGCAGATTCACTTGCTTGCTGATCGTCGCCACGTTCTCGATCGCCGTCTCGGCCGGCTGGAGCCCCGCCCAGGCACAGTTCGGAAAGCTCAAGGACAAGGTCCAGCAGAAGGCCGAAGAGAAGGTCGCCGAGACGCTCGAGGGATCGGAGAGCGACTCCACCCAGGCGGAAGGAGAATCCGGGGAAGCGATGGAGCCGGCCGGTGAGGCGAAGGGCGGGACGGCGACCTCGGAGGACATGGCCCTCTACACCAAGTACGACTTCGTGCCCGGAGACAAGGTCATCTTCTACGATGATCTGTCGCGCGAGGAGACCGGCGAGTTTCCCTCCCGCTGGAATCTGGACCAGGGGGTCTTCGAGATCGCCAGAAGAGGCGACAAGAACTACATCATGTGTACGGACAAGGGCGGTATCCGTCCCAGAATCGAACGCGGTCCGCTGCCGCCCAGATACACGGTCGAAATGGAGTTCTACAGCAGGGGACCGGATTTCAAGGGTCACTGGTTCTTCATCAAGTGGCTGGATGGAGAGGGTGAGGAAATCGGCGAGTTCGGCGTGAGCGACAATGACCAAACGCACCTGACGTTCGGTAGCCAGCAGCTCGCCAACAAGGTGCTGGCTTCCCCGCTCTCGCCGGGGATCCATACGATGCGCATCATGGCCACGAAGAGCACCATGAAGTGCTACATCGACAACGAGCGCGTGGCGAACGTGCCGGCGGTCGACGGTTTCCAGCCGGTCGGTCTTCGCGTTTTCATGGATCCCTGGCTGGACGAGCCGGACAATCCGATGCTGATGGGCAGATTCCGTTTCGCGGAAGGCGGGAAAACCCTGAAAGAGCAGCTCGATGAGGCGGGGCGGATCATCACGCACGGGATCCTGTTCGATTCCGGGTCGGCCAGAATCAAGGCCGAATCGTACAAGACGCTCGCCGACATCGGCCAGCTCCTCGCCGAGAATCCGGCCCTGCGGTTGTCGATCGAAGGGCACACCGACAGCGACGGCGCCGAGGAGGCTAACCTCACGCTCTCCCGGAATCGCGCCGACGGCGTGAGGACCTACCTGATCGAGACGTACAAGATCGATGCAGGTCGTCTGGAGACCAAGGGCTGGGGCGAGAGCAAACCGATCGACACCAACAACACGCCCGAGGGCAAGGCCAACAATCGCCGCGTGGAGCTGGTGAAGCTGTAGGTGCGGTCCGGCCTCCCGCGGCGGGGTTTTCCGGGGACAGGTTACCGATATGATACTTCCGTGACACTTGGGTCCGCCAGGCGGCGCTCGACCATTCGTACTCCCAGGGCAGTTCGACCATCCTCGCCCGCACCGGATTGCGTTCCGCATAGCGAACGGAGGCAATGAAGTGCTGCTCGTCGAGCGGGCACGAGTAGAACCGTTCTTGGAAGAGATGACCCCTCTTCTGCTGCCGGAAGTTGACAGTTCGTGCGTAGCGCCGGTGGGCCTCGCCGATGCCGCGTGCCAGGCTGGTCGGTTTCTCCGGCACGACAACCAGATGCACATGGTTCGTCATGAGACACCACGAAAGGCAGACGAGTCCGTGCTTCCTACTTTGCTCGGCCATGTGGTGAAGGTATTCGGCACGATCATCCGCGGACCAGAAGATGTCCATCGCTCTCACGCCACGCTGTGTGACGTGGTGCGGGTATCCAGGCAAGACGACCCGGGCGAGTCTGGCCACCGCCGCGTTCCTGAGGACCCAGGGTCAGGTCTTGCAATGCCACATTGTGGGACCTAAGCCCTTGTCTTTTCGTACCTGCCTACTGCCCGGCTCACAGTCGAGTAGTGAACTCCGAAATATCGGCCAATCTCATTCAGAGCGTATCCTCCAGATAGGTAGGCTTCGGCCATGGCTACTTTGCGGTGTGGGTAGCGCCTGGCGAAGGACTCCAGAGACTCCGGAGATGGCCTCCTCTGTGCTCGGGGAACCTCGGAAATGTGTTCGTCCTTGCCCACCATGGCCTGCATGCGTTCAAGAAAGGAATCGCTCCCCAGGTAGATCTCGCTCTTTGAGTTCAACCACGGACTCGGTTCGCCCGCGCCTTCTCGTACAAACTCGGCATAGGCCCGCACGGCCTCGCCACGGCTGGCCGCGAACTGACTCAGCAGCCAGTCGACGGCCAGCCAGGGTGGAACTGTGGCGTCCCCCGCCGTGGCCCGATAGCTGCTCCATATCCATTCCGAAGCGCTCTCAGCCATCCCGACACGTACCGGATTGAGCACCACATAGCGAGCCACCTCCAGCAGGTAGGAGTCCTTCTCAATCAAGATCGACTTGAAACGCCCCTGAAACACGTGCCCTACCCGGCCGTGGCGTCGATTGAGCCACTGTGCATACACCCCGTTCAACTGACGCATGCCCTTCGACAGATTCCCCTCCGGCGTTTCAATCACTATGTGGTAGTGGTTTGTCATCTGGCAGTATGAATGACACACCCAGTTCCTCCGCTCACATACCCTCCCTAGAATCTCCAGCCATCTTCGACGGTCACCGTCGTCCAGATAGATCGTCCCCCGGTTGTCACCCCGTGAGGCAACATGATAGAGCGCCCCAGGAAAAGCAACCCTCAGCGGCCTGGCCATGTCCGTTCCCTCCCGACTCCCCCTCCCAATCCCTGACGGCCCAACACCGTCCGTTACAAGAAAAACGACCGGGGGCCGAAACCCTGCCGGTCGCTCGGATCTTCCCTTCCCGGAACAGATCCGGGACACACCAATCACCTACGCCTCAGAAAAACCTACTCGAACATTCCCCCGACGTCAACCTCCGATAATCCTCCACTTGCACCCAATCCTGTGGCACTGCAAGACCTGACCCCGGAATCCCCGTGCGTGGGGAACACAGTCGATCGTGTCGGTAGTCCATCGGGCGCACCGGTTCACCCCCACGTGCGTGGGGAACACTAGCTGCGTGTCATCGCGGTTCGCTCCGTTCGCGGTTCACCCCCACGTGCGTGGGGAACACGGACCGTGCAACCCGCCGTACTCCGCAGAGCGCGGTTCACCCCCACGTGCGTGGGGAACACTGCATCCTCCGCTCTATGGATAGAGTCGCGATCGGTTCACCCCCACGTGCGTGGGGAACACTCCAGATAGAGCAGCAAGCGCTGCAACTGCCACGGTTCACCCCCACGTGCGTGGGGAACACGCTTGGAAATGGTGGTTTGCGGCGGCGACGAGCGGTTCACCCCCACGTGCGTGGGGAACACGGTGGAAGCACCAGATTCCCACGCTCGAGCTCCGGTTCACCCCCACGTGCGTGGGGAACACGGTACTCTCCTGGGGACCGTGTGATCCGCCGTAGGTTCACCCCCACGTGCGTGGGGAACACCCAACCGAGCCGCCGAGCCGCTTCCCATGTGCCGGTTCACCCCCACGTGCGTGGGGAACACGGGGGCCGGGGCTGAATGCGAGCACGGAGCCCCGGTTCACCCCCACGTGCGTGGGGAACACCTCCCGCTCGGCGTACCGCCCGTCACAGTCGCCGGTTCACCCCCACGTGCGTGGGGAACACGCCTGCCCACCGATCTCGATCTCCGCGAGCGCCGGTTCACCCCCACGTGCGTGGGGAACACTCCAGGTAGAGCAGCAAGCGCTGCAACTGCCACGGTTCACCCCCACGTGCGTGGGGAACACCCAGCGGACGAATCCCTCAATAGATCCCCCAGCGGTTCACCCCCACGTGCGTGGGGAACACTTTCCCATCCCATCACCCCCGCGCTTCAAATGCGGTTCACCCCCACGTGCGTGGGGAACACGCGGGGGCGGGACCATGAGACGTGCCGAGAATCGGTTCACCCCCACGTGCGTGGGGAACACGCGGGGGCGGGACCATGAGACGTGCCGAGAATCGGTTCACCCCCACGTGCGTGGGGAACACTCGATGACCAGCACCGTGCCCTCAGTCGTGTTCGGTTCACCCCCACGTGCGTGGGGAACACACTGGCTACTTGCGTGCGGTTCGGCGTTTCACAAGAAAGAGGCCCTCGAAGTCCTCGATCTGCCTGGAGGTCCCTCCCCAGGTGCGAATCACGAAGCCCTGTTCGTTATCACTTGAGTGTATGCCGACTGCTGCCCCGTCCTTGAGCTTTCGGTTGATCTTCAGCCAGAGCCTGTCCCGAACCATTGCAGACATCGTGCCCACGAAGACCCCCGCGTGGGGCTCGAGCATCCACCGGGTGATCTCGCCGCGAAGCGAGGTGGGCACCCTTTCCAAGATGAACACAACCATCCTGCTAGCCTCCGCGATCCGAAGATTCCGGATCGCTAGCCTGGCTATGGTCCACCCCTCCCTGAACATTGCCATCCGGATCCCAGAGCGGGCCGGGCGCCGCGCCGTCCACGTCGAAATCCGGCTGCTGAGTCGCGATCGGCTGCACATCCTGCGAATCGACAGCCAGACAATCCTCGATATCCGGGAACACGCGCTGGAGCAGTCGCGTTTGGCCAAAGCGGTCCCGGAGGGCAATGCGCACGCGTCTTTCTATCTCGCTGTCGCCTTCCGCTGCAGCCTCAAAGGCGACGGGAATCGTGAGGTCGACTTTGTAGAGGTCCGCGATGTCGTAGACGAAGGAGAGCTGCTTGCCCGTATGGATGAAGCCGATCGCCGAGCAGTAGCCTGTAGCGAGTATGGCAGCGTGGCAGATCCCGTACAGGCATGAGTTTGCAGCGGAGAGAGCCCGGTTCACAGAGTCTGCAGCACCCCACCGTTCTCTCTTGTAGGAGCGACCATGCCAGGGAGTGCCTGTCCTTCGACTGGCTGCTGCGTAAGCCTCGCGGACACGGATGCCCTCCATCCCGCGGATCTGCTGGAGAGTGTAGCCAGGGTCGAGCGGGCCAAGCCGCTTGCGGTACATGCGTTCTACAACAGCCAGCCTGGACTTCTCGTCGGAGGCAAGGCTCGCCTGTCGTACGAGCTTCGCAGCAGACCTCGTACCGCCGGTGCCAGACGCGTAGAGGCGGACTCCCTCCTCCCCACACCACAGCACGAGACAACTGGTCTTGGACAGAGCGCAGATGGCGGCATGGGTGATGGACACTCCCGGGCCGAGCATGAGAAGCTGGAGCGACGCAATCGGGACCGGGATGTCGACGTGGTTGCCGCTCTCGTCGAGCCGGTGCAGCGCGATTGCCCTATGGTGCTGGTCGATCCGGACATGCTCCACGTACAGGAAGCTCAGGCTATCCCGGACCTTCGGCAACTCATGCAGGTCGTCCATCCCTACATCCCCCACAGCTATAGGCTGGGCGCTCAGGTTGCTCCGTCCGTCGTGCGCTTGGACCAGCTCGCGGCGACGGAGAGGAGACCGAAGCCGAAGGCCTTGCCTGGCCCTATGCCCTGGACCAGGGTTCTTTGAAAACGGGCAACGTCGGTGATCTTGAGAATCCCGTCGTAGCGGACAGAGCGCAGGCGCTGCCGATTACCATTCCGGATCCCGTTCACGTAGATGTAGCCAGGCTGAATGTTGGTGGAATCCGTCTCTAGGGAGAATCCCGCCGGCTCGGCCCGGCGGGTGAGCCATTCAATGAGGTTCTCAGTCTTCACAGGGACTCGCCTTCCGTTCCTGCGGTGCCCGTCCGGTCCGCTCTTCGTGTCGATCTTGCGGGTGGGATTCGCCACGAGGCGGAATCGAAGACGCTGACCCTTTTCGAATTGTGGATCGGCCAGCTGTGACTCTGGAGGCGCCGCCAGAAGGTGACTGGCATTGTGGAAAGCGTAGTCCCAGTCGGGCTTCACGGCAGACTGGACGAGGATGACGGCCCGGCCGCGAAACTGCGGGTCTATGCGGAAGAGAAAACCAGCATCCGCCCCTCGAGCGACATGAACTTGTTTGCGGTCCAACTCGTCGGGGTTGAAGGGTCTGATGAAGTCCGGGTCATCGGACGTCTTGGACGCGGATGGAAACGCCATGCATAGGCGCTGGTGGACCCGGTAGCGGTTCCTGAGCCACTGCCGGCCTGGGCGTGGCCGATCTGGATTCATGCCGACGTCGATGAGCAGGCAGGACTGGTGCATGTCTACTCGACCTCCTCAGCGCCAAGGCGGCGGCGCCGGGTTGCGAGGGAACGGAATCGGATGATCTCGCCGCGTTTCTGGATGATCTTCTCACGCCACCGCAGATCCTCCGGGTTTATGCGGTCCAGACCCATCCCCAGGCCGTACTCGATCATGGTCACTGCGTCGTGGCAGAGCCGGCAGAGAGAGCGGAGTTCATCGAGACATTCCTCGCCCCCGGCGTGGCGATAGGTGACATGTTGAACAGTGGTTGCTGGGGACTTGCAGAAGACGCAGAGGTGATGGTCGCGGTCCAGGCGCTCTTGCCGACGTGCCTTGTACTCGGTGTTACCATAG
>Ga0180438_10003639_pt1 | contig 23039 bp, 16 predicted proteins | sample SS_ome_12_FD_132455 | JGI IMG/M metagenome (GOLD analysis project Ga0180438, IMG submission 132455) | Hypersaline lake sediment archaeal communities from the Salton Sea, California, USA - SS_3_D_2 metaG | ecosystem: Environmental > Aquatic > Non-marine Saline and Alkaline > Hypersaline >...
CCCCTTCCGCCAGGGCCATCTGCCGCAGGGCGTCGATGACCGCCCCGGCGTGGATCTCGTTGGGACAGCGGGTGCCGCAGGTCTCGCAGCCGATGCACAGCCAGATGGCGGAGGATTGCAGCAGGGCGTCCTTCTGCCCCAGTTGCACCAGGCGCAGAAGCTGGGCCGGTGTGTACTCCATGAAGGGGGCGGCTGGACAGCCCGCCGAGCAACGCAGGCAATAGTAGCAGCGCTGCACGTTCTGCTGGCTCAGTTCGCTGACTCGTTCCACAAAGGCCAGATCAGGTTCCATCATTTCACCCTGCTTTGTGTCCTTGGTCCTGCCCACCTTTTCCCGCACAAGGGATCCGGTATTCTTACCCTTTCGATGCACGTTGGTCTTTGGAGGTGTGCCAGGAGGATGTAGCATCTGCTGGTAAGTGAAAGCGCCCAGGTGATCTCGCAAGATCAACCTGGGCAACAGAAATCATCAACTGCCCGAAGGTGCTCGTCTCGCTCTGGGAAAAACACGGCCTGAAGCTGGACAATCCCGTCCAGCGGCCCTGACACTCCCAGTTGCTTTTTGATCGTCAAAAAGCCCCGCAAGCGAGAACCCCCTTTAGCTTCCTGAAGCCCTCGTTGACTCCAGCTTGGGGATATTATACCATACGCCTCCGGTTTCGCAAAATCCAGGCCGCAGCTGCTGACTGCCAGTCAGTCACTGACCGGCAGTGTGATTGAGGCCAGCTACTGGCCTCGCAACCGGATGCTCAGCGCAATTCCGAGGGCCAGGATCAAGATCAGCAAGATGATGATGCCGCACTCGGCTGCTCCAACGCGTACAAACATTGTGCTAGCTCACCCAGCCCCTCATTTCTTGCGGTCCTCCCACGCGGGAACCTGCTCGTCCACGCACCAAAGGAAGGTGAACACGCCCGTGGGTCCCAGGTTCTTGAAGCGGGAACCGAGTTCCTGGCGTCGACCGGCATAGTCCAGACTGTCCAGGCTGCGCAGGTAGGCTTCGAATGAGCCATGCTCCTGGATCAATTCCCACATTGTGCGGGCATTATGGATGGTAGCCTCGATCTTGCGCCGGTTGCGAACGATCCCTTTGTCTGCGGCCAAGCGCTCCACGTCAGGTTCTCCGTAACCTGCTACGGTGGCAATGTCAAAGCCGTCAAACGCCTTCTCAAAGTTGGGCCACTTGTCGCGAATGACCTGCCAACTGAACCCGGCCTGAAAGATCGCCCTCGTTAGCTCCTCAAAGTAACCGTTGTCATCAGCCGGTTTCTTTCGAGGAGGGATTTCCTGAGGCATAGTCGTTTCCTTTCCCTCTGCGCCGCTATTGGCGCAAGTATATCACACTTCGGGCCAGCCTCAAAAGACAGCGTTTGACAAGTCCCCCAAACTGTGTTAGGATCGCCCTCAAACAATTGCGCCCAAACAGGCATGTGGGGATCCATGCTCTGTCCACGATCTGGGTTCCCGTGTGCCCTTGGTACCTATCCGAAAGCAAATCGGGCCCTCTTTCCAGAGCGTACAATGTCCCCGGGATAGTTATTTTCAGTTTTCGGATAGGATCTTTGCCAGATCAAGGGGTATGGATGACAACCAAGGAAGAAATCACCAGGCGTGTGGCCGAAGATGGCGTTGATTTTATCAGCCTGCAATTCACGGACATCGTAGGTATTGTCAAAAATGTGACTATCCCTGTCGCAGAGCTGGACATGGTCCTCGGGCGCGGTCAGTGGTTTGACGGCTCGTCGGTCCTCGGGTTTGCCCGGATCGCTGAGAGCGATATGTACCTGGTGCCCGATCTGGAAACCTATGCCGTCATCCCCTGGGCGCGCGACGGCAGCCCAACGGCCCGCCTGATCTGCGATGTATACACACCCAATGGTGAGCCTTTTGGGGGCGATCCTCGCCACGTTCTAAAGAAAGCGCTGGCTGAGGCCGCGTCGATGGGCTACGTGTACAATACGGGACCGGAGCCCGAGTTTTTCCTGTTTGAACCGGATAGCGACGGGCGTGCTATCCCACAACCTCAGGATCAGGGCGGGTACTTTGATCTTTCGACCGATCGGGGCACCGATGTCCGCAACGAGATGTCCAAGGCATTGGCGGCTTTTGGTATTCGCGTGGAAGCAAGCCATCACGAGGTCGCCAGTGGCCAGCACGAGATCGACTTTCGATATACCAATGCCCTCCGTGCTGCCGACAATGTGGTCACCTTCAAGGCCACACTCAAAGAGGTGGCCCGACTGCACGGCTTGCATGCGACCTTTATGCCCAAGCCGCTTGGCGACATCAACGGCTCGGGCATGCACGTTCATCAGAGCCTGGTTCACAAGGATAGCGGCAAGAATGCTTTTGCCGATGGCGATTCTGGGATAGGCTTGTCTCTCGTCGCTCGACAATTCGTCGCTGGTCAGTTGGCCCACGCCCGTGGGATGTGTGCGGTCTTGGCTCCCCTGGTCAACTCCTACAAGCGGCTGATCCCTGGCTACGAGGCCCCGGTCTATATCAGTTGGGGACAGATCAACAGGTCAGCCCTGATCCGTGTGCCCATGGTACAGACCCAGTTTCCCGAATCCACCCGCCTGGAGCTGCGCTGTCCCGATCCCAGTTGCAATCCCTACCTGGCGTTCGCCGTGATGCTTCGCGCCGGGCTGGATGGCATTCGGCGTGAGCTAGAACCGCCTCCTATTTCCAACGAGGATCTGTACAACTTGGATGGACCCCTTCGGGAGGCACGGGGGTTGGAGACCCTGCCAGGATCGTTGGGAGAAGCTTTGGATGCACTGGCGGCTGATGACTTGGTACGAGGTACTTTGGGTCGCCATATCCTGGATCGCTTTCTCGAAGCAAAAAGGATCGAATGGCGAGACTACTCCACCCATGTGAGCGACTGGGAGCTGGATCGCTACCTGGCCACCTATTGATCTGAAGCAAGCACAGGTTTGTATCGAGCTCTGCTGGCCCTAAATTCGGCAGGGCTCTTTTCTTTTTGAGACTCCTGTTGTATAATCAGTACACGACAGTTGCTTTCTGTGGACGGGCATGTCCTCGAGAGAAGCAGGCCATTGCGGTCGGCAGACAATTGAATGGAATCGGGGATTGGGCGTGTTGCTACGATCTGGTCGGCAGGCTGCAATTGGATTGGGCAAGCATGTGGACAGGCCAGGGGACGGCGACAGAGTGAATAAACAACGTCGAAAGCCGTGGATTTTGCTGCTGGTGGCGGCCGCGCTAGCGCTGAGCGCCTTGGTTTTGCTCCTCATTACCGCGCCAGATCCTACAGTCCTGCTGGTCCAGGTGATCGACGCCGAGACCGGAGAGCCGTTGCCTGGAGCCTCTGTAGTGTCCCGTGTCCGTGGTGGAGAGACGCTGCCCGAGGTTGTGAGTGACGAGACGGGGATCGCTCGCTTTGACGATGTGCCAGCGGACCGCAACTATCTTGTCAGGATCCAGAAGGTGGATTATGACCTCACTTTCGAAGTAGGTGTCGCTGTGGCAGAGGGTCAGGAGACAGAAGTCACCGTGCCTCTCACAGCCAACGCCGGAGGGCGGCTGTTCGTAGGTCTGGATGACTCCCAGGTGGCCGAGATTGACACGGCCAGTCTGGCCGTCATGCGTACCATTCGCCTGCCGGGCTGGAAGCAAGAGTCGGTGCAGCACGTGCGTTTCCACCCTGCCGGGAGCGTGGTATATACCGTGTCTGGAGGTGATGGCTGCATTCTCGACGGGGAGAGCGGGGTGACAGTGGGCCAGTTTGCGGTAGACGCCACTGTCGATAGCTTTCACGTCGCCGCCGATGGACAGCAGCTATACGCGATCAGTTTCCCGGGCAGTGGTACAGCGCGTGCGCTGGTCCAAAGCTTTGACAATGAGTCGCTTCTGCGTACCCATGAGCTCACCGTGCTGGATGCCTCCACCGGTGAATGGCTTACCAATACGCAGATCGTAGATCCAGGGTTGGCCACGCTCATGATGTGGCGGCCGGGTGGCGCCGAGGTGTATGTGCTCGAACCCACGCTCCGATCGTTGTGGGTCCTGCATGTGGAACCCCAGTCCGTGCTGGAGCGTCTTCCTCTTGGCGTGTATCCGCTGGACGGCCTTGTGTCCAACGGCGGGCATTACCTCTATACATGGCCTGCAGCGCCCTTTGAGGACCTGCAGTTGGCCTTCCCCGGGTTGCTGGAACCGGTCCCAGGGATTGTGTCCCTGCCAGTGAATCCCCAGAGTTGGGCGCTTTCGCCGACGGGCGAGGCTCTATACGTGCTCGATTCCGAATTGGGCACGCTCTCGATCCTGGACATGACCGGGCAGCAGCCACCCAATGTCGTAGCTGTGGGCAGCAGACCGGTGGCTATCGTGATCGGCCCTGGGGGACAATGGGCGTACGTGGCCAACCAGGAATCGCAGACCGTCTCGGTGATCTATCTGCCTTCTGATACTGTGTTGCTCGCCGTCCCGGTTCTGGGATCCCCGTACTCGCTTACGGTGCGCTAGGACATTACTGCAGATTATAGTCGATGAGTGTGAATGCTATGGACAAATGGACAAGTCTACCGCTCTTTCCGTTGAGTACGGTTCTTTTCCCGGGCATGGTGTTGCCCCTGCATATTTTTGAGGAGCGGTACAAGTTGATGATCAGCCGCTGCCTGGAAGAGGAACGGCCTTTTGGCGTGTTGCTCATTCGTGAGGGGAGAGAGGTGGGCGGCGGGGCCCTTCCCTATGAGGTCGGTACCACGGCATTGATCGCCGGAGTGAGCCGCCTGGAGGAAGGCCGGATGAATATCGTGACCATCGGCAGCGAGCGGTTTCGCCTGCATTCCATTCGCCACGATCAGCCGTACCTGGTGGGTGATGCCGAACCATGGCCTCTCCTCGGGGCCGAGCTGGATCAAGCGAGTGAGCAGGTACCCCTGGTGGGGGCACTGTTCCGCCAATACCTCACCCTGCTTGCCCAGGCTCAGGGGGAAAAGATTGACGTTGAAGAGGTGCCCGCCGAGCCTCGTGCCCTGGCCCTGCTCGTCGCCATCGCTTTGCAGGTGCCCACGGACCAAAAGCAGCATCTTCTGCACCAGCCCACGGTAGCCCAGATGCTTCGCGTGGAGCGAGCCCTGTTGCGGCGGGAGCAGTTGATCTTGGATCATATCATACAGACCCAGTCAGAACAATGGGAGGGAGGCTATAGCGGCCTCCTGGCCAAGAATTGAGAGATGGGCTTTGGTAGAGCGCTATTTGACTCAGGACCTCCCGGGCATCGGTGGGGAGATCAAGCAGCAACTCGAGGATTTCCAGGTAGAAGAGCTGCCCCTGTACCCAGCGTCCGGCGATGGGGAGCATACCTTCTTTGAGATCCGAAAGGCTGGTCTTTCAACGTACGAGGCGGTGAGGGTCATTGCCCGGGCGTTGGGCGTGCCGTTCAATTCCGTAGCCTATGCGGGTCTCAAGGATGCCCGGGCCATCACCTGCCAGGTGCTCTCGGTGCATGGCGTGCCGCCCGAAAAGGTAACTGCCCTTGACCTGCCGGATATTCAGGTAATGTGGGCTGAACGGCACCGCAACAAGCTCAGAATTGGCCATTTGCACGGCAATCGTTTCACCATCCGCGTGCGCAACGTGGATGCCTCAGCTGTGCCGGCCTGCCAGGCGATCCTGGATGTGCTGGCGCGCCGGGGCGTGCCCAATCGATATGGCCCCCAACGCTTTGGGATCCGCGGCGATTCATCTCTCCTCGGTCGGGCCGTCGTGCAAGCTGATGCGGAGGGTTTTATCAAGACGTTCCTGGGCAGGCCGCATCCTACCGAGAACAATGTTGTGCAGGAAGCCCGTTCGCAGTTCGATGCGGGCCGCTGGCAGGAAGCGCTGCGACTCTTTCCAGGCAGCATGGCCGACGAGCGCCGTGCTTTGCAGGCTTTGATCCATGCCCGTGGGAATCACCAGCAGGCCTACGCCGCGGTGCCCAAGCGACTCAAGATCTTTTTGCTGTCGGCGTACCAATCTGCCCTGTTCAACCGGGTGCTCGATGCCCGCCTGCAATCGTTGGACCAGGTGCATCTGGGCGACTTGGCGATGAAGCATCCTGGCAAGTCGGTCTTTCGTGTGGAGGACCAAGCTGCCGAGCAGCCTCGTGTGGAGAGCTTTGAGATCAGCCCCACTGGCCCGATTTTCGGCTACAAAATGATACAGGCCACAGGATGCCAGGGTGAGTTGGAGCAGGAAGTGCTGGAAGCGGAGGGTCTCGTGCTGGAGGATTTTCGGGTGGGTGGCGGGATCCGGGCCAAAGGCACGCGCCGTGCGCTGCGATTCCAGATCGGTGACCCGGAACTTTGGTACGATGAAGGTGTGCTGCTCCGTTTCTGGCTGCCGCGGGGTTGTTACGCCACGACGGTCCTGGCCGAGGTCATGAAAGTGCCGCCAAGCCACAATCGCCAAATGTAAGGGTGGCTACAAAACTCTAACGAGATTTTAATACAGTGACCACAGTTTCTTAATAACCTTCTAACAGAAGGGAGGTATAATACAGATGGTTCCGGTCACAGACCCAGACGGTCAGGGCCGGGATCAGTCATCGGCAAGGAGGAGATTGAGGCAATGGTAAGGATCGTTCGGCAGGAAGATTGGGACCCAAGGCGGGATTTGGCTCGCCTGCAGACCGAGATGAACCGCCTGGAGAAGCGGGTCTTGCGTCCGGGCGGCCGGTCGAGAGCGAGGGTTTTCCCGTCGATCATCATCTCGGCTACGGACGAAGAACTGGTTGTCCGGGCCGAAGTGCCGGGAATGGACCTGAATGATTTTGACATTAGCGTCTCTGGCGATACCCTGACAGTGCAGGGTACGCGCGTCACGGGCGAGGGACTGGAAGGTGGCTGGTATCACAGGCGGGAACGGGAGAGCGGAGGTTTCAGCCGGGCTGTTCGCTTGCCCGCGGCGGTGGACGGCGAACGAGCCGAGGCCACCTACGTAGCTGGGGTGTTGACCATTTCGCTACCGCTCAAAGAGGCAGCGAAACCGAAACAGATCCAGGTCAACGTGGTGGAAGGGTGAGCAAGGAGGGGAGAAGGAACGTGGCTGAGGACCAGGGGATTGTTGCAGCAGAAAAGCAGGAAGTCGATACGAGAATACACCAGGAGTTGCGTAGCGGCAACTGGTTCGTGCCGGCAACGGATGTCTACGAGACCTCGGAAGAGGTAGTGCTGGTGATGGATATGCCGGGGGTTTGCTTTGACTGCGCGCACGTCAACATCGTGGACGACGAATTGATCGTAACGGGGCACGTGACGCACGGCGAAGACGAGGATGACTATGTGCTCTACCGGGAATATGATGTCGGTCACTATCATCGCCACTTTGGCCTGCCCGAGACGATCGACCGCAACCAGATTGAGGCGGTCATGGCCGATGGGGTGCTGACGGTAACGATGTCCAAGGTGATGGAGAGCAGGCCACGGCAGATACCTGTCAAGGTTGGGGGCTAAACCCGAAAGTGGGTTAGCTTGCCAGACTCATATCGAGCGCTGTTCAAGAATACATTACACGATATCACAAGGAGGAAAAGATGGACTGGCTCAGTTTTCTCAAGATCATGGCGATGGAGGAGCATGCCGCTCGGGCCAAGTACCAGTTGGCTATGGATTTGGCCGAGGATGAGAGACTCAAGGAGTTCTTTAAGAGATTGCGGGACGAGGAAGAGTTCCACGCCCAGTTCTTGGAAGGCGAATACGAGAAGCTAGAGAAAAAGCTGCAAGAGACGGGCTAGGCCCAGACACCGGCCAGCTTTCGCTTTCCACAACCAAAGACAGTCGATCGTCAGGGCTCAGCATGCCCGTCGTCACTGGGTGCCTGATGGTCGACGTGATGCAGGTACAGGGAGTATAGGCTAACGATACGAGGATGACAAGGAAGTCTCCCGATCACATGTGGGTTTGGCCACTGGTAGGGAGTTGATGATGAGTTTAGCGGAACGGAATGTTACAGAGATTTTTGGCCGCCTGGCCCGGCAAAACGACGCTGTGGGCGAATCGTTAACGATCCGGTCCTTCCAGGCCGGTGAGACTGTTTGTGAAGCTGGCGGGATGGTGAACTCGCTCTTTCTGATTGTCAGTGGGCGAGTGCAATTGTACCGCACGACGCGAGAGGGGCGCCGCTTTGTCGTGGCCACGCTCGGAGCGGGATCGATGTTTGGCGAGGAGTCGTTGTTGGGCGGACAAGGGCCCGATACCTCTGCTGTGGCTTTGGAGCCCTGCACGGTATGGGTCTTTCCCGCTCAGCAAGCGCTGGAGATCTCGTCTACCAATGCCATGTTTGGTTTTGGGCTGATGCAGGCCATGGGCCAGCGGGTCGTAGAGGCCGAAAACAGGCTCGAGCAGGTGGCATACAGCACCATCGCCGCGCGGCTGGCTTCGCTGCTGCTTGAACTGGCGAGCGACGATCCGGACAATGTGGTGCATGCTACGCATCAGGAGCTCGCTGACATGCTGGGCACCTGGCGCGAGACCATCAGCAAGACGTTGCAGGAGTTTCGTCGCAAGGGGCTGGTGGCTTCCAGCCGTCGGCGGGTAACGCTGCTGGACAAAGATGGTCTGCAACTCGAAGCAGGCGGCATCCTATAGCGATCGTTTTTCTGTCTTGAGGCTTTTGTGATATACTGCACTCCAGGAAGCGTTCGTGGATGGGCGATACCTGGATTCAGGCAAGTGAGTCGCGGGGATCAGGTTCAAACCTGATCCCTCATCATTGGAGAGGGGGACGCATGCCCGGCATCGGTGCAGCCTTGGCCGTCATCAGGCGCGCTATACACAGTGAAGTTACCGGCCAACGCTTCTACAGCGATGCGGCCTATTATTGCATTGATCCCTGGGCCAAGGAGATCTTTGCCACCCTGGCTCAGGAGGAAGAAGTGCATACCCGCCTACTGCTGCTACAGCACGAATCCCTGAGCACAGGGGGCGGCTGGCTCGATCCCGAACAGGCGTTGGCCAGTGATGCTGAGGTGGATATCACGCGCATGAATTTGGCCGGCGACGAGGCTGGGCTTGAGGAAGAGCTTTTTCCGCCCCAATGGTCCGCCAGGGATACGGTGGATCGCCGGGCTGATGACCTTGCAGCACTGGCCTTTGGCATTCGGATGGAAAAGAGGGCAATTGCCCTGTACGGAGAGGAAGCCGGCGCAGCGCGAGATCCCGCGGCCCGCAAGGCCTACGAGTTTTTGGTCCTGGAAGAAAGGCAGCACTACCAGCAGCTCAAAGAGCAGTGGGAAAAGCTGGCAGGGATACCATTTACCGAGGATTGAGAGGGCATCATAGCCTCTTGGACGGTGGCACAAAGTGAGACGAGGAGAAGGAAAGGAGCAGCCTATGAAAGCTTTGAACGAGATCCCCGAGGCCTGGCGTCTGGCCATGCAGCGGGAAAGAGAAGCCGAGGAATTCTATTTGCGAATGGCCCAGTCGGCCAGCGACGAGGGCATCCGCTCCCTTTTTGAGATGCTGGTTGAGCAGGAGCGGAAGCATCACGCCATCTTGGAGGCCGAGTACCGGCGCATCTTTGAGCCTGATCTGGAATTGGCCAAGGAACGTCTGCCCATCACCTGGTACGATTGGGACGAAGATTCGTTTGACCTGGCCGACACCCTGGATCTGCCGGTGATGCTGTACATTACTGCCCCGTGGTGTGAGCCCTGCCACCTGATGGAGGAAACAACCCTGGCCGATCCGGACGTGGTGGTCGCCATCAATGACGACTTTCTCCCCATCATGGTAGATGCTGACAAACGGCCGGACGTGGACAGCCGCTACAACAAGGGTGGCTGGCCGACCACTGCCTTCCTCAATGCCGAGGGGGATGTCCTGGAGAGCCACAACTTTTTGACAGCCAAAGAGATGATGATCGTTTTGCAGCGTGTCAAGGCCCGCGCTGCGGGTGAGGAGTTGCCCCCTCCGCAGACCATTGCCATCCGGCCTGGTGTGCAGCTGGTCGAGTTGGAGGATCGGCCCGAAGCGGTGGGCGAACTGACACCGGAGTTGGTAGAGCAGGTTGCCGAGCAGGTTGTGGCAGCTTTTGATCCGGAGAATGGCGGCTTTGGCACCGCACCCAAGTTCCACCACGCCGACATCCTCGAGTTCGCCTTAGCTGTGACCCATCGCACCGGTGACGAGGCGTTGGCCGGGATAGTGCAAAAGTCACTGGCTGCGATGGTTCAGGGAGGGCTATACGACCAGGTGGACGGTGGATTCTTCCGCTATGCCACGACTTCCGACTGGAGTGTGCCTCACTATGAAAAGATGGTGGGCGATCAGGCGCAACAGCTCAACCTGTACCTGCGCGCCTACCAGGCCTATGGCCAGCAGGATTATCTCGACGCGGCCAAGGGTGTGCTGGAATACATGGATGGCTCCCTATGGGATCGGAGTCGCGGATATTTCTACAGCAGCCAGGAAGCTGACCCAGAGTACTATGCCCTGGATGCGTCGGGCCGGGCCGAGCGCGAGCCCCCGTACGTGGACAGGACTGCCTATACCGAGCGGAACGCGATCTCCGCTTCAGCCTATATGCTGGCCAGTGCCGTCTTGAACGATGCCCGCCACGCCGACCTGGCCATTCGTGCCTTGGAGTTCATCTGGCAAAAGTCCTACCAGGAAGGCCTGGGGACGCATCACTATTTCGACAATCGGCCGCACGTCCCCGGCCTGTTGGCTGACCAGGTGAGTATGGCCCAGGCATGGCTCGATGCCTACGAGCACTTTGGCCGTGAGGTCTATCTCCAGCGAGCCGAAACGTTGATGCGTTTTGCGGAGAATGCCCTACGTGATCAAGACGGCCGTTATTTCGACACAGTCGCTGCGCCGGAGGCGGTGGGACGTCTTCGCCGCCGGGAAAAGCCGTTCTGTGAAAATGTGGCGGCAGCCGAAGTCAATCTGCGCCTCTATCGCCTGACCGGGCGTGAGGATTTTCGAGAGTCCGCCCAGCGGACCCTCGAAGCGCTTGTCCCTATCCATCAGGATATGGGCTTTGAGGCTGCACGCTTTGCACTTGTGGTGGATCGTTTCTTGCGGCGCCCACTCCTGGTCACGGTTGTCGGCGAGAATGAGGACCCGGTGCGGGATGAGTTGCTCCGCGCTGCCCGCCGCGCCTACGCACCCAACAAGACCGTCCAGGCTGTGGATCCCGTGTGGGAGTCCACCCGCCTGGCACGCCTGGGCTACCCTGGCGAACCCGCTCCCGTGGCATACGTCTGCCTGGGCACCCTCTGCGCCCGTCCAACGGCTGACCCGGATGAGCTGCTGGCCCAGGCCCAGGCCATGCTCGGGCAGGAGCGCATGGGCCATGGTGAGGCGTGGGAATACAAGGGCTACACCGTGGATGAGGGCTTCAAGCCGGAACCCGGGCAGCGGTTCCAGTACTTTTTCCGGGTGCTCAAGGGCGACGAACGGATCTTCCGCTATTGCATCTGGACATCCAAGGAGGCGGTGGCGACCCGCTGGCCGGATCTGGACCAGGACACCGGGGCGGGCCAGGCCGAGCTGGAAAAGCGCCTGGCCGCTGAAGGCCACAATCGCATCCAGGCCAAGATCGAGTCCGGTGCTTTTGGGAACTGGCTGCTGGACCTGCGGGGAGACAGCGAAGAGGAAGTGATTTTGGAGGACAAAGATGCCTGAGATAGAGGCTGCCGTGGCTGCTCTGCGGATGGCCATCCAGACTGAGATCGACGGCTTTGACTTTTATCAAAAGTTCGCGCGGCAGACCGAGGATCCCAACGCCCGGGCAATGTTCGAACGACTGGCCAATGACGAGGTCATACACCTCGAGCTCCTGCGCAATAGCAAGGCGATGCTCGAGGACCAAGGCGAGTGGTTGGAGTACAGAGGGGTACCCCTGGAATCGGTTGAGGCCGCGCCCATTTTTTCTCGCGAGCGAGTGCAGCAGAACATCGTGGCCTACACCTCCGACTTGTCTGCGCTGCGGGTGGCCTACCTGATCGAGAGGGACGCCGTGGACTTTTATACCCGCGCGGCACAGGGAACCGACGATCCCAACGGCCGGCGCATGTTCCTCGACCTGGCCCAGATGGAACAGGGGCATTTAGACCTGCTGGAGGGCGAGTACAACTTTCTAAGGGGCCAGTTCCAGAGCGCCATGGGCTTTGCGCCCTTCTAGTTCAGTCTTGGGTGCGAAATTCGCCCGACCCCCCGGCGACGGGGTCGGATCCGGCCCCATCGCCGGGCCTGGTAGCGATTCTGCACCAGACATGTGCTCATACGGCGGATTGCCTATGCGACCCTGCGAGTGACATAGCAGGCAGCAGAGCACGCAACGAGAAACACAATACATGACATCGTGGTCATCCTCTCGGCGTCGAGACAGAATCTTGCCCAAAATCTTGATCCGGGAGGACGAACATGTTGTTAATTGGAAATCAGATCCGTTTGACGCGGGCGATCTTGTCCGCAGGCGTGGCCCGGCGCCGCGCATCTCTGTTCAAAACACTGGCCCGCCAGCAGGTGGAAGCTGGGGCGGGCTGGCTGCTGGTAGATCTTGGACCGCAGCGTAAGGGGGCTGCAGCCGATCTCGCCTGGATCGTGCAGACCATCTACGATGAGGTGTGGGTGCCGCTGGTACTCCGTAGCGACGATCCGGCGGCTTTGGAGGCAGGCCTCCAGGTTGCCAAGGACAAAGTCCTCATCGACGCCACGCTACCCGGCGTGGTCGACCTCGAACCCTTCCTCGCTCTGGCCCAACGCTATGATGCCGGCCTGGCCCTCTCGGCGAGCCCGGGTGGGCTTCCGCTACCAACTGAGGAGCGCTTGGCCCTGGTAACCGAAACCCTCCTGCCCAAGGCCTTTGATGCCGGGCTTTCCTTGGAGGATGTATTTGTGGATCCCCTGGTGTCGGCTCTTACCTGCGACCAGCCGGCGGTGCCCGCCACAGTGGAAACCCTGCAGCTCCTCAAGGTCGCTGCCGACCCTGCTCCCAACACGCTGGTACACCTGGACGACATCGCCGACGGTGTGGCCGATGCCGCCAAACCCTACATCACCCAGGCCTACGTGACCATGTTGCTGGCGGCTGGTATCGACGCGTTGGTGGCCAATCCCCTGGATCCCGAACTGATGGAGGTGATCCGGGTTGTGCGCGATCGCGACATAGCTGTTCCTTATGACCGGCTGCTGGTGCGCCTGTTTGATGTGACCAAGACCGATGTCGAGCTGGATGTGGCCTCGATAGACCAGTCCGCTCCGGAGCAGGTAGCCCTGTTCAAGACCGTCCAGGTGCTGAACAACAAGGTCATCTACGCCGACTCTTATCTGAACGCCTGAGTCTGTGACCTGTTCTGCCGTGGAGGGACTATGAGCAAGACCAGAATTGAAAAGGACTCTCTGGGCGAGATCGAGGTGCCTGCCGATGCCCTCTATGGTGCCCAGACGATGCGCGCTGTGCATAACTTTCCCGTCAGTGGTATGCAGCCCTACCGTGCTTTTGTGTGGAGCATGGCCATCATCAAACAGGCGGCAGCCATGGTTCACATGGACCTGGGATTGCTGGACGAGGAGCGCGGCAACGCCATCGTCCAGGCGGCGCAGGAGGTGACCGAGGGCCGGTGGGACGATCACTTTGTGGTCGACCCCTTTCAGGCCGGCGCAGGCACCAGCCACAATATGAACACCAACGAGGTGATCGCCAACCGGGCCAGCCAGATCCTTGGCTACCGCGTGGACGATCCGGAAAAGCCGGTGCACCCCAACGACCACGTGAACATGGCCCAGAGCACCAACGACACCATCCCTACTGCCATCCGCCTGGGCAGCCTGTGGCGCCTGGACGAGCTGACCGGCGAGGTGGTCCGCCTGGCAGCCGAACTGCGCGCCAGGGCGGTCGAGTTCGACGACGTGGTCAAGTCGGGGCGGACACACCTGCAGGACGCCGTCCCAGTGCGGCTGGGCCAGGAGTTCGGCGGCTATGCCCGTGCCGTAGAGCGTGACGCGGAGCGAATTCGCCGGGCCGCCGAGGGGTTGCGCCGCCTGGGCATCGGCGGCACGGCCACCGGCAGTGGCCTCAACGCCCACCCCGAGTACCACGCCCGCATGGTCAGGAAGCTCTCCGAGCTCACCGGCCTGGATCTCTACGAGTCGGATGATCTATTTGAATCGATGCAGAGCATGGCTGACCCGGTGGATTTCTCGGCTTCGATGCGCACCCTGGCTGTCACCCTCGATCGCATCGCCAATGACTTTCGCCTGCTGTCCAGCGGGCCGGCCACCGGCCTGGACGAGATCCACCTGCCAGCCGTACAACCGGGCAGCAGCATCATGCCCGGCAAGGTCAACCCTGTCCTGGCTGAGATGTTGAACATGGCCTGTTTCCACGTGATGGGCAATGACCTGACGGTGATGATGGCCGGGCAGGCGGGCCAGCTTGAACTGAACGTGATGATGCCCATCGTCGCCCACAACCTGTTCGAGATGATGCAGGTACTCATCGGCGCCATCCGGGCCTTCACCGACAAATGCGTGGTGGGGCTGCAGGCCAACCGGGAGAAGGCCGGGGGTTGGCTGGCCAAAAACGCCATCCTGGTGACCGCGCTCAACCCGGTCATCGGCTATCTAAAGGGCGCCGAGGTGGCCAAGGAAGCGATGGCCACCAACCGGACCATCAAGGAAGTGGTCGTGGAAAAAGGCTATCTGTCCGCAGCGGAGGCCGATCGCATCCTGGATGCTCGCAAGATGACCGAGGGAGGCATCCAGCAGTAACCGTCGCTTGCACCTCTGACTACCAAGCCCCTACCCACTTGGGTGGGGGCTTCTCTGTGCTGCACAGGTGGTTGTCAGCGGCTTGTGGCTCGTTCCAAATTGTGCTACGATTCTGGGCATCAGAAACAGTCCACCCCGCTCTTCTTAGGAGCGGGGTGGTTCTACTATCCAGGTCACCCGGGGGGGCTAATGCCCTGGGTTTGCTATCTGGGCCACGGGGGGTTATGGCCCGGATTGCCCTAATGCGGGAGCCGGTGTTGGCTCGATGGGATTGGGAGGCAGCGCTGGCTTGGAGGGTTCAGGGGGTAGGGTTGGCTTGGTGGGTTCAGGCGCTGGCTTCACAGGTTCGGGTGTCGGCTCTACGGTAGGTTCAGGTGTAGGTGCGATGCGCGGGTGCCACGTCGCGCTTGCCGGACCATGGAGAGTGCCATTGCCGTGGACATCCACGGCTTCCAGCCAGTAGTAGTAGGTCATATTTGCTTCGAGGTCTGTGTCCCGGAACGTGTACTCGGCACCAACCGGGCTGCCAGGCGGCACCAGGCTGGGGATCAGGACGTCGTTCAGTTGCTCCACCGGACTGTGCTGCTCACGGGCACGGTAGACGTTAAAGCCCACGTTGTCGATCTCGCTGGCTGTCGCCCACCGGATGACGATGGCCTGTGGCCGGTCTTTGGCCTCCAGGTAGATCAGTTCCACGGCCGTCGGTGGCGGTGATCCCCAGAAGCCCCAGTCCTGACCGATGACGCCCGCGTCCTCGATGACCACCGTATTCCAGTGGTTGCAGAAGCTGCACGCCCCCGGAGTTTCCGCAGGAGAAGCGGTCATATCGGTACCGTCCAGCGGCGGCGCGTTGGGATCCATCGACACGGTATAGGTACCGTTGGGCAGGTTGGGGAACAGGAAGCTCCCGTCGATAAGGGTCGCCGTCGAGCCGATCAGCACACCCTGGCTGCTCCAGAGATAGACTGGCACACTACCGTAGGGCATGTCGCCGTCGGATGGCGTGTAGAGACCACCGTCGTGGCTGTTGTCCCAGAAGACGTGCCCGCTGATGCTGTAGAGGCCGTCATATTGGTAGCCAAAGTCCTGATCCAGGTCGTTGGGGTTCGCTACGTCCAGGGTCGTGGTGCTCCGGCTGTCGTTGCCACCGTCGGGGTCGTAGGTGTTCACCAGCCCTGCCGGAAAGTCAGGATCCCAGGTCTGGACGACCACCGTATAGTCGCCGTAGGGCAGGTTGCCAAAGAGATAGTGTCCTTCAGAATCAGTGACGGTCGTAGGACAGTCCACACCCTCGCTGCAGCCGCTGTGGACCAGCTCGACCGTGACGTAGGGGATGCCTGCTTCCTCGGCGTCGGGCGTGTTGTTCCCGTTGGTGTCGATCCAGAGGGTGTCGCCGATGACCCCTGGCGGCTGGTAGCCAAAGTCGCGCAGGCGGTCAATCCAGTGGCCGCCGCCAATGGAGGTGCCCGACGCGCTGTCACAGGCTGTACAGGTGCCGGTCTCATCCGGATCGGTGGTCTGGACAAAGCCCACTGGCAGGGTCGCTGTGTCCACGACGGCGGCATAGTCGCCGGCTGCCAGGCTGGTGAACTCGTACCAGCCGTTGGCATCGGTTGTGGTCGTGCCGAGAAGTGCGCCCACTTCGCCTGCATCCAGGACGCCGTTGCCGTTGGTGTCGTTCCAGTGGTGCAGATCGACCATCACCCCCGAGATGCCAGGTTCGGTTGGATCTTGGTTGCTGTCCCCGTTGTCATCCTGCCACAGGTAGTCCCCGATGATGCCGCCGGCGGTAAAGCCAAAGTCGGCGTCGAGGTACGCCTCACCCACGGCCAGCGTCACGGGATGGAGGTCGTTGCCCGTACTGAGCACGTAGGGGTTGCCGTAGCCGTCGGTGGGCAGGTTGGCATCGCCTGTGTCCACGTCGACCAGGTAGTTGCCGGCTGCCAGGCCGGTGAAGAGGTAGTTGCCGTTGGCATCGGTCTCAGCGGCTACCACCAGGGCGTCCCCGGCGTCGAGGACGCCGTCGCCGTTGCTATCCTCGTAGAGGGCAACGGTGATGCCCGGAAGCCCTGGCTCGCCCAGATCCTGGATGCCATCGCCGTCGTCATCCTGCCACACATAGTCGCCGATGGAGCCTGCCCCAATGGGCTGGTAGCCAAAGTCGACCGTCAGGTCATCCGGCCCCAGCGTGGCGCTGCCCTGGTCGTCGCAGGTCGAGCAGGTGCCTGGTTCGTCCGGGTCTTGGGTTTGGGCGTAGCCGCCGGGAATGTCGGCCTGGTCTATGGCGACGACGTAGCACTGGGCCGCCAGGTTGGCAAAGCCATAGTTGCCGTTGCCATCAGTCGTGGTGGTGGCGATGAGGCCATCGTCGTCCGGATCGACCACGCCATCGCAGTTGTCGTCCTGGTAGAGTGTGATCGTGACATTGGGCATGCCGTCCTCGCCGGGATCCTGATCCCCGTCGCCGTTCCAGTCGGTGTAGACCGTGTCGCCCAGGGAAAAGGTGCCGGAGCGGGTGTAGCCATAGTCATAGGCGCCATAGATGTTGCCGCCCGCGGCGACGATGGTGGCCGTCTGGCTGTCGCAAGTCACGCACACCCCCAGCTCGTCTGGGTCAAAGGTCTGCGCCCAGGTGGCGCCAGGCGGCAAGGTGGTGGTGTCCACGCGGGTCTGGTAGTTGCCGTCCGGTAGGTTGTCAAAGTCATAGTATCCACCGGCGCCAGTCACGGTGCTGACCGAAGGCCCGTCGTCAGCGTTGCCACAGATGCCGTCGCCCCCACAGTCGTCCACCCAGACGGTGATGCCGGCAAGGCTGTTCTCGCCAGGATCCCAGACAGCGTCGCCGTTGTTGTCCTCCCAGACGTGGCCATAGATGACGTTGGGGAATTGGTAGGCAAAGTCCATGGTATAGTCGTTGTCGTTGGCCGGATTGCCATCGTTGCTGGCCAGGGCGGTGGTCGTGCCCCTGTTGTCGCAGGAACCACCACAGGGCGGCCCGCTCGTCTCGTCGCTGATGTCCGGGTCGTTGGTCTGGGTGGATCCCGTGGGCAATGTGCTGGTGTCCACGGCTACCTCGTAGGTGCCGTCGCGCACGCCCGTAAAGAGGTAGTGTCCGTCGGTGCCGGTGGTGGTGGAGCGCAGGTACTCCGGATCGGTCGGGTCACACGGTGGGCTGCCAACCGGCGACGTGCAGAGGTGCACTGTCACGTTGGCCATGCCCTGCTCATCTCCATTGAAGATTCCATCGCCCGCGACGCCCAGGCCGGTGAGGCCGCCATTGTCGTTCCAGATGGTATTCCCGATCTCGCCGGCCGGCTCGATGTCGTGGGTAACGCAGTCCTGGACGTCGTTGACCGGTCGGCCGTCGACAAAGGTGGCGCCTGTGACGTTGCCGCAGTTCTGGTGGGTGGTCGGGTCGGGCTCGCCGTCGCCGTCGCTGTCCGGCGGTTGTAGCGCCTGAAAGACCACGGTCACCCGCTTGGTCTCGCCGGGGAACAAGGGACCCAGGTCATCCCAGGTGATGGTGCCGCCTGCTACACTACTCTCTGGCGGCGTGGCCGAGAGGAACTGCAGTTTGGTGGGGTCGAAAGTGTCGGTGAGTGGCAGTGGTGAGATGACGTCGGATGGATCGTTGCACGTCAGGCCGTTGGAGATGCGGAAACCGGCCGTGTCCAGGTAGAGATCGAAATCGGGATTCCCCCACTTTTTGGCGATCAACTGGATCCTGATGTTCGAACCGCTGCTAAAGTCGGCCCAGGTCCAGGCTCTGTCGCCAGTCATATCGATCACGAGGGTACCGTTGCTGGGCAGAGCGGTCGCCAGGTATTCCCTGCTGCTGACCACCGTCGTACCATCCAGGAGGTTGACCGTTAGCTTCTGGTTGGTTTCGTCGGGCCCTGTTTTGCGGATCACCAGTAGTGCCTCCACCGACTGCACCGAGCCGGGGTAGGTGCCTACCGCCCAGTCAAACAGCGAGAGCTCCTCTGCGTTGTTGGCATAGGGAGCCATCGCTTCGGTGATGTCGGGCGCGCCGGTGGCGTTTTGCGGGTTGGTCCAGGCGGCGCCACCACTTCCGGTTGAATATTGGGCAGGCCAGGTAGTGTATTGGCATGTATGGGGTTGGCCGCTGCCGTCGCCCGGCCGGTTGTTGGTCAGGTCAATGGTAAAGATCACCTGGTCTCCTTCGTACGCCGGATTGCCGGAGGTCAGGTTCTTGTCCAGTTGGAGCACGGGGGCAAAACCAAAATCGGCGGTCAGGTCTTCCGTAGTGCCGGGGTTGCTCCCGGCCGAGTCCAGATCCACATCCTGGACTTCCGGGGTCGTCGGTGCGTAGCCCGTGGGCAGGTCGGAGTCGGCCCTGTCTACCTGCACAAGGTACCGGGCGTCGGGCAGTTGGTCAAAAAGGTAGTTGCCGCTGGCATCGGTCTCCTGGGTATCCAGCAACACGTCGCCGCTGTCCAGCAATCTGTCGCCGTTCTTGTCCCAGTACAGCGTCACGGCGATGTTGGGGATGCCGGTTGCGCCGTCGTCCTGCAGGCCGTTGCTGTTCTCGTCCCGCCAGACATAGTCGCCCAGGCGGTTGTCCCCCGGGACCATGACCGGGGCGCAGGCCCGGTCAAAAGGCGGGGCGACACCATAGCTGGCGTCGGCGCAGTTCTCGATGAAGGGGCTGCCGGCGTACGTTGCAGGCACGCGCACCGTCAGCTCGGCATAATTGCTACTGGAATAGGCCGGCAGCGAGTCGTTGAGCCACCATTGGACGACGACCAGATTGCCGGGTGCGGTGCTGGGCGTGTTGGCTGCCGGCAGGCCATTGCTCCAGGTTGCGCCGCTATCGGTGGAATAGCGGGTGATGACGCCGGGTGGGGTGAAAGCATAGGCGAGGCTCCAACCTGCCGAGACAAACTCCAGGCCGTTGGGCACAGTGTCGCTGAGAACCACCGGGTTGCTGCCACCGGTGCCTAGCCCCAGGCCGGCGGCGGCGCTGCCCGAGTTGGCAAAGGGGATCTGGTACGTGGTCTCTGTGCCGAGGGGCACGACGTTGGGGATGGCTGACTTGTCAATGGTCACCAGGGATTCCGTGCTGACAAGGGGCGGGATGCCGGTCCCATAGTCTCCGTTGAACTTTTCGTTATCCCAGCCGGAGGCCACTTCCTGGTAGGGACTCAGGGTCGTGGAACAGGGGCCATCCAGAGCCAGGAAAGTGTAGTGGATGTTGCCCTCGACGCCGGTGTTGTCGGGGGGCATATTGGTGAAATAGTGCGGTCCGCCGTACTGGGGATCCGGAGGGTTCCTGTCGTCGAAGGGCAGGATCAGATCGGGCAGGCCACTTCCCCGGGTGACGGTGACGACGCCGGTCGTGCGGATGAGGCGGAAGCAACTGGGGTCGTAGTTGGGGTCGCCGATGGGTTGGGCCCAGGCGTTATAGTCGGGCAGAAAGTCGTTGTCGTTGTCGAAACCGAAACGGATGGTGCCGAATTCATAGTGTACCCCATTGGAGGTGATTACGTCGCCCGGGGCGACCTCGCTCGTCTTGGTGTTGAACCACCTGCCGTCGGGGTTGGGTTGGATCTTGTTGGCGGCAGCCGAAATCTCGTTGCGGGTGTGCATGGTCCAGCTTGCACTGTTGTTGGACCCCTCGGCCGAGGTGCCCCACACGTCGAGGGTCAGCCACAGGTCGTCGTCGGGCTTGATCGAATCACCCCAGGTGGGCGAGTTGCCCGGCTCGCAGGCAGGGATGTCCTCACTGCCATCAGGATTATTCTCGCATTGGGGGTAGTGCAAGTGCCAGTACTGCACCTTGCACTCGCCTGGCTCCAGGGTGCCCATGTAGCGTGTGGCGTCGGCCGTCCCGATGCGCCCACCGATGTGGCTGAAAGCGTAGGTACTGCCGGGCGCGTTGGTCAGGGAGGGATGCTCGGCCACGAATGCAGCATCCACCGTCCGTGCCGGATAGATGCCGGGTGTGCCGGCCCCGAAATCGCCGATGTAGCCCTGGACGCCGGTCAGGGGCGCGTCGCCGGGGTTGCAGAACCGCCCCATGACCGTTGCCACCGAGGGGGCATAGGTAGAAGGTGATTCCACGTTCGAGTCAACAACCAGGTTGTAGCCGGCAATGATCTCTACCGTCAGCGTGCCGGCCGCACTTACGATGCCTACCTGGGATAGGGTTATGGCCAGAATGAGTGCCAAGCTCAGAAGCAGGGCCAGGGTGGTCTGCAGCGCCACCATCTTCTGGCGTGCGGATGATTCGGACGTCTTGAACTTGTCCATGAGAAAGTCTCCTCCTGCCGGTGTCCTTGATCTGCAGCGAAAATGTGGAATCGGAGCGCGCTATCCGGTTGAATCTGCTCAATTCAGGGAATTCATAGGGTGTAAATTGTCTTATGCTAGGCAGTATACATTCCCCTAGTCAAAAAATAAATAGTACTTTAGTCCTGAGGCCTGGGAGGTATCCCTCAATTCCCTTTGAGCGCGCTGCGAGGGGGTTGCGGTAGAGCGGATGGAGCGTGACAAGCGTGAAGTGCGCGAAATTTACGATCCTGCATTTGGTGCGGTAATCAAAGTGAGGGCGTGCGCCAGATATCCAGGGCGCAGCAGAATGTCCTGGCAGCGGTGAGCGACGAGGTGGCGCGCTCAGGCACCGCCCAGATGGATAGGGCCTCTGGTCATAGGGAGGTTGGGCAACGCATTGCCCGGTACGACGCCGGGACCAGGCACTCTGCCGGTTGCTGGCCTACATGCCACAGCGGGGCATGCTCACCCTCCGGGGATGGACCTTCAGGCCAGGCTGCAGGACAAAGTATTGTTCATAGTCGGGTTCATAGCCCCGTGGCCAATAGGCGCCAGAGCCCGGATCCTGCTCGTAATCCCCCAGGATGTCGTCCGCAGCGATGCGGGCCAGGACCTCGACGGCATGGTTCACTTCCTCGACCGTGTTGTAGCAACCAAAGCTCATGCGCACCAGCCCGGGCAGTCCCACTCGAGTCCCGTCGAGAATGTCTTGCTGGTGGCGCATGGCGTCCTCGCCCGACACCTGTAGCAGGCGCAGGATGTAGGGGTGGGCGCAGAAGCAGCCGTTGCGCACGGCGACGGCTCCCTCAAAGCTGAGCACCGCAGCCACCTTGTAGTGGTCCACTCCCCTCACGTTGAGAGGAATGACGCCCACCCGCTCGTGTGTGCGGTCGGGATCGGTCAGCCCGTAGAGTTCGATGCCGTCGATCTCGCTGAGGCGGCGCAGGGCGTGCGCGGTCAGCTCGGCCTCGTGGCGGGCCAGGGCGTCCATCCCGATCTCCTGCAGGCTGAGGATGGTCTGCGCCAGGGCTACTGCACCCACAACGTTGGGGCTGCCCGCCTCCTCCCGGTCAGGTGGTGCGGCCCAGCGCACGTCGTCTACGGTGACAATATCCACCGTACCGCCACCTACCAGGTCGGGCGTGCCCTCGGCAAAGGTCGAGATGGGGCCGACCAGCGCACCGGTACCGTAGGGAGCGTACATCTTGTGCGCCGAGAGGGCCACAAAGTCGAGGTGACCGGGATCGTCGTCGGGGCGCATATTTATGGCCCGGTGGGGGGCCAGTTGGGCTGCATCCACCAGCATCTTGGCCCCAGCAGCGTGGGCTTTTTCTGCCAGGTGGTGGATGGGGTTGAGACAGCCCGTCACGTTCGACGCGCCGCTGACCGCCACCAGCTTGACCTTCCCGGCATGCTGGCGTAACAGCCGGTCAAACTCGTCCTCGTCCAATGTGCCGTCGTCGTTGACCCCTACGTGGTACATGCGGGCCTGCTGGCGCCAGGGCAAGTCGTTGGAGTGGTGCTCCATGAGCGAGCAGAGGACCACGTCGTCGGACTCCAGGGGGAAGCGTCGGGCCAGTTTGTTGATGGCCTCCGTGGTGTTCTTGCCGAAAATGATCGTGTTGGTCTCCAGGTTGGCTCCCAAGAAGCAGCCGACGATGTCGTGGGCCAACTCGTAGGCCTCGGTGGCAATCTGGCTCTTGAAACCGGTGCCCCGGTGGATGCTGGAATACCAGGTCATAAATTCGTTGACCTTGTCGTACACGGGCCGGAGCGCTGGGGTGCTGGCCGCGTTGTCGAAATTGACGTACTGCCGGTGAGCGCCGTTCAATAGTGGTACCCGGGCATCAATGCCCACGATCTGCTCGCGGACATTATCGATGGTGAGGCCGTCGTTCCTGGTCATTGATTCCTCCTTGGGTTGGTTGATGGGTACATTGGGGAATTGGCAAGTGGGTCATTGGTGCTTGCTCAGTGCTACGTGCACCCTCACCTGGCCGCCACGGGAACAGG
>Ga0180438_10003640_pt1 | contig 23039 bp, 12 predicted proteins | sample SS_ome_12_FD_132455 | JGI IMG/M metagenome (GOLD analysis project Ga0180438, IMG submission 132455) | Hypersaline lake sediment archaeal communities from the Salton Sea, California, USA - SS_3_D_2 metaG | ecosystem: Environmental > Aquatic > Non-marine Saline and Alkaline > Hypersaline >...
CCGTCGTTGATGTTGCGGGCTGTGGGTATGAGGCTGGGCTTGAGCCTGCCCTGGGTGCCGTGCAGCAAGAGCCAGGGATCCTTGGGTATGCAGTGCCCGCCCACGCCCGCGCCGGGGACGTGCATCGCCCTGAGAGGGGACTTATTCACTAGCCGGCGCACCTCATATACGTCGGCGCCCACGTTCTCGCACAGCAGCGCGATCTCGTTGGCGAAGGCGATTTGCACGTCTCGATAGGCGTTCTCCGTGGCTTTGACCAACTCGGCTGTCAGGGTATCGGTCATGTCCAGGTCGCCGTCCACGAAATGGCTGTAGAGTGCTCTGGCGAGCGAAGCGGCCCGGGGTGTGGTCCCGCCGATGACCCGGTTGCAGGTTCTGAGGTTATCCAACAGCTTGCCGGGCATGACACGTTCGGGGCAGTAAGCCAGGAAGAAATCGCGATCTGCCTTCAACCCCGAGGCTTCCTCCAGGAGCGGCCTAACCACTCTCTCCATGGTTCCGGGCGCGATAGTGGATTCCACGATCACCAGCGCACCGGGTTTGAGATGGGGACCCAAGTTGCTGAGCGCTCCGCGTAGGGCATCGTAGTTGGGCGCCCGTGACTGCCGATCCACCGGGGTCTCCACGGCGAAGAGGATCACGTGGGCTTGGCGGCACTCCCGGTAGTCGGCTCCTATCTCCAACCGACCGCTGTCGATGGCCTCGGTCAGTAGTTGGGCCAGGCCCGGTTCGTGGCCACTGATGGGGCTGATACCCTTTCGGAGCAGGGCCACCTTCGTGTCGTCGCGCTCGATCCCCAGGACCCGAAATCCAGCACGGGCCACGGAGCAGGCTAGGGGCAGCCCCACGTATCCCAGACCGATGACTGCGGCTGTGGCCGTCCTGTCACGGATGGCTTCTTCGAGATACTTCATCGTTCAGAACTCCACCGTCTTGTGCCCCCGCCCAGATTGCACCATAGCCCTGGCCAGGGCCAGCGCCCTGACGCCATCGTCGCCGGTCACGGGTGGTTCGCTGCCCTGCCTCACACAGCCCACGAAAGACTCGAGCTCGACGTAGAGGGGTTCCTTCTTGGCGATACGCAGCTTGATCATGTTGCCTTCGCCGACGCCCTTGAGCATGCCTAGTCTATCCCAGTCCCCCTTTACATGCTCATTCTCGTAGAGGTACAGGTCCTGGGTGAGGTAGTTGACGACGAACATGCCTCTCTCCCCGGTGACGTACAGCTCCCTCACCTTGGTGGGGGTCAGCCAGTTGACGTCGAGGACGCCCACCACTCCGTTGTCGAACCTCAGCAGGCCCGACAGCGAGTCCTCGTGATCTGTGTGGATCTCTTGCTCCGTTTCGGCGTAGACCCGCACCACGTCGGCCCCGGTTAGGTGGCACATCACATCCAGGTCGTGCGTGGCCAGATCGATGACTACGCCTACGTCCCTCACCCGGTGAGGGAAGGGACCCAGGCGGCGGGCGTGGATCTGGAACATCTTGCCCAGTTGACCGTCTTCCAGTCTGCTCCGCAGCTCCGAAACCGCTGGATTGAAGCGCTCGACGTGCCCCACCATGAGCAGGACTCCCCTGTCGTGCGCTCGCTGGATGATCTCCTTGGCGTGAGAAACGGTGTCGGCAAGGGGCTTCTCCACCAGAAGGTGTTTGCCTCTCTCTATCACGTCCAGCGCCACCTGATGGTGGAGTTCCGTGGGGACCACGACCGAGACCAGGTCCGGCTTTTCCTGGTCCAGCATGTCCATGTGGTCGGAGTAGTGGTCGGCTCTGTAGCGAGCGGCCACCCTGCTGGCCTGCTCTGCGTCCTCGTCGCAGACCGCCAGGAGGCTCACTTCTTCGAGTTCGTCGTAAATTCGTGCGTGGTTTCTCCCCATTGAGCCCACACCTATCACAGCGGCTTTGATCACAGTTTCGACACCTCGCCCACTATTGTGTCCAGCTCGTCCTGCGTGAGAGAAGGGTGCACGGGGAGAGATAAGACCTCCCTGCTCATCCTCTCCGCCACGGGCAAGGAGTGCTGGAAGCCCAGCTGGCGATACATGGGCTGTTGGTGAACCGGCAGCGGAAAGTATACCCGGGCGCCGATCCCCGCCCGGGCCAGTCTATCCAGAGCCTCCTCGCGATCGCTATCGACCCGGATTGTATACTGGTGGAACACGTGGACGCACCCCTCTTTCACCTGAGGGGTGACGACGTTCGAGAGCTGTTGGGAGAGGTATGAGGCGTTGTCTATACGCTTCTGGGTCCATGCCGGCAACTTCTCTAGTTGCACTAGCCCCAATGCTGCCTGCAACTCGGTCATCCTGAAGTTGTAGCCCGGTGAGCGGTGGTGGTAGAGTTCGCTCTGGCCGTGGTTCCGGATCAGACGGACCTGCTCGGCTATCTCGTCATCGTCTGTGGTGACCATGCCCCCCTCGGCGGTGGTCATGTTCTTGCTGGGATAGAAGGAGAAGCAGCCAGCGCCAAAGCTGCCCACTCTCTTGCCCCTTATGGCTGCGGCGTGGGCCTGACAGGCATCCTCGATCACCGCCAAGCCGTGCCTGTCAGCGATCTCCATGATGGCCTCCATGTCGCAGGGATTGCCGTAGAGGTGGACTGGCATGATGGCCCTGGTCCTCGGGGTTAACTTCTCCTCGATGAGGCGGGGATCGATGTTGTAGGACTTCTCGTCTATGTCCACGAAGACGGGCCTGGCTCCACTGAACAGAATGGAGTTGGCGGAAGCGATGAAGGTAAATGGTGTGGTGATCACCTCGTCGCCGGGGCGGAGGTGATGGGCCAGCAGGGTGGCCAGCAATGCGGTCGTACCGGAGGAGGTCGCGATGGCGTGTTTGACGCCGCAGGCCGTGGCGAACGCCTCCTCGAACTGGCGGACTCGCGGTCCCTGCGCCAACTGGCCCGACTCCAGGACCGCGATGACCGCCTCCTTTTCCTCTTCGCCGATGAGAGGTTTAGATATCGGGATCATGTTCCGCCTCGCCGGGGGTGGTCGCGGGCCAGCTGACGCTCAGTTTGCAGAGTTGACAGACCATCCGCGGCGACTCCCCCTCTCCCTCCTCTTCTGTCAGTCTTCTTCCGCAGGAACATACATACCCCATCAGTCTTGCGGGGCTGCCTTGCACGAGCCCGTGGTCGGGGACGTCTCTACTGACCACGGCGCCCGCGGCAACCATAGCAAATCGGCCCACCAAGACCCCAGGCAGGATCACCGCTCTGGCGCCCAGGGATGCCCCTCGCTTGACGGTGATGGGATCCACCTGCCAATCCTCGTCACCCTTGAGTTCGCCTGTGGGCAGAATGGCTCTTGGGTACTTGTCGTTGGCCAGACAAGCGCCGGGGCCAACAAAGACACCGTCCTCCAGGGTGACCCCGTGGTAGACGAACGCTCCGTTCTGGATCTTCACGTTGTCACCGATGACCACGTCGTGGTCCACGTAGACGTCCTTGCCGATGATGCAGGTAGAACCAATCCTGGCGTTCTCCCTGATCTGGGCGTGGTGCCAGATTTTGGTTCCGTGACCTATCTGAGCCTGGTCCGAGACCTCCGCTGTTTCGTGGATTTGTTCTCCGTTCACTCCACTCACCCCCTCACTCGACTTCTAGCAGTGACCCATCTGCCCCCGCAGCCGCTTCCAGGCAAGGTGGGCCAAGTGGCGATAAAGGTGCCAGTCGGAAGTCTGCGGCACCACGACCACCGCCAGAGAATTGCCGGATAGCCTCATGTATATCCAGAGCCGAACCACGGAGCTGATTCCATAGGAGATGGTGGTGGCCCACGCGGCCCCTAAGGCCCCGTACCTTGGGATCCAGGCCAGGTTCAGCAGCACCTGCATGGTGATGCCGATCAACCCTACGTAGGTGTTGAGCAATGGCTTACCTCGCCCCGCGATGTCGTTGGCCAAGATGCGCCCTGCGCTCAAGAACACAATCCCGGGGAGGAGGATCCGAAACAGGCGCACCGCAGGGAGATACTCTTCTGAATAGAGCAGCGCCACGACCCACTGACTGACGAGGAACAGTAGAACGGCGCCGATGGCCGTGATCAGCAGGATGCTCCTGCTGACCAGCGGAGTGAAGGTCTTTCTCCTCTGTTCGTCCTTCTCAGCTGAGACGGTGGGGAAGAGGACTAGGCTCGCCGACTCGGAGAGGAACCACAATCTTTCCGCCAGGCCGATGGCCACAGCGTAGAAGCCAACTGCACTGACGGGGAGAAAGATGCCCAACATGAAGACTTCCACCCGGTAGTTCAAGAAGCCTACGATGTTGCCCAGGTGAGCCTTCAACCCGTAGCTCAACGTATCGCCGATGTACCTGGGGTTGAGCCGAAAACGGACGCCGCCAGCGATTCGCCTGACCCAAGGATAGAGCAAAAGGCAGAACAAGAGCGAACTCAAGACAGTGGCTCCAATGGCCCCGCCAATGCCTAGCCCCGCGATGACGGCCAGCAGGACTACCAGCAATAGGAGCAGGACCTTGTGCAACACCGTGACTGCATTGAACTCCTTGATGCGCCGCGCACCCAGCAGGATCTGGTTGATGTAGTGCTGCCCGAACAGGTTGACCGGCACCAGGAGCAATGCCAGCAGGAGGTATGGCAAGGGCACAGTGGGGAAGAGGTACCCGCGAAGGAGCACGGCCACCACCAAGCCGATCAGAGTAGCCGCAGCACCGGCGACGGCGCTCAGAATGATGTTGTTGCCCAGGACTTCCGGCAACGGGTACTTGTCCTGAGCGACGTGGTAGACAGTGGCCGGCCCTATGCCCAGGTTGGTGAAGGTAAGCACCAGCAGGGGGAAGAGCGTGGCTAGCGTGTAAACGCCGATGCCCTCGGGGCCCAGGGCGCGGGCGATGACGATGGATGTGAGCAACGCCACAATCAGACCAGCAACCCTGGCAACCAGAGTCACCGCAGTGTCCTTCGCGAAAGATGCTGCCTTCATAGATATCCCAGCACCCTCAGGCGTTCCTCTATCTCGGCCTCTTCTTTGTCAGAAAGATCGCCGTGAGGGCCCGTATGCGTCTCAGAGTGCTCCGTATCCTGGTACCGGGTAGACCGCTTGGCTGTCTCAGAGTGGCGGTCGAAGATCTCCCTGAGGACCCTCCCATCGCAATCGGCGGGTACTGCGCATCCCAGATAGTGCAGGGCTGTCGGCATGACGTCCATCAAGGAGGGTGCTGAGACGAGACTCTTTTCTCGCTCCACGCCGTCGCCAAAGGCAACGAAGATGCCCTCTCGATGGTGGCACCCTCTGACTTCGTCTCGCGGCGTCACACAGTCGTCGGCGAAGAAGGCATTGGTGATGTTGTACCCATTGTGCAGGTCGAGGACGATGTCAGGAGCCTGGTGCATGTGAGGGCCAGAATACAGGTCCTCCCGGCGGTGGGCACGCCGGACGATTGGGGTGCCCGTGTCTGGGTCGCGTAGCTGCTCAAGTCTGTCCACCAACTCAGCGGCGAGTTCCGCCCGGGAGTCGTCGTCCAGATTAACTATCTTGATGGCCTTGCTCTCCGTGGCATACAGCTGGTAGGCCGAGGCACGCGTCCTGTCCCAGTTCACGTCGTAGATGAGATCGTTGCTTGCGGGGACGTGATTCCTCAATCCTCGGGGTACGGACTTCTTGAGAGCCCTCCACCAACTTCTCGGCAGGAGTCTTCGTACGCTGTGGCCCGTTATGCCCATGCGGAGCAGGAGTCGTGCCGCGTACGAGCGGCGCAATTGCGACTCAGCGAGTTCTTCACGGCCATCCAGTCTGCGGATATGCTCCCATCGCGATAGGTCCGTGGCCCGGCCTCGCTGGATGAACATGTACCCCTCATCTACCAGCCACTTGTTGATATGGAAATCCCGGTACTGACCTTGTAGACCGTGGTCCGAGACCAAGAAGGTGGCAGCGCCGGTGGAGGCTTCGAGGATATTGCCGATGCTACGGTCCACACGCCGGTAGCATTCGCGAACGATCTCCTGTTGGTCCCAGAAGTGGTGCTGAATCACGTCTGTGGCCCTGAACATGATCATCGCGAAGTCCCAGTTCTGCTGGCTCAACAGAGACAAGAAGGCTCTCTCTTGCTTCTCCGTTACCTCATGGACGTCGTCCACGAGGCTCTGGTCCGTGAGGTGGCTGTGGATATTGACTCGGTATCCATCCGTCTCGCGATGGAGGAAGTCCATCATTTCGGGGGGTGACGCGAACCTCGAGTCGCTCGGCGTCAGCATGCCGCTCACCAGAACGCCATTGATGGGAGCTGGTGGAAAGGTGGCTGGCACATTCAGCACCACGCAACGTTTGTCCTCGTTGCTCAGGATCTGCCACAGGGTTGGGGAGTCTATATCCTGGCTGCTGGAGATCCGCCTCTTTGGGCCCGAGAGGTCGAAGAAATCAAAAACGCCGTGTCGCCCCGGGTTCTTGCCAGTCACAAAAGAGGGCCATGCTGGGATTGTGGCGTAGGGAATCGTACTCAGTAATCGGGCTCTGACGCCGCCGGAGATCAGGCGCGCCATGGATGGCAGTTGGCCATCTTCTAGCATGGGGTCGATGACATCGAAGGTGGCACCATCCAGGCCGATGATAATCAGCTTTCGCTTCATAGGTAGCGCCTATCTAGAGGCCCACGTGACGGGATAGGAGTAGACTCGAGGCTCGACTTCCAATTGTAGATTAGCCCCTGGGGCTTGTCAAACACTTCGGCTCTGGCGCCACGTTGCGGGAGGAGACGCCCGCAGAGACGTCCTGAGCCTCACCTTGATCGTTGCCCGGGTGGCGCACGCAGAATGCTAGCCTTGGAGGACCTGTCCGTACAATTGCACGATGCGCGCCGAGATTCTGTGCAGCGCGTAGTTGTCCACAGCATGCTGCCGGATGACCCCGGGGGAGAAGCGTGCTCCGTTGTTCAGAGCCTCCGATAAGGCCTGTGAGAGGGCGACCTCGTCAGCAGGAGGGACGAGTATGCCCGTCTGTGGGGTCACAATGTCCTCTGGTCCTCCGCACCCGGTGGCTATCACTGGCTTGCCACAGGCCATGGCCTCGATGAGCACCACTCCGAATCCTTCCGCCAGGCTGGGCAGGATCAGGAGGTCGCAAGCGTTCATCCACAGCGGGATTTCCTCGTTTGGTCTCTGGCCAGCGAAAGTCACGGAACCGGCGATTCCTAGTTCTTCGGCCAGGAGTCTGGCTTCATTCTGGCAGTCACCCTGCCCCACGAGGGTGAGTTCGACGCGGTCGCGGCCACCTCGGAGCAGCTTGAAGCCTTTCAATAGATACTCTATGCCCTTGGGCCTGGTGATGGCGCCGACGTACAGGAGCCTGGACGAGTCGCCCTGGAGACCCAGCCTGTTCCGCGCGTCCCGTTGCGGTATGGGCGCGAACCTGGTCACGTCTACTCCGTTGGGGATGATGGTGATCTTCCCCTCGTCTGCTCCGTACTCGTCTACCACGGTCTGCCGCAGCCTCTCGCTCACCGCGATGACACTGTCAGCATTGGAAACCGCCCAAAGGCTCAGCTTGCGGCCGAAATAGTGGCGGAAGTAGAGGGTCACGTCGCCGCCGTGGAGGGTTATGATCGTGGGTTTATCCAGGGCCTTGCCCAGCATGACTGCTGCGAAACCGTCGGGATAGGCAGTGTGGGCGTGGATCAGATCGATGGGGAAGTCGTGCTCGATCTCGTCCGCCCATCTGCGGAGTGCGAGGTAGAAAGAGAAGCCGAGGAGGGGGAACAGGATGTTCCTGGGAAGGGCAAGGGCTCGAGGCCGGAGAATGTCCACGCCCTTGCGCGTGTCATTGAGCGGGAGCTGGGAATAGCCGTACCATTTGGGGAAGAGCTTCAGGGGCGGAAACCAGGGCACGGGCGACACGACCTTGACGTCGCAGAGTCGAGCGAGTTCCCTGGCCTCCTCTTCGACGAAGATGCCTAGTACTGGATCCTTGGGGCGTGGATACAGACGGGATACTATGAGGACGTTCATTTTATGCTGTCAGGTTGACCTCGGGTTCGCGTTTTCTGTAGAGATTGACGACCGCCAGGCTGAGGCCGAAATGGATCCACATGGGAGTGAAGTGGATGGCGCTGCTGGGCGCCAACGAGCCCCAGATGTAACCCAACAGAGCCGCGAAGAGTGCGCTGGCCACCCAGGCTGTCAGTGTCGTCTTCGTCTTGGTGGCGACTATGAACAGGTTGTACACGAGGTAGGCATAGAAGTACAGGTAGCCGACGAAGATGAAGATTCCGCCGTTGACCAGCACTTCCAGCCACCAGTTGTGGAGATTATGGACGGATTCCAATCCAGGCAGGCGACGCAAATGGTACTCCGCGTTTCCCGGGCCCACACCGAGAAATCGGGAGGCGCGGGCCATGGTGAGACCACCCTGGGCGAGCTTGATTCTTGTGCCACCGGACCCAACGTCCGCTTCCATCTCCGCAGCAAGTGTGTCGAAGCGCCAGTGCTGAGTCCCAATCTCCGGCAGGCGCGCTACCCATAGCGAGCCTCTCATTCCCAGGTATGCCATGCACACCAGGGCACAGAGGATCCCAACGCCCAGCAACCACTGCCACCATCTGCTGCTGGTGCCCTTCCTGAGTGCGAGGACAACTAGCAGCGCCGGACCAGCGAATCCGAGGGCCAAGAGATTCGTCCTGGATCCAGTGTAGAGCAGGCAGATTACGGAGACCATGGCGCCAACGGCTGCCAACACCGCGGCCGATGCACTCCGGGTGAGAAAAGGAGCCGCCACCAAGAACGGGAGCCAGAGAGCGATGTATGTGGCGAAGTCATTCTGGTTGTGAAAGAAGGAGGTCACCGCCCACTGGAAGCGCTCGGGGAGGCCGATGAGGGCAGAGGTGGGCAGCCTGAAGCCAGCAGTGATCTCCAGCAGTGCGATGAAAAGGCCGAAGCCGAAGACCAGAAGCAGAAGAAACAGGGCAATGCGGAGCGCCCTGAGGTTTGAGATCGCCAGCACCGTACCCCCGCTTAGAGATACCATCATCGCCAGGAAGATAGAGTACCTGACAGCTCCTCCCTTGTCCGCAGCCCACGAAAGCGACACGAGGGTCCACAATACCCAGAATCCGAGGAAGAGAAGAGGGGCCAGCACGTGGACTCCTCGTGGTAGCCTTCGGTTCAGTGAGATCCAGGTGGCACCTCCGATGGCGAGGGCGACGAAGAGGATCCGAAAGAGGGAGAGCGTCCTCAGCTCGGGCCAGGCGGCCACGGAGCCAAGGACGGCGGCTGATAGCATCAGCAGGAAGCCCCAGCGCAAGATGTCAGTGAGGGATCGCTGTCTCATATGTCGGCGCAGTACGAGAGGGCATGGTACAGCTCCGGTCGAGAACCTTGTCGGCGGGCTGACGTTAGCCACTTGGACCACTTACAGGAATGAAGACGAGTGCGTATCCACAGTCGCCAGAGAGTTCGGTATGCCTTCTCTTTACGAGTTGAGTATTAGGGCCTAGGACCTAGCTCGCGCAATGGAACTGCTTCACCAGGCCCACCACTCGTTCCAGATCTCCTTCGGTCAGGCTGTTGTGGAACGGGAGACGCGCCAGCCGATCGCTCACGTCCTCCGTAGTGGGACAGCGCGCCGCGTCGCCAGTGAGGTGTTGTCCCATCCTGGATAGGTGGAGGGGAAGATAGTGGAACACGCTGGCCACGTTGTTGGTCTTCAGATGAGTCATGAAAGCCTGGCGTTGCTCAAGGGAGGGAAGGAGCAGATAGAATAGATGATAGGGCTGTTCACAGTAGTCCGGCACGGTAGGTAACCGTACGCCGTTCTCCTGGGCCCAATCCTGCAAGTTGTCGTAGTAGTACTCCCAGACACGCTTTCTGATAGACTGAATCTCGTGACGAGCCTCCAGTTGCGCACAGAGAAACGCGGCGAGGATTTCTGAGGGAAGATAGCTGGATCCCAGATCCACCCACGTATACTTGTCCACCTCTCCACGGAAGAAGCGGCTGCGATCAGTGCCCTTCTCACGGATGATCTCTGCACGCTCGACGTACCGTGGATCGTTGATCAGCAGAGCCCCTCCCTCACCACAGGTGAAGTTTTTCGTCTCATGAAAGCTCAGGGAGGCCATCGATCCAAAGGTCCCGAGGTGGCGACCCTTGTACTTGCCGAACAGTCCGTGTGCATTGTCTTCCACCACGACCACGCCGTGGCGCTGGGCGATCTCGCAGATGGTATCCATCTCGCATCCCACTCCCATGTAGTGCACTACGAGGATGGCCTTCGTGCGGGCTGTGATCAACGGCTCTAGCTTTCTTTCATCAATGTTCAGTGTGTCCGGGCGAATGTCGGCGAACACCGGTTTGGCTCCGCGCAGGGCGAAGGCATTCGCCGTGGTCACGAAGGTGAAGGACGGAACGATGACCTCCTCGCCTGGCTGGATGTCCAGCAGCAACCCTGCCATCTCGAGAGCGTGGGTGCACGATGTCGTCAGCAGCGCGCTGGGAACACCAAGTGTCTCTTCCAGAAGCGCGTTGCACCTCTTGGTGAACGGCCCATCACCGGAGATGTGCCAATTGGCGACGGCTTCCTGTATATACTCGAATTCTCTGCCAGTCAAGGATGGACGGTTGAACGGAATGTACGGCATGGATCCCCCTAGAGCCACATGCATCATGGGCTGCTTATGTAGGTCAACAGGTATGCAAGGTACGCCTGCCCGCTACGTGGGCGATCTGGGCAACAGATGTCGGTTTATATCATAGCGCAGGTGCGGCAACGAGTCCAAGGAAAGCAAGGCGCCGCACGTTGGCATGTCCATGGTATGATGGGGAAAGAATCTCAAAGACCCCGATGGGAATCGTGGGTCAGCATGGCAAAGTCCCCCTGGGTCCAGCAAGAGGTGGCTTACGGGCGGCAACGAGGGAGAATCAGTCGTGGGCGGGTTCGCGGCGACTCTGTGAAGCTCGCCGGGAACGAAGTGCTAGCCGCTGACCAGTCAAAGAGAAGAGGCTCTCGGGTCCGTGTCCCGAGAGCCTCCAATTGTCGGTAGTGGTCAGCGCCTACTGAGGTGTCAGTCGGTGAGGCCGTTATACATGGCGTGATAGATATATCCCGTACCTCTCACGTGATCCTGTGTAATGCCCACGATACCATCCGCGGACGCGGTGGTGATGATCGCGGCACCGGACCAGTTGTCGCCTAGAGGGTTGAAGGTCGAAGCGGGAACGTCAGCATCGAACCGCGTATTGTATCCGTGAGAGGAGTTGGCCGGAATGTTGTCGTCGAATTGCACGCCCAGGGTGCCATCGGCGTTGAGGAACTCGACGTGCACATCAACAGCATCGTCCGGATCCAAGTTCTGGACCACCATGCCGGAGTATCCCGTCCAGAATGTACCGTTCTTCGTGCGGTAGAGGCGCGGGAAGACGAGCTTGCCGGATCCTTCTGGGAAGCCCTGGTACGAACCTGCCAGGCCGTCGCTGGGCACGCGGATGGTGGAGCATACACCCACTATCGGATCATCAGAGGTGATGATCACGGAGCCCAGGAATCTGTCTCCCAAGGGATCGAAGACCTCCGGAGTCTGGCCATTGATTCCGTAGCGCGTGTTGTAGCCCTGCGATGATAGTGCTGGAATGGTGTCGCTGAACGTCAACTTGGACACTCCATCGCGGTCGTAGTACGTTTGGGTGACCGAGATTGCATAGGTCGCCATGTTCTGGACAACGATCGACGACCAGTCAGAGTCACCTCTCCAAACCCCTCCGAAGTTCCTTCTCTTCACGAAGGGCATGTAGATCTTGGTGTCACTAGCTGGTACGAAGGGGTTGTATGCCGCGGCGTATCCCTGTCGATAATGCATCACCACAGCGCCAGCGATGTCCTGCGCTGAGGTCACGCGCATCGAGCCGAACCAGGGATCTGAGAGTCCCGTGGGCACGTTGGGGTTCAGAGTGTTGTCCCACAGGTCGAAGCTTTCCTGAGAGTCAGGCTCGATGGTTTCCGTGAAGGGGTTGCCGGTGACCTCGACGCCATCTCGGTCGCGATAAACCATGGAGACCTCGCAGTCCACCGTGTCCACGCACTGGATGGTAACGATGGACCTCTGGTGCTTGGTCATCATCACGTACGGGAAGAAGATGTCGTTCGCACCCTCAGAGTAGCCGATGTACGAGGCGCCGCTCCACCCATCGCCCGAAGGGACGTTGCGCCAGAAGAGCTCGGCGATGGAGGCCAGCTCACGATCCGAATAGAGAACCATGGAACCCAGCCAATCATTGCCCAGGCCGGAAGTCGCCGCTGGGAAACTAGTGTTTCCCAGGGGATCGATGGTTCCTCCGACAGTTGCGTCTGGGGTCCCCTCTTGGTCAACGTAGCTAGCCACCACATTGGCATCCTCTGTGGTGTGCAGGTTCATCACCCAGATGTCACTGCTGCCCTGGCCGATGGCCTGACCGGGATACTGGGCGACCGCAACGGAGGCCACCACCATCAGCGCCAGGACCCCCACTATTCCTACCATCAATTTCACTCTCATCGTTCAGCTCTCCTTTCAGGCGCGCAAAGCGACCGAGATCGTCGTTTCTCGTCTGAACCCATTATAGGGAGATCAGGTCCGGAAAGTCAATACCCCTTTTGGGTGATTCTGCCAGTAGTCGGCGCTGTGAGCGCCTCCCCGGCCTGCATATGATCGGTGGGCTTGCCGCTTTGCCCTAGGCTCAGTCATGCACAGCGATGGATTGAAGACCCGCTGTGTCGTCAGCAGATCGCTGGCCGTACCCATTCCACACAGGCAGCCGTTCTTTGGTCTCCCAATAGTAGATGCCCACGGTCACGACGTAGTCTCCGGGTGGGATATCAGGGGGTAACCGTAACTGACATAGGTCTTTCACGACCAGCCCAAGTCGCCAGGAGGACGTGGGTCGGACGCCGAACAACAGCAGATGATCTTCCTGTGCCCAGAGGCGGCCGTCTGCATTGGTAAGGTGGACGAAGGTTGTGTAGTCCCGATCCATGTTGGCCAGCGCCTGCCACCACAATGTCAAGTCCACTGTTCCTCCAACCTCAACGCTTTCGGGGTGGAGGTCGTAGCCGAGCATCGCCACCTCGAGACCGAAGCTGCGCAACAGTGGGTTTGGTATCTCTTCGCCGAGGGGATGGGAGAACATTCTAAGCCTTCGGGCCGCCCATTCGTCGTCCGGATCCATCTTCAAGAGGTCTTGGTAGACCTGGGTTGCCTCCTCGATGCGACCCAGTCCCTGGTAGGCTTCCCCCAGGAGCAGCATCAGGCGTGTGTCGTGAGGAGCTATCTCAGCGGCCTGCTGAATCGCGGCGAGCGCCTTGATGGGTTCCCCCAGGCTGAGATGTAGGGCGGCCATGGCTCCCAGTGCCTGAGCTGGGTCTGAACGGATATCCTCCAGCCTTTCTTCGGCAAGACGTGCGTGTTCCATCGCACGCTCCCAATCGCCCTCTCGATTGTACAGGTCCGCCAGAGCCAGGTGGAGGTCGAAGCGGCCTTCCGCCACCGGCTGGATGAGAAGCAGTGCTTCCAGCAGCGAAGCGGTCTGCTCAACGATTCCTATCTCTCCATCGGGGGGGGCGACGACGGTGACCCGTGGAAACCGTTCTATCTTCGTGCCCTCCACGGAGGCAGTTTCGTTGATATGCCAGAGAACGCCCCATACGTCAGAGCCGGACCCTTCCCATTGCTCCACGTCACCGGCCAGCCCTTGTCGCGCATGCAAGATGGTGACTTCTTTGTCGCACTTGGAGAAGTAGTAGGATAGTGCTTTCGCAGCCCTGTTGGAGTCCCCCCCTTGTCCGTATGCCTGCCCGTCCGCAACGATGATGTCGCCCTCCGCCATGCTGCCCACTAGGTAGGTCGTCGCATCTCGCCAGTCCTCCTTCTGGCACCGATAGTAGTTCCAGACCGAGACCAGACTGAGGGCTCCAAAGGCGGCCACCATCACCGCTGTGATTGCGGGCCGGGCCCGATCGCCTGGATGTGCCATACGACTGAGACCTCTGGTGGATAGGCGGGCGATGCGGATCAGCCCGTTGGCTATCACTAGCAGGTAGATGGGGAGGGCGAAGAGCACATATCTGGGCAAGATTGGGTGATCGGGATCGATCACGCCGATGAAGATGAAAGGAACTCCCATCCACAACAGCACGAAGGCCGCTCGCTTAACGCCTGAGGTCAGAAGTCCCAACAGAAAGGTCCCCAGCCAAGCAACGAGCACGAGGCTCTGGGTTCCGCTGAATGCGAAAAGGACATCTCTCAGGAAGACTAGGGACGACTTCAAACTGCTTGCGGATACACTGATGCCCACGGAGTGTAGTTGCTTGGGAAACTGTGCCTGCAATGCTGGAATCCAGGGTAGATATAGCATACCCACGAGCAGCAGACTGAGGGTGAACATCACCGCCTGCTTCCTGGGTTGGGCCGAGTCGGATGACCCGGGGTCAGCAGCAGCGTGTCCTGCCTTTCGTCTGCGTCCGAGCCAGCTCTCTGCGATGATCCAGGTCCCCAGAGCAACCTCAGCAGGCAGGAACAGCAACGCGAAGTAGTGATTGTAGATGCTGAGAACGAGGGACAGCGCAAAGCCGAGCCACAGCCAGACACGATTCTTCCACAGAGCCAAAAGGAGGAAAATCAGGGACAGGAGTGCCAGGAATACCATCAGGGCATAGTGTCGAGCTTCTTGAGAGTACTCAACGTGGCCTGGGTTCACCGCCAGGAGCAATGCGCCGATGAGGGCGGCCCTCTCGTCCCACATGAGGCATCCTGCCTTGTAGATGAGCAAGATGGACAGGGACCCCAGCAGTGCAGCTGGCAGACGCGCCATGAACTCGTTCTCACCCCACAGGACGAAGAAGGCATGGGTGATGAGAGAGACCAGGGGGGGATTGCCCGCCTCCTCGAGGTGGAACCTTAGGATCGATGCCACGTCCTCCCGTGCTGTGAGGGCGGTGCTGATCTCGTCCAGCCAGAAGCTGGACCCATCCAGATTGTAGAGCCGCAGCGCCGCGCCCAGCAGGACGATGGCGACGAGTAATATGGTCAGACCGGCCTGTCGAGGTGTCTTCTTTGACACTTCACCAGTGATCATGTCCCATGCACTCCTTGATGCGCGTGGTAAGGGCGGCCTTCTCTCTGATTGCCGATTCCTGCATCGAGAGCACGGCAATTCATCTTCACGTCATCCAGTGTATCAGACATGGCATGGCTATTCCAGTCCTGGGGAGGGACTTGCGAATCTCAGTTACGCCCCCTTGTCGGAGTCACTCCAGCAGCGTGGGTTCTCGCATCGAGGTCAGAATGCTCAGTGTTCTCCGGAATCCGCCGGGGTCACTCTGACGTTGTAGAGGGCGATCTGGTCGCCCTGCTGCCTCTGGCCGTGTTCGTCCCACACCGGTAGACGCTGTCCACTCACCCAGTGGTAGACGCCGACGGTGAGAGTGTAATCCCCAGCAGGCAGGTCATCGGGCAATGGCAGCTGATACTCGTTGCTCACCACCAGTCCCAGTCTCCAGTCCGACGTGGGCCTTTGCTGGTAGAGCAAGAGGCGGTCCTCCTGTGCCCAAACAACGTCATCTGGTCCGATCAGGTGGACGAACAAGGTGTAGTCTCTGTCCATCGTGGCCACCGCTTGCCACCACAGAGTCACATTGAGAGGGGAGCCGGCTGCCACGGTGTCGGATGAACCGTCATGGCCCAGCAGCGTCAGCCGGAGACCCAGGCTTCGCAACAGGGACTGCGGTATCTCCAGGTTATCGGGGCGAGAGAGCATGGTCAGTCTCGTTTGCGCCCACTCGTCGTTGGGCTCCAGGATCAGGACCTGCTGATAGGCCAGCGCAGCTTCCTCGATTCGTCCCAGCCCCTGATAGGCCTCGCCCAGAAGAAAATACAGTCGTGCATCTTCTGGTGCGATCTCTAGAGCTTGCTGGTAGGTAGCCAATACCTTGGCTGGCTCGTTGAGCTGGCGGTACAGTTGGCCGACACGGGCACGGGCTTGGAAGTGGGCCGGGTTGGTCCTCAAGACCTCTTCGTACGCCGTTGCTGCCTCGCGATACATCCCCAGTTGATCGTAGGTAGACGCCAGGTCCCAGTAGGGTTTCCAGCCCCAGTTGCGGCTTGCCACGCTCGGATCGAGGCCGATTTGTCTGTCGTACTCGGCGGCGGCTGCGCCCGCCAGCGTGGCCTGCAACGTCGCCTCCTCCTTCCTGCCCGCGTTGGAGTGGATCTCAGCCAGAGCCAGGTGAAGGTCGACGCGACCGGCGGGGCGGGGCTGGAGGAGGAGCAGCGCGTTCAATATCGAAACAGCGTTCGCTTCCAGATCTGGGTCGGGTTTGCGCAGCTGGACCACGGTGACTCTGGCGAACTGTCTGATCTCCACGTTGTTCTCCGCATGGTCCGCGGTGTGCAGATCATCGACGTGCCATAGTATGCCCCACACGTTGGCCCCGCGTGCAGGGTGGCTGTGCAAACGCGCTGCCAGACCCTTCTGCGGAAACAAGATGGTGACATCGTGGTCAGATGCCGGGAAATAGTAGCTTAGACCCCTGGACGTCCTGGTCGCATCAGCTCCTCCCAGATACCCCTGCCCGTCGGTGATCAAGACGTCACCCGGGGCCGCGTTCTGGTGGAGGTAGTCAGCGACACCACGCCAATCTTCCTTCTGCTCCACGTAGTAGTCCGCGAGGGGCGCCACACCGAGAGCTGCAAAGAGGAGTGAGAGGGCAGCAAGGCTGGTCAACGTGGCAGTACACTGCCTACTTGCCCGTCGACACAGACTTCCCACTCTCCGTCCTAGGAACACCATGCCTCTGGCCACGGTGAGAAGGATGATGGGGAGCACGTACATGGCGTACTTGGGGTTGAAGTGATGGCCTGCTTGCACAAGCAGGGTGGCTAGAAAAGGGACTCCGACCCAGGCCAGGATGAACAGGATTTGCCTGCGACTGCTCGTGGCCAAGCCCAGGACAAACAGGCCCACAAACAGGAGGAGCAGAACCCCGTCCATCCCGGCATACGTGGTGAGCAACTGGCGGACGAACTCATGCGTGGGGCTGGCCCCAGGCACCGCCCCCACGGCTAGCCCCTGGAGCTTAATGACCGGCCCGAGTAACTGTTGCCACATGCTGGGCAGCCAGGGCAGATACAGAATGCCTATCAGTGTCAGGCTGGCGAGCAAAGGGCGTGCGAGCTCTGCTGGACGAGTAGCAGGCGCACCGGGAGGGACGGTCGAGCCCGAGTGAGCGTCCATTTCATCTCTGTTGCCCGGCTCCGCTTGGGATCGGGCGGACCTCCGCCACATCCCCGCGATGACCCATGCAGCGAGGAGCAGCTCTGCAGGTAAGACGAAAAAGGTGAAGTAGTGGAGATACAGATTCAGGGAAGTGGCAACAGCGAAGCCAAGCCACATCCCTTTACGGTTGTCTTGCAGGGCTTTGAGCAGAAAGACGAGTGAGAGTAGCGCCAGGAAGGTCATCAGTGCGTAATGCCGGGCCTCCTGGGAGTATTCGACGTGGTAGGCGTTGATGGAGAGGAGGAAAGCTCCCACCAGGCCTTCAGTTCTGCTCCACAACATCTCTCCGACCCGGTACGCAAGCAATATGGAGATGGTCCCGACGAGGGCAAACGGTAAGCGAACGGCAAAGTCGCTGCTGCCTGCCAGGCCGATGAAGGACTTGGTCGTAACGTAGAGCAAGGGGGGGTGCGAATCGGCGACGACCAGGAAACGGAGCATGGATTGCAGGTCCAACCGCGAGGTGGTGACGGTATAGATCTCATCCACCCACAGACTGTTGGCGTCGAGGTTATAGAGGCGCAGTGCCAGGCCCAGTAGGAAGATGGCCAGGAGGATGGCCAGGGACCATACTCGTGACATCTCCTCTGGAACTCTGTGCTCGACTCTGTCTTCAGGGCTCCGGACTGACCGGGGCATGGCGTTTCCTGTCTCGGCGATGGTGCGTTCGCCAGCTTCGCTAGGGGTTATTCCAGATTGTCGACCAGTGTATCAAAGACGGGAGAGATTTCCCAGATGGTCGAAGGGGTCTTCTCTTCGGGCCGCGCTAATCCATCTCTGCGCCCTGTGTGTAGAATTGGGGCACGCGCCTTGCCCCGAGGCTGCAGCGGCCGATATCTTCAGTCTCCTGGGAGGGCTGGAGTCACTTCGGTGTGACTGAGGACTACTGCGTCGTTGGGCTCCCGATGGCCGTGCTCATCCCACATGGGCAGACGCTCCTCGGTTTCCCAATAGTAAACACCCACCACAATGGCGTACTGTCCGGGTGGGGCATTGTGTGGCACGTGCAAGTGGTAGTCGTTCCTCGCCACCACCCCCAGTCCCCATTCCGAGGTGGGGATTTGGCTGAGGAGCAGAAGCTTGTCCTCCTGCGCCCAGAGGTGGTTGTCCGGCCCCGTTAGTCGGACGAAAACGGTGTAGTCCCTGTCCATGTTGGCCAGAGCCCGGAACCACAACGCCACGTCCAGTGTCCCCCCAGCCTCAGTCCCTGACGGGTACAGGTCGTATCCCAACAGAGCTACCTCCGTGCCCAGGCTGCGCAAGAGGGGGTGTGGAACCTCTTCGAAGGGAGAGGTGGACAGAACGTGTATCTTCCGCTTAGACCACTCATCATCCGGTTCGATCCTCAGAACCTCCTCATAGGCCAGGACCGCCTCCTCCACGAGTCCCAACCCCTGATATGTCTCACCGAGGAGACGATATAGTTGCGCGGTCTCCGTCTCCAATTCCACAGCCTGCTGGTAGACCGACAGGGCCTCTCCGGGTTCGCCGAGCTGGCGATAGACACTGCCCAGCCGCAAATGGGACGGCAAATGTGTGGAATTGATGCTCAGCACCCGGATGTACGCCTCCTTGGCATCGTGCAGCATCCCCAGCTCGTCATACGTGGTGCCCAGATTCCAGTAGGGTCTCCAGCCCCAGGCGCGGCTCTGGAGTCTCGGGTCCAGCGCAGCCTGTCTTTCGTGCTCCTCGGCGGCTGCGCCTGCCAGCCCGGCCTCGCCTTCTGCCTGGTCCGTCCTTCCCAAGTCGTGGTAGAGTTCTGCCAGGGCCAGGCGGAGATCGAAGCGGCCAATGGGCCTGGGCTGGAGCTGCGCCATGGCATCCAGAATGCACGCGGCATCTTCCAGTGTGTTGCCCGCGGAACTGGATCGTCTGATCACGGCGACACTGGGCAGCTCGACGATCTCGATCTCGCTGCCCAGGTGGATGGTGTCGCGGAGTGGGTCTACGTGCCACAACACGCCCCACACGCCCGCGCCCGGCAGTGCCTCACGATGCGCTGTGTCCGCCAGCCCGCTCTTTGCGGGGAGGATGGCCACATCCCGGTCGTGGAGAGAAAGATAGTAGGGCAGTCCCTCCAATACTCTCTGAGAGTCGCCACCCTCTCCGTAACGTTGCCCGTCCACAATCAGGATGTCGTCTTGTGCCATGTTCTCATGTAGATATGCCGCCGCTGAACGCCAGTCTTCCTTGTCCCACCTGTAGTATTCTTTGAGTGGGGCCATGCTCAGAGTACCCATGAGCAACACGGTCAGGGTCAGAGCTACCCCCTGGGACAGCTTCCTTTCCCTCATGCGCGAGTTCAGGCACCGACACAACAGATCAGCGCTCGCGTCCAGCCCTCTCGCCACGGCGAGCAAGTAGAGAGGCAGAGAGAACAGGACGTACTTCGGTATGAGGGCGTGCTCTGGGTCCATCAGAGTCAAGAATACAAACGGGGCTCCTATGCCCAGGATCACCAGCGCAAGCGCCTTCGCTGTTGACCGCGCGCATCCCAGGAAGAAGGCCGCCAGCGATACCCCGAGAGCCAGGCTTGGGACACCACTGAAACTGACCATCACCTTGCCCAAGAAGCGCCATGATGACTGAACGCTTTCAGCCGATAAGCCCATCTGGCCGGAACCTGCCGGACTGGAGATCACCGAGCTCAGAGGTTCTGCCCAGGGAAGAAGGGACATGCCCAGGAGCACCATACTAAGGGAGAGAGCCAACACTTGTCTCCTGGGAGTAGGACCATCAGGTAGATGGCCCAGGTAGTCACGCTCACCGGTACCGTGTCGTGCGTACCAGTTCTCTGCAACCAGCCAGACGGCCAGTGCAAGCTCGACGGGTAGGAAGAGAAAGGCGAAATAGTGGTTGTAGAGATTGAGGCTGGTGGAGATGACGAACCCGGCCCACAAGCTCAAGCGATTGCTCTGGATCGCTCTAACGAGAAGGATCAGTGATGTCAGGGCCAGAAACACCATCACTGCGTAATGCCTGGCTTCCTGGGAGTACTGGACGTGGTACGGATTGACCGCCAGGAGGAATGCAGCCGCCAATCCGACATCTCTAGGCCAGAAGATTCGGCCCAGCTTGTAGATTAGAAGGACGGAAAGTGAGCCGGCGAGCATTGAGGGCAGTCGCAGGATAAACTCGCTTGTGCCGAAGCTGGCCACGCAGAAGTGGGAGAGGACGTATATAAGGGGCAGTTGGACGCCCCTACCTTCGCCCGACCCCAGGAGGGATATGAGGTCTTTCAGGTCGAGCAAGGCTCTCTCGGCGGTGAAGATCTCATCCGTCCATAGACTATCTGCGTCAAGTCCGTAGAGGCGCAGCGCCGTACCCAGGAAAAAGATAGCCAAGAGCAGTCCCGCGTGTACAGGTCGAAGGACTCGTTGTGAGGTCCCGTTACTAGCAGTTTGGTGCTCAGAATTGCACGTGTACCCTGGCATCAGTTGGTCTCTCTCAGCCGCAGGTCCTGGACCGCCGTTGAGCTCGCCGGTCTCGCCATGCTAGTCAGAGGACTGCACGAGGTGCACGCGGTGTGTGGGTATGGCATCCTGGGGAAGCCTCTGACCATCCTCGTCCCAGACTGGCAGACGCTCTCCCGTCTCCCAGTAGTAGACTCCGACCACGATATCGTACTTGCCTGGTGGAAGGTCAGCGGGCAACACCAGTTCATATTGCTCTCTGGCAATGTCTCCCACCTCCCAGGCGGAGGTCGCCTGGCGTCCGAGCTGGAGCAGGCTGTCCTGCTGCACCAGGATGAGACCCTCCAGATCCACTACGTGGACGAAGGCAGTGTAGTCTCGATCCGTGTTGTGCAAGGCTCGCCACCAGACGATTAGCTCCACCGTGTCGCCAGCCTTGAGGGTATCTGAGCGTAGATTATAGCCGAGCATGGCCAGTTCTTCTCCCACGTTTCGCCACAGTGGAGCTGTCATGCCCTCGAGGCGACCGGAGAACCATTGCAGGTGAGCGCGCTCCGCACCGAGCGCATCAGACGCCTGTTGCACGTCGGGCTCGATCAGACTGGCCAGATGAACTTGTGCCTTCGCTCGCTCCAGTTGCCCTGTCCGGATATAGAAGTTGGCCAGGCTCAGGTGGATGTCGAAATGGGCCTCCCCGTCGGGGATCGATTCCAGAAGCACTTGCAGTAGAGACTGTGCGTCGCGGAGGGGATGCCCGGAAGGCTCGCGCAAACGGATGACTGCAATCTGGTGTAACTGCGCCACCTGGGCGATCTCTACGTTCTCCAGCTCGTCTGGGTGCCATACCACTGCCCACAGCTGGCCATTCCACTGCTCGAGGTCCTCTAGCCCGTGCCACAGCCATGGTCGCGCGAAGAGAATTGGTGCGCTGTCGACACCGTAGACACTCAGGTAGTACGGCAAGCAGTTGCCTACCCGGGTGTCGTCTCTCCCGGTCCTGAATTCCATGCCATCTGCTACGATGATGTCTCCCAGCTGCATATGGTCCGCCAGGAATCGAGCTGCGCTGCGCCAGTCGGTCTTCGCTTCGTTGTAGTAGGCGCCCAAAGGCGCTACCTGAAGGAGACTCACCAGGATTGCGAGAGGCATCGTCACGGCCATAGGCGCTATCGAGGAGGCTACTTTGCCTGGGGCATATCGGCCCAAGTAGTGGCCCGCGGCGTCCACGCCCCTGGCCACGAGAAGCAGGTAGATGGGGAGGATGTGGATCCCGTATCTCGGGTGCAGCCAGTGCCTCGCCTGTAGGAGTGAGAAGAACAGAAACGGGGTGGCAGCCCAGAGCACGGTGAGCAGGGCCTGCTGACGGCTACAGCATGCTAGACCCAGGAGGAAGAGGACGAGGAAGAGGATCACGAGAACGCCATCTACACCGCTGTGCGCCTGCAACATGCCCTGGTAGAACTGGCTCGCCGATCTCACAGTCTCCTCGGTCGGGACACCAACGCCCCGATACCCAATGTTAGGATAAGTCACCTGTCTGTACATGCTTGGCAACCAGGGGATGTAGGAGACAGCAACCAGAAGCAGACTGAGGGTCAGGCAGGCGATCTGTCTTCTGGAACCGGTGACCGGCTGGGAGCGCTGGGTGTGTACCTCCACGGACGCGCAGGACGGCGCTTGCCCGGTGGGCTCCGGGCTGCGGTCGAGCAAGGCGACGTGGTCGTCCACCGCGCGCCCCGTCACAGGCCTGCCGGAGGACCGGTCGGTCCATATCATCCAGGCCGCGAATGCCACCTGGGCGGGCAGTACGAGCCAGGCGAAGTAGTGATTGTAGGTAGCCATACTGGAGACGAGGGCGAATCCAAGCCAGGCCCCGCTTCGGCTGCTCTGGAGCGCTCTTAGCAAGAAGATCAAGGACAGGAGGGCCAGAAACACCGCGGCTGCATACCATCTGGCCTCCTGCGAGTACCTGACATGCCAGGGATTCACTGCCAGAAGAAAGGCTGCCAGGAGGCCCTCCCGGCCGCTCCAGAGCATGGTACCCACCTTGTAGATCAGCAGGATCGAGGCCGCTCCGAGAAGCGCTGCGGGCAGTCGAACGATAGATTCACTGTCGCCCGCGATGCGGATGAAGAAGTGGGTGACGATGTAGAGCAGCGGTGGGAACGTACCGTCTTCGGCCAGAGCTTCTGGCAGCGACACCAACGGCAGCTGTGACACGGTGACGGTGTCGATCTCATCTCTCCAGAAACTGTCGGCGTCTAGTTGATGGAGCCGCAGACCGAGGCCCAAGAGGAAGATGACCATCAAGAGCCCAAGAGCTGCGACTCTTGCGCGGTCGGTTGGAGTCATCGCGTGACTGTCGCTGGACA
>Ga0180438_10003641_pt1 | contig 23039 bp, 17 predicted proteins | sample SS_ome_12_FD_132455 | JGI IMG/M metagenome (GOLD analysis project Ga0180438, IMG submission 132455) | Hypersaline lake sediment archaeal communities from the Salton Sea, California, USA - SS_3_D_2 metaG | ecosystem: Environmental > Aquatic > Non-marine Saline and Alkaline > Hypersaline >...
CCAAGACCCGCAGCTCCGGCCGGCCTATGAATCTCTTCCATATTCTCTCTCAGGCCGGACGAGGATCGAAGACGCGATGCGCCACCACCATCGCCCCCTCGTGGTGGGTGGCGCCGGGTAGGGTTCCCACCGAGCGCAGGAACGAGCACGGTGGGACAACCCGGCGACAGGACCCGCTACGAGACGCCAAGGTTGCCGGCCCCATCGCCCCAAGACCCGCAGCTCCGGCCGGCCTAGGGGGCCTCGCCCAGACGCCGGAGCGCGGCGAGTGCGTCCGCGTGATCCGGCTTCAGATCCACCGCCCGGCGAAACGCCCGAACCGCCGCTTCCCTCCGGCCGTCGGAGGCCAGCGCCTCACCCAGATGGTGGAAGACGTCGGCGGCATCCGGGCCGGGGGAAGCGCCGAGCCGCTCCGCGGCCTCCGAGAGCAGGGCCACCGCTCCCCGTTCGTCGCCGGTCAGGTGACGGATCCACCCGAGCGTGTCCAGGATCCCGGCGTCCTCGGGGGAGAGCGAGCGGGCCTTCCGCGCGAAGGTTTCCCCTTCGGCCAAGCGCCCCAACGCCACGGCCAGAAGCCAGGCGAGGTTGTTGAGGGCTTCGGGGAACTCGGGCCTGAGGGCGAGCGCCCGGCGGTAGGCGGTCTCCGCCGGGCCGCGCTCGCCGAGCCGCTCGTGCACGATGCCCAGCGTGTAGGGGATTTCGGGGTCGGCCGGGTGCGCTTTGGCGGCGGACTCCAGCACGGCGGCCGCGCCGCGGAGATGACCGTTCTCGAAGAGTGCTCGCCAGAGGGCGCCCGTCGCCTCGGCCCGACCGCCCGCACTCGGGATCTCCTGAATCACGGCCTCGGCGTCGGCCACCCGCCCGAGCCCTCCCAGGGCCCACGCTTCCTTGAGCATCAGCAGAGGATCGCGCGGGGCGTCTCGCCGCGCTTCCCGGTAGCAGGCCAGGGCGGAGTCCGGGAGTCCACGCGAGGTGAAGACATCGCCCAAACCCGAGAGGGCGGCCATGGGACTCTCCATCAGACCCCCCGTGAGGATGGCTTGAAACTCGGCCTGCGCCTCGTCCAGTTCGTCGCTCGCCAGGTACACGAGCCCGAGGTAGAGCCTCGCCCGCCAGGACGCGGGGTCCTCCCGCGCCCTGCGCTCCAGTTCGCGCACCGCCGACTCGAGAGTCCCGCGGCGCACGAGCGACTCCACGTTGAAGTCGTCCGGGTCCACGGCGTGGTAGCCCTGGTCGAGCAGGCGCCGGTTGCGCCCGTCGCGCCGGGCGTAGATCGACGTCAGGTCGTCCCAGTACACGAGGACCCAGTCCGGGCTCTCCCACATCGCCCGGCTGATCAGGTGGCCATACTCGCTTCCCGGATGCCGGAGGAGCGCCAGGTTCACGCCGTACTTGTCCAGCGCGGCCTCCCAGCCAGGCATGCCCGACAGAACCGGGAAGTACACCTGCCGCCAGAACGCCTCCCCGTACACCTCCTGGCGTCCGTCGATGAAAACCCGGTACCGCGGGTACAGGGCCAGAATCATGGGCCCGCCCCAGATGTCGGAGTTGAAGATCTCCCCGTCGGGTCTCTCTCTCTCGATGAAGCGGAAGGCCTTCTCCGGGAACGTCCGCTCGTCGAATCCGAGGCCGGGCCGGAAGGAACGGTCCCCCCTCGCCAGGAACATGGCTCCGACGAGCAGAAGGGTACACGCACCCGCCGCGGCCGCCGCGTCCACCCACGGGCCCCGACCCCACCGACGACGGCCGAGCCAGCCCTCGAGGACCGACCAGAGGTTCCGGGCCACGATGGGTCCCACGACGATCCCGAAGACGATCACGATGCGCACCGACGTCGCCGCCAGGTACCCGAACACGCACGCCAGGGCTACCTCGGTCCAGTCCAGCCCGCGCCGGTTGCTCACGAAGGCCACGGCCGCAACCAGGACCATGATCCCGAAGAGAATGTCCCTCGGGAAGGTCACGGGGCCGTACTCCTGGATCACCGACATGAAGAACTCGCTCCGGTAGAACTGGAATGGGAGCAGGAGTCCCTTGAGGCTGTTGGGGTTCATGATCCACACGAGGAGCGCGGACGCGCCGACCGAGATCGCGGACCACAGGATCAGGGAACGGACCTGCGTTCCGGTGAGACCCGGCAACGTGACCCACCGCGCGCGGGCCGCACCGAGCTTGACGAGCTCGACCCCCGCGACCGTTCCCAGGAGGATGACGCCGTACACGATGCCCGCGTGGACGTTGGCCCAGACCATGAAGAGCAGTGGCAGGAACCTGAGCGGCGGTCCCTTCCCCTCGCGAACGCCCATCCACCAGACCACCAGGATCGAGAGGAACAGCTGTGACCCGAGGAGGGGCCGGATCGAGAATCTCGGACGGGCCATCACCAGGGCCCAGACCACCAGGAGCAGGGCCACCGGCCACCCGACGCCCAACCGACGAAGCCCGAGGTACAGGACGACGAAGATCAGGGCCACCACGGCCGCCTTGGCGAGAATGAGACCGGAGATTCCCCACCGGGCGTACACCCAGTAGATCAGGACGTCGGGCATCCAGTAGTGGAGGGGCCAGTCCTTGTGGGCGCTGGTGTAGGAGAAGATGTCCTTCTGGGGGATGGTTCCGGTTCGGACCACGTGCTCGCCGGTCCGGATGTGGAACCCCAGGTCGACGTCGGCCTCCTTGTACACCGAGAGCGCGAACGAGATCGCCACGAGGGTGAGGACGATCCACCCGTCCCTCACCCACCGCCCCGATCGGGCCGCCGCGCCCGGTGCCGTCATCTGGAGACCTCCCTCAGGCGGAAGAAGTTGATGTAGAACGGCCCCACCTTCTCGCTCACTCGCTCGTAGAATCGGGCGAAGGTCTCACTGGTCAGGAGATCCTCCTCCCCGGGATTCCACGGCGTGACGAACTGCTCCGGGGTGACCTTGGGCCTCGTGAGCAGGAAGAGGTGGTGGAACAGGTAGGTCGGCCGGCGGGCGAGCACGTACTCCATGTCGTGCTTCTCGTGCCCTGCAATGCCGCGCCCCATGTTCTCCACCTGCCGGCGGGCGATGGCGGGTTCGTTGATCCCGAGCATGTCGATGGTGTAGAGCCCCGAGTAGTACGGGACCGCACCCGCCGTGGTGACCGCGATGGACTCGTCCGGCTCCGCATACTCCCTCAGCCAGAGGCCGATGGCCGTCCAGTGCTTCTCGACGAAGATCCTGTCCCGCGCCACGAACGCCTTCTCTTCAGAGGCAATCGTGGCCCGCACGGTCGACGCCGCCAGGACGGTCAGGATGCCCAGACCCAGCACGCGCCTCCATCCGGCCGACACCGGCAGGTGAACGCGGCCGAGGACCGCGAACCCCCTTTCCACCAGCAGGTACAGGGGAGCAAGCGCGGGCACGAAGAAACGGTACATCCCGAGCCCGTCGCCCCCCACGGCGACGACGTAGGCGAGGTAGAGTCCCGTCCAGAGGTACAGCACGCGGGCCGACCTGTCCCGCAGCCCATCGGCCAACCCCACGGCCGCCAGTGACAGGGCCAGACCGCCGGAGGCCGCCGTGAACCCGCCCAGGTACTGCACACCGCGCCAGACCTGCGCTCCACTCCACCCCACCTTTGCGTAGAAGCTGTTGGGCAGGAGATCCCCGTAGTACAGCACGCGCCAGATCTCGTACGGTACGAGCACGGCCAGCCAGACCGCGATCAGTCCCAGGGGGACCCGATCGCGCACGCGCCCGGCCGAAGGCGGCCAGAGCAGACGGTCGCCGACCACGACGAGTCCGGCCAGAATCCCCTCCGGCCGAGTCAGCGCCGCCAGGGCCAGGCAGAGGCCCGAGACCACGTCCCACCGGGGCGCAACGCGCACGCCGGCCGCCATTCCCGCCAGGACGAGAAGGGCGAAGAGCGGAGTCTCCAGCCCACCCATGGACCAGAGCGCAAAGGGTGGTGAGAGAGCGAGAAGAGTCGGAGAAAGCAACCGCAGGCTCTTGCCGTTGCGCTCCCCCGGCCTTGGCCAACCGTAGGCGAGGGCCACGACCCCCAAGGCCAGCAGCAGGCCGAGCCCCTGAGAGAGGGGAACCGGATCGGCGCCCGCCCGCATCCCCAGGGCCGCGAGCACCACCCACAGGAAATTGGTGTACCCCTCGACCTTCTCCCCGGGGTTGTACACCGGCCCGTGGCCGTTCACCAGGTTCCGGGCGTACCGAAAGGAGATGAAGGCGTCGTCGACGACGTAGTCGTACAGCAGTGCGTGTCCGAGCAGCGCCGCGCCTAAGACCGCCAGCACGACCCAGTGGACACGCCGAGACCGCCCCCCATTGATTCTCATCGGCTCGCGCTCCCGAGCTCTGGGAGGTCCCTCCCGGACGCCGCGCCGAAGCCCGTACCCTTACTTGCCAGAGGCCAGGACCTCTTCGTCCAGCACGAAGGCCCGGTTCTTGCCCTCGGCCTTCGCCCGGTAGAGTGCCTCGTCCGCACGCTCGATGAGCCTCGCCTTGGCCGCCCGGCGCTCCTTTTCGCCCGAGCCGGACTCCCCGCTGTACACGACGCCCCCGATGCTCAGGCCCACCCGGGCGGGCAACGCACCGTAGAGGAGGGAAAAATCGAACTCCCCTACGAGGGACAGGAGACGGTCGGCCACGGTTCTGGCCCCCTCCGGCGAGCTCATCCCCGGAAGCACGACGGCGAACTCGTCCCCGCCGACCCGGGCCACCGAATCAACCAGGGGACGCAGTTTCTCACTGAGAAGGCGCGCCACCTCCCGCAGCACACGATCGCCCGTGGGATGCCCGCATCGATCGTTGATGGCCTTAAAGTCGTCCATGTCGGCCAACAGGAGGGCGACCTTCTCCTCCCCACGGTCCGCTCGGGCCATCTCCCGATCGAGCAGCATCTCATCGAAGGACCGCCGGTTGTACACGCCCGTGACGGTGTCCATGAAGATGAGGCTCTCGAGGTACCGGACGTTCGCCGCCAACCCGGCCAGGAACGAGGCGAACGTCGACAGGAAATCGAGAGCTTCGTCGGGAAGGTCTCCGGCCGCCCGGCGCCAGGCTTCCATCACGCCCAGGCACGGCTGTCCCCCCTCCACCTTCAGAGGGAAGATGGCCACCGCGCCGAAAGTCCCACAGGCCCAGAAACCCCGGAGCATGGGATCCTGTCTGAGGTTCGAGACGAGCACGCACCGCCCCCCCCGGACGACGTGCTCCTCCACGTACTCCGGCAGGAGACGCTGCGAGAAGTCCAGCGGCTCTCCCTCGGGATTTCCGACGACGTGGACCTCGTCGCCGCCGAGCCTGAGGACGACCGTGTCGGCCAGCCGTCGGGCGATGACTTCTCGCTCGCACAGACGCCCAAGCGATTCGGCCAGGGTGGCGGCCGAGGTGGGAATCGGGCAGGGGTACGGCAGGTGGATTCTGGCTCGCCCGGGCTCGATGGTCCGCACGGTGAGCGGCGGTGCGGGAACCACCAGGGTAGCTCGGGAGACCGTGTCGAGGAACCGGTAGGAGGTGCCCCGAGCGCCGTTCTGCTCGCCCAGGAAGCGGAAGCGCCCGCCCCGCTCCAGATCGAGGAACAGGTCGAGCACACCCTGCCACTGCCGGAACCGATCCCTCTCCTCCAGGAGGGCCTGGAGCCGGGAGCGGACCCCCGCGTCCTCGACCCGGCCGGAGCGCAGGAGGCCGGTCAGGTACGTGATGAAATCCAACCTCTCCCCCTGCGACGCTGAAGAACGTTCCGACGACACCTCGAGCTCCGCCTGCTTCTCGCTCTCAAGACCGGCCATCCCGCGATGCTGGCCTCCGGGCCGTCCCCGGTCAGGCCGCCCGGCGCCGCCTGCCGAGGACCACCAGCATCGACACGATTGCAACGGCCACGATCGCAACGGCAACGGTCAGCCCAACCCGAAGTCGCGGCTCCCCCCCTCCCTCACCGCTCACCCAGTGACGGTAGTCGACCTTCCCGAACCGCTGACTATCGAATTCGTCGTAGATGGCGTTGATGTTGCTGGGATAGGGCTGGGAGTCCATCTGCAGCGTGGCCGACCAGCTCCACTGGTTGTAGCGGGCATCGATTTCGTTCTTCGTCTCGTTGGTGATCTCGCTGCCGTAGCCGTTTCCGAACACATTGCCCTCGCCCGGCGCCCCCCCGACGACCGGACGGCTGTTCTTGCCCACCACCAGGATGGCGGCCGAGGCACGATCGTCGAACCGGTTCCGGACGATGCGGGGCGAGCTGCCCCTCAGGTGAATGGCCGTACCGAAGTTGTTCCGGAACAGGTTGTCGGCAATCTCCCCGTCGCACTGCCGGAGCTCGACTCCGTTGGTGGACATGTAGATCTCGTTGTCCTCGACGCGCACGGACGACTCGAGCCCGCCGACCCCGGCCGTCGACCCAACGTTGCCGTTGATCCTGAACCCGCGAACCAAGACCCCCCCCTCGACGCCCTCGATGGAAACCACGGACTGCCGGGCCTCCTGCCCCACGATCTCGGCCTGGCGCCTCGGGATGGAAACCAGATGCAGGGGCGCGCGGATGAGGAGGTTCTCGGGATACTGGCCGGGCCCCACGGCGACGGTATCGCCGGGACTCGCCGCCGCGATGGCCTCGGTGAGGGTCGCATGATCGTCCGGAACCCTGAGCGTCTTCGAGTCGCACGGGTGGAATCCCAGAGTCAGAACCACACCCGCGGACAGCAGCAGCACCCGTCCCAACGCAGACCTCCTGGCTGAAATCCGACCTCGGTCCCCAAAAGACCCACAAGATTGGGGACACTCTAACAGAGCCCGACTCCGAGTACAACCCCATTGCGCCGGGGAATTTCCGCCGGAGGAGGGCGCTCCATCCGAGAGAGACCCAGGGGAAGGCTGCCTGGCCAATCTTGTACAGAATTGGCACTTCGGGCCTGCCCGGGTCCCTGGCCTCTCCCGATCCCAAAGGATACCTCAAGAAACGGCCCTTGAGGGGAAAGCATTGTTGAATTTTCTGTTGACAGGAGCTTCAGCCGTGTGCTATACTGACCGACGTAATAAGAGGAGACGGAGATACACAGCTGTTCCGGATCGGGTCTCAGTGCCCTGGTGAGCGCACTTGCGTTGGAAGGGTACGATTTCGGTTTGTTGTGTAACCTTACGATCGAAAGGGGGGATGAGCAGCTAGCTGGTGGATGCTCTGCGGGGTGATGTCGACCTCTGCGGTCGATGCAGGCCCCATGTCTCTCCGGCCTCCGCCCGGGATTGCCGGGCGGGTTTCGAGGGGAGCAGGTTTGGGAGACAGGTTGGTCCGAGGACTCCCCTGCTAGGGTTGACCCTGGGTACTAAGCACAACCGATTGTCTCGAGGAGGTATGACCCAATGAAGAAGATTCTGCTTTCGGCCGTTCTCGTGCTCGCGTTTGCCGCGACCAGCTATGCTCTTCCGGTGAAGACTGCTGAGTACGGCACCGTTGAGGCGAGGAATTTCAGCCCGGCGCAGGACCAGTGCTATCTCGAGTATTACAACTTCTGCGGCGGCTGGGTTTGGGTTTGGTCTGGCTGGACCGCTGGCGCCATGATCGGCGTCTGCTATGACCTGAACGACTGTGAGTGCCCTGAGGCCTGCGCGCTCTGTGACGACCTGGGCGTTGTCTACTTCGCTCTGAAGCGGGTGACCCCCTACGGGAACGCCAACTTCGAGGTCTACTGCGCGTACGACAACTGCTGTCCGTGCGGCGGTCCGATCGCCGGTGTCTACAACATGCCGCTCACGAGCACCTGGAACGGCATCGACTGGACCGGCGTCAGCTTGGCCGCTTGTGAGGGCGGCGCCTGTGATCCCTGCAAGTTCATCTACATGGCCACCATCAACACTCCGGATCACACCCAGGTGTACTCGGACGGCGACGACCTGAACTGGGACTACGGCTGCGGGACCGACTGGAATTGCACGCCGCACTCGTTCGTGTATGTCGACGTCTATGACTACTGCGTCACCTTCGGTGCGCCGGCCGTCCTGTTCATGACGGACGCCCGCTCCGACTGCCCGCCGTACCAGGGCTACATCGGCTTCTTCGCGGACTGGCTGTGCGATGCCACCATCGGCTGCACCGGCCCGAGCGCGACGGAGGAGAGCTCCTGGTCCGAGATCAAGGCCCTCTACAGGTAGCCTAGATCCTGCGGGATCGGTTTGAGGTTTGAGGCCCCGGTTCTCCGGAACCGGGGCCTCTTCCTTTCGGTGGAGGGAGGGCCGCCGCGCGGGCTCGCACTGCGCGCCCGCGTGCCGATGTCCGGTCGACGTCGGGGCCCGGAGGAGAGGGTCGGTCATGCGCACGGGACTCGTATGGATGGTATCGCTCCTCATCTTCGCTGCAGCAGGTCACGCGCTTCCCATGAAGACCGCCGAGTTCGGCACGGTTCCCGGAAGGACCACGAGGCCGGCGCACACCGAGATCTACCTCGAGTACTACAACTTCTGCTCCGGCTATGTGTGGGTCTGGAGCGACTGGACGCCGGGCGCCAAGATCGGGGTCTGCTTCGACCTCCGTGAGGAGTGCGCCATGACGTGCACGCTCTGTCGGGACCTCGTCGTCGGTTGGTGGGCGCTCAAGCCGGTCACGCCCTGGGGACGGGTGGACTTCGAGGTGTTCTGCACCGAGGGCGGCTGCTGTCCCTGCGTCGAACCGCTCGCCGGCGTTTACGACATGCCCATCACCTCGACCTGGACCGCCATCGACTGGACGGGCCTCAGCCTGGACGACTGTGAGGACGCAGGCTGCGACCGGTGCCAGTTGATCTACATGTGCACAATCGATACGCCGCAGGACACGCACGTCTACTCCGATGGGGACGACCTCAACTGGACCTACGGCTGCGGGACGCGGTGGACCTGCAGCCCCCATTCCTTCGTGTACGTGAATACCTACGACTACTGCGCGGAGTTCGGCGCGCCCGCGGCCCTGTTCTCCGAGGACATGCGCTCGTTTTGCCCGCCCTACCAGGGCGATGTCGGCTTCTTCCACAACTGGATCGCCGATTTCACCTTCAACTGCTGGGCGCCCCCGAGCGGCGCAGAGCAAGCCTCCTGGTCTCAGATCAAATCTCTCTACAGGTAGTCGGCCCAAGACCTCCGGGGCCCGGCCGGGCGCGGTTCTCCGGCGCCGGGTCGGACCCCGCTTGATCCCTCCGCACGTTTACCGCAATGAGCCAAAAACACTTGCCCCCCCCGCCGACGTGGGCTACCATACCCGGAAGCCTAAAGCCGGCGCTCACACGCGCCGAGCTTAGAACGTGAGCGGACAGCACTCAGAAACTCAAAGGTGGTCGTAGATCATGAGAATCGTGCGAAGCGGGATCGCGGCGGTCGGGGTCGCCTGCCTGACGGTCGCCGGGAGCGGGTGTGGCCAGCGCGGCCCGAGCGTTCCGAGGGACCAGGTCAGCGTTCTTCTGCTCACGCTGGATACCACCCGCCAGGACCAACTCGGCTGTTATGGGTCGAACCGCGGCCTGACGCCGAACCTGGACGCCCTGGCCCGGGACGGGGTCCTCTTCGAGGAAGCCATCGCACCGGTCCCCCTCACCCTTCCGTCCCACTGCTCGATCCTGACCGGCCTCTACCCCTTCCGGCACGGCGTGCGGGCCAACGGCTGGTTCCGCCTGAGCGACGAGCAGGTGAGCATAGCCGAGACCCTCCAGGACGCGGGCTTCGCCACGTGCGCAGTCATCGGGGCCTACGTGTTGGATCACCAGTTCCAGATCGATCAGGGATTCGATCTCTTCGACGACGACCTGAGCCAGGGTTATCAGGACTCACGGTACGGCGTCGTCGAGCGCCGCGCCGAGGCCGTAACCCAATCGGCTATCTCGTGGCTGGAGGAGCACGCGGGCAAGCGCTTCTTCCTCTGGGTCCACTACTACGACCCGCACCACTCCTACGCCCCACCCCCCGAGTTCAACGTCTACGGCGATGAGCCCTTCGACCGCTACCGCGGGGAGATTCGGTACATGGACGACAGCGTCGGGAAGGTGCTGGATGCCCTCGACCGGCTGGGGCTCTCCGATCGCACGCTGATCGTCGCCGTGGGCGATCACGGCGAGGCGTTCGGCGAGCACCAGGAGATGGGACACGCCATGCTCGTCTACAACTCCACCCTGCACGTCCCGTTCCTGGTGCGTTCGCCCAGGATTGAGGGGCTCTCCATCCGGTCCGGCGCTCGCCTCGGGGGCAGAGTCAGCCTGGTTGACGTCGCCCCCACGATCCTCGATATTCTGGGTCTCGAATTCCCGGGTCCCACCGACGGCCGCAGCCTCGTGGCGCACATGCAGGGCAAGGGCCCGCGTCCCGACTGGCCGATCTACGCCGAGTCCGCCCACGGGAAGATCACGCGCCAGTGGAGCCAGATCAGCGGCGTCTACTCCGGTCGCTGGAAGTACATCCTGGCGCCGACGCCCGAGCTGTACGACCTCTCGGCGGACCCCGGCGAGGAGAGAAACCTCGCGGCCACCCAACCCTCCCAGGCCGAGAAGATGAAAAGCGAGCTCGTGGCCCTCGTCACCTCACCCGGCGTCGTGGCGGGGTCCTCCGCCCGGTTCGAGATGGACGCCGATGCCGAGGATCGGCTCCGGAGTCTCGGGTACGTCGACGGCACATCGCCCAGCCAGGAAGACCTGGAACAGATCAACACGGACCTTATCGAAGCTTGCCAGACCGGCAAGGATCCGAAGAACATGATGGAGTACAACAACCTCGTCGCAATGGCCACCGGGGCGCTGGCCGACAACCAACCGGCTGCAGCCCTTCGCCTGCTCCGGAAGGCCAGGGAGATGGAGGGAGACAACTCACAACTCCTCGACCGAACGGGCACCGCGTACTCCCAGCTGAAGCTGTTCGGGGCCGCGATCGAGACTTTTGAGAAAGCTCTCGAGGTCAACCCGAACGATCGCGGCGCCATGAACAGCCTCGCCATCGCCTACCACAACAGTGGACAATCGCAGAGGGCGATTGAAATCCTGGAGGAGGTTGTCGCGCGCGCCCCCCACTTCTACGAACACCACCTCAACTTGGCCAACGTCTACGATGACACGGGGCGGTTCGCGCTGGCCGATCGTGAGTACGAGCAGGCGCTGGAGCTGGCCCCCGCGGCCGCCGGGAAGCGCCAAGAGGTGCAGTACAACATGGCCCTGTCGCTCTTCCGCCGGGAGAGGTATGCCGAGGCCGAGAAGATTCTGGAGTCCGCCGTCCAAGCGCGACCCGATTATCAGGAAGCCCGGGCTCTCCTGGGGCGGGTCACGAGCCGGCTGAGAACACCCCGGTCCTAGGAGTTGCTCGATGAAATATGTGGGCGCATTCCGGGTACTGATCTTGGTCCTTCTTGTCCTCTGCGTTCGCCCCCTGGCGGCCTACCCACCTCCTCCGGACGGGCCGCCGGGCCCTCCGTCCACCGACGCCGCGTGGACGGGCCAGCCCGGCATCGATCTGGGCGAGGCGACGCAGGTGTACTTCAGGGGGCTGGAGGCCTACCTCGACGGGGATCGGGATCTGGCCGCCCTCCACTTCGAGGCGGCCCTGGAGATACTCTCGACGATCGAGATGGAACACGGGGGCCCCCTGGACGAAGAGCACGAACGGCTGCGTCGCAAGGCGGCCTACCTCCTGGGCAAAGTCTCCCGCAACGGGGAGTACGAGATCCTCTGGTCCGAGACGGATCGCAGCCTGTGCCCGCCCCCCGACTCCGAGGAGGCGCTGCCCGAGATCACGATCCTCGAGAACGAGAAAACCGAGCGGTGGCTGGACTACTTCCGCCGGGACGCGCGCGAGCGGTTCACCACCTACCTGACCCGATCCGGCCGGTACGAGCCGGCCATGCGCAAGACGCTCAGGGCGCACGGCCTCCCCGAGGATCTGGCGTACCTCCCCCTGATCGAGTCCGGATACAACCCGAGGGCGTACTCGGTCGCTCACGCCTCCGGCATCTGGCAGTTCATCCAGTCGACGGCGAAGCGGTACGATTTGAGGGTCGACTACTGGGTCGACGAACGCCGGGACCCGGAGAAATCCTGTGAGGCGGCCGCCCTGCACCTGCGTCGTCTCTGGGAGCTGTTCGAGTCCTGGCCGCTGGTGTTGGCGGCCTACAACGCCGGCGAGAAGCGGGTGATGGACGCCGTCCTCTCCGCCGGGACCCGCGATTTCTGGAGCCTTCGCCTCCCCCGCCAGACGCGCGACTACGTCCCGCGATACATGGCGGGCGTTCTCATCGGCCGGAACCCGGAGGCCCACGGGTTCGACATCACGTGCGACCCGCCGCTCGTCTACGACCTGTTGGAGGTCGACCAGGCCACCGAGCTGGATCTCATCGCCGAGTGCTGCGGTTCGAAGCCCGAAGTCCTCAAGGACCTCAACCCGCACCTGCGCCGCGGGTGCACGCCCCCCGGCGAGGGCGGTTACTCGGTCAGGATCCCCGCGGGGACCCTCGCGCGGTGCGAAGAGGCGCTCTTCCAGATCCCCAAGGACCGGCGCCTGGCCAGCGCGTCCCAGTTTACGGTCCACCGGGTTCGGCGCGGTGAGACCCTCTCGCACATCGCGAGTCGCTACGGGACGACCGTCTCACAGATCGCTGCGGCGAACAACCTGAGGAATCAGCACTTCATTCGTGAGGGCCAGAAACTCACGGTCCCGACGCCCGGTCACTCGGACGGCACCCGCTATGCCGCCGCCGACGAGGGGTGGCGCGAGGATGGGGAGAAGATCGTCTACGTGGTGAGGCGGGGGGACACCCTGGGCGCCATCGCCCGGGTCTACAGGACGCACGTCGATCAGATCCGCAAGTGGCACGGCCTCGGGCGCAACCAGCACATCATCCACCCGGGGGATCGGCTCCTGATCTTCGTCCCGAAGGGTTCCTGAGCCGGTCCCGGCCCCGGCCTAGGATCCCGTCAGGGTTTCCCCGTCGGCGAGACCCGCAACAGCCCGCCAGGCCTCCGGGCCCACCTTCGGACCGATCAGGCAGTTGCCCCCCACCCGGACCCCGTCGGGGACGAACGTCCTCTTGCCCACCAGCGTGAGGCCCGAACTGAGATGTTCCGGGAAGCGGGCGTTCGCCCTCCCCGCCGAACGGCTCCCCACGACGGCTCCCTTCCCCACCCGAACCTGTTTGTCGAGGATGGCTCGCTGGACGGTGGCCCCGCGTCCGACGTGCGTACCGGTCATAAGGATCGCATGTTCCACGCGGGCGCCGGCCTCGACCACGACCCCGGGAAAGAGGACGGAATGGGCCACCCGGCCGGCGATGGCGCCGCCGTGGCCGATGACGGCGCGATCGACCTCGGCGTCGAAGTCCAGGTAGACCGGCGGCCCCACCTCCTCCTGCGTGTAGATCGGCCAGTCGGGGTCCAGGAGATCGAGCCTCGGGGTCTCCGAGACCAGGTCCATGTTCGCCCGGTAGTAGGAGTCGATCGTGCCGATGTCCAGCCAGTATCCGCCGAAGGGGTAGGCGAACACCCGATGATCGTCGAGGATTCGAGGAATGACATCCCGGCCGAAATCCACCGGCCACCGGTTGGGGGAGTCCCAGTGGAGGATGTCCTTCAGCACCTCGACCTCGATCAGGTAGACGCCCATCGAGGCCAGTTTGCCCGTGGGTTTCTCGGGTTTCTCCTGAAACGCCCGGACGCGGCCCGTTTCGTCCGCCGTGAGGACCCCGAGCTCGCGCGCGGCGACTCCATCGACCGGGATGGTGGCGATGGTCAGCTCGGCCCCGCGATCGGAGTGAAAGGCCAGCATCTCGCGGTAGTCCATCTTGTAGACATGATCGCCGCAGAGGACGAGGACGCGGGTCGCCCCGCGGCCCAAGATGGCCCGAGCGTTGTGGCACACGGCGTCGGCCGTGCCCCGGTACCAGTCGGAACCGACCTGGCCCGGGTACGGCTGGAGGATCTCGACGCCCCCCCGCGCCCGGTCCAGGTCCCAGGGTTTGCCGACGCCGATGTGATCGTCCAGGGACCTCGGCCGGTACTGTGCCAGGACCATCACGTCGTAGAATCCCGAGTTCACGCAGTTGCTCAAGGGGAAGTCGATGATGCGGTACCGTCCTCCGAAGGGAACGGCCGGCTTGGCGCGCTCTTCGGAGAGGATACTCAACCGCTGGCCCTGTCCCCCCGCAAGAAGCACCACCACGGGCGCCTCGGGAGGCAGGAGCCCCCGGCTGCTGGCGCGAAGTGAGGCTCCCGGGCTCATTCGGCACCCCCGTCGGTGACGACGCAGACCTCGGCGTCGGCCGGCCGGCGCAGGACCGTGTCCGGCCCCACGACGCGGCCCTCATCGATGATGGCGTTCTCCACGACCGTCGGTCCCTCCACCCGCGCGCCCGCCAGCAGAATCGAGCGTTCGACCGACGCCTCCGGGTCGACCCGGACACGGGGGTTCAGGACGCTCCGGCTGACGCAGCCGTGCACGACGGCGCCCTCGGCCACCAGCGAATTCCGGCAGCGGGCCCCGGGAGCGAACTTGGCCGGGGGCAGCGCCAGCCCCCGCGTGTGGATCGGCCAGGTCCGGTCGTGCAGCCGCAGGGCCGGGTCGGACCCGAGGAGGTCCATGTGCGCGCGGTAGTAGGCCGAAAGTACACCGACGTCCTGCCAGTAGCCGTCGAACCGGTAGGCGAACACTTCGCCCCGGGCGATGAGCGAGGGAAGCACGTCCGCAACCAGGTCGTACCCCCTGTCGGCTTCCCCCAGGCCCTCGAGTCCCTCCAGGAGCACGTCCCTCGAGAACAGGTAAACCCCGAGGAAGGCCAGGTTCGATCGGGGCGCCTGCGGTTTCTCTTCGAACGCACGCACGCGGTCTTCGGCGTCGACCTCGACCACGCCGTACCCCCCCGCGTGGGTCCGCGGGACGGGCTTGACTACGAGAGTCAGGCCCGCGCGTCTCTCGACGTGGAACGCCTGGACGAGGTTGTAGTCCATCTTGTAAATGCCGTCGCCCGAGAGCACGAGGAACAGGTCGGCCGGGCTGTCCTCGATGTAATCCAGGTTCTGGGAGAGGGCCTCGCCCGTGCCCCGGTACCACTGACCCCGGTTCCGGTGCAGGTACGGCTGGATGATGCGGACGCCCCCCTCCCTGCGGTCCAGATCCCACGGGCGGCCGCGGCCGATATGCTTGCGAAGTCGGATGGCCGACTGCTGGGCAAGGACGGCGATGTTGGTGAGGCCCGAGTTCACGCAGTTGGAGAGTGCGAAGTCGATGACCCGGTAGCGGCCGCCGAAGGGCATGTCGGCCACCGAACCGCGCCCGCCCAGCGGGCCGAACCCCACCTTGTTTCCTCCAGCCAGGATCAGGGCCGTCGCGCGCTGCATTTCTCTCCTCCCAACCGGGCCCGCTCAGGCGCCCGGTGAGGGTCCACACGCCGGGCCGTCTACGGGATGGCCGGAAACGGCCGCTTCCTCCAGGGGACCGAGACCGACTCCCGGCCCGTCCGGTCCGGCGGGTTCTCGACCACCCGGATCACGTCGCCACCCAAGAGCACGGCCGTCCGGCCCGCGCGCGGCACGTAGAACGTGATTCCCTGGAGGAACTCTCCGACGGGTTCTCGCCAGCGCCCCAGGGGATCGTCTACGCCCAACAGATCGATGGTCGTGCTGTCCCCGACGCTCCGGGATCGCCACTGCAGGGCGCGATGCATGCGGCAGTAGTCCAGGAGCCGGGACGTCATGGTCACGAAGATCTCACCCGCGCGGTACTCGCTGGCCACGACTCTGAGCACCCTCCGGGCTTCCGGGGAGAGGAACTCATCCAGACCCTCGTTGCCCCCCAGATGCGTGTAGAGGATCATGTATCCCTCCCGCGCCTTGAGTTCCTCGAGGACTTCGGGCGAGAGCTGCTCGGGAAGATTCCACACATCGGCGCCCTCGAACCGGCCCGGGGAGATGAAGCGTCGGAAGGACAACACACGGCTGCCGTCGCCGAGCGTGGCGACGCGCATCAGATCGTTCCGGAACCGGAAACGCGTCTGGGGCTTCCCCCGCACCCGGCGGAACAGGTAGGCGAGCCCGGACGCGCCGTCCTTGGCCCAGTCCCGCAAGCGATGACGCCTCTCCTGTCCGACCACATGGGTGACTTCCCAGATTCCGACGTACTCGATGCCCGTCGGGAGCAGCAGGTCCATGTGGTACTCGGGCGCCCCGGGGTCGTCGCCCCGCTGGTAGGGCAGTCCGCCCAGGGCCTGGCGGTTGAGCTGGTTCCCGTGGTTGACCCACACCCGAATCGGGTGGCCGGCCTTGCGCCACCGGTGGAGCACGTCCGTGCAGGGGTCGGCCAGGTCCCGGCGAAACCCGCCCTCGCTGAAGTCGCCCCAGGAATGGAGCACGTCGATGTAGCCCGCCCGGACGAACAGGTCGATGACGTGCGCGTCGGCGGAGCGCTCGGCCGTAGTGCCCTCGAAGTAGGTGAAGGACGATCGGCCCGTCCAGTCGTAGAACCAGAAGGAGTTTCCCATCTCCAGGCCCAAACCCAGGCCCAGACGGGTCGAATCGCGCGTGCAGAGGTAGGCCTCGATCTCCAGGAACTCCTCCCGGGAGTCGGTCTCATCGATGTCGCTCGAGATGGCCAGGGCCGCCCGGTACGGGTAGGGGAACTTCCGCAGTTCCACCTCCGACTGCCGGCCGCACCCGGCGGCCAGCAGCAGGAGCAGGGCTCCCACCCATCCCATCCATCGACCTGCCGTCATCGGTCCTCCCCGCGAACCGCCTCGGCGTAGCCCGTCATGTAGCTGTACGCCCGCAGGTAATCATACACCGGAAACAGCGCCTTGCCCAGGAATCCCATCCGGGCGAGTCCTCGGGCCAGCCGGAAGACGCGCGGTCTCAGGGACGCCTGAAACAGGGCCCGCCTCAGCGATCGGACCGCCGCCTCCCGCCCCCACCGGGGGGGGTCCAGGATGTCCAGGGCGAGCTCGGTCTTCAACTCCGGGTGCCGGGCGACCATCCGGGGTAACGCTTCGCGGCCGTAGGCCGCCAACCGCCGACAGGTGCGGTCGATGTCCACGACGTCCAGATGATACCCCACCGCGTCCCCGGCGTACCGGAACTCGTAGCCCGCCTTGCCCAGCCGCAGACCCAGGTCCGTGTCCTCGCCCCCGTACAAGCTGAAGGACTCGTCGAAGAGCCCGACCTCGTCCATGCCGGCCTTCGGGACCGACGAGTTCCCCGTGACGAAGTAGCGACTCGGGATTACGTCCCCCGGTCTCACCTTCTCGACCCCCCGGGTGTCCAGATACCGGTGGTAGGGGTCTCGACCCAGCTCCCGGGCGACCAGAATCTTGCCCAGAGCGACGGCCCTCGGGTTCGAAGCGTGAACCTCGAGGTGCGCGGCCACCAAGCCCGGCACCACCTCGATGTCGTCGTCGAGCATGATGACGACCTCGCCCCGGGCGGCGCGAATCCCGAGGTTCCGGGCCGCGGCCCGCCCGACGTTCTCCTCGGAGCGGAGGATGCGCACCCCCTCGGGCAGCCGTCCCCCGCGAAAGGCCTCGGTCACGGGGGGCGTCGAACCGTCGTCCACGACGAGGACCTCGAACACCGACCGCGGCACCGTCTGCGACACCGCGGAACGGACTGTGCGCACCACCAGGTCCGGCCGGTTGTGGCTGGGGATGACGACACTGGCACGCACGACCTACGCTCCCCGCTGGAAGAGGTCCCGCACGAGCGCCCTCACCTTCTCGGTCTCTTCACGGGAGAAGAACCCGAACAGGACGGCCCCGACGAGCGCGGCCACCACGCCCCCCTTGGCCAGAAGCACCCACCGCAGGGCCGGGAGCCCTTCGGCCCACAGGGAAACCACGAACAGCCCCACGGCCAGGCCGGTGACGCCCGCTATCCGCGGCGCCGAGAAGGGGATCTCGTAGAACCTCTTCGAGATGGATAGGATCACGACGCACATGCCCGCGTTGGACAGGACGCTGGCTGCGGCCGCCCCCGCCATGCCCCACCGGGGGATCATCCAGAGGTTGAGAGCCACGTTCACGCCCAGGCCGCAGGCGGTCGTCATCGCCATGAACTCCGTGCGACCCGCGATCTGCACACCGCTCGCAAACAGCCCGTAGAGCGCGAACAACAGGGTCGACAGACAGAGCAGGGGAATCACGCCGGCGGCCGGCACGTACGCCCTCGACCCGATCACGAGGATGATCTCCTCGGCGAACACCGCGATCCCCAGACCCACAACACTCAGCCCCATGATGTAGTAGGCCGCCGAGAGCGCAAACGTCTTCGGCGCCCCGGGCTCCCGAGCGTGCGAGAAAATGAACCTCGGCCAGGCCAGCTGGACGGCGCTCACGAACAGGCCCATCCCCATGCAGATCTCCTGTCCCAACTGGTACCAGCCCACCTGCTCCAGGGTGGCCAGGCGGCCCAAGAGGTAGATGTCGCAATAGGTCAGACCCCACATGGCGAAGGTCGCGGGCACCAGGGGAACCCCGAACCGCAGACCCCGCCTGAGACTCCGGGGGTCGAACCCGAGCCCCACCGATCGCAGGATCCCGGGCATCACGGCCACCGAGAGGACGGCCGGGGGCACGATGGCGCCCACCAGGTACCCGGCCGGCCCCCACCCGAGACCCATCACGAACACGGCGGCGCCGGCCACCGCGAGCGCGCCCTTAACCACCGAGACGGCCGCGTACCTGACCGGCGCGGGAACGGCCTGGTAGTAGCTGAGCGCGATCCTGAAGAGCGCCGAGGCCAGTCCAAGGGCCAGGCCCAGGTGGACGAAATGAACATAGTCGCCGCGCTTGAACAGCAACTGCGAAAACAGGCGTCCCCCAGGCACCAGGACAAGAGCAATGAGGACGCCCGACGCGGCGCCGCCCGCGAAGAGGGTGCTCACCACCCGGCGTCTGAGATTCGGATCCGCCGCCTCGCTGTAGAACTTGATCAGGCTCGAGGCCAGCCCCAGGTCCATCAGGATCCCGACGAGGGAGACGAAGGCCAGGACCAGCGCGACCACCCCGTACTCGTCCGCCGTGAGGAAGCGGGTCACGATAGGGATGAGGAACACGCGCCCGAGCCCGCCGGCAAACACGGCGATGGCGTAGGTGGCCGTGTGACCCGCGACCCTGCGGATCTCGCCCTGCGCGGACCGCGGATCGGTCACCCGTGGGTCGCTCACTGGGACCCGTCCTCGGGCGGCATCCACCCCTTCTCGCGGTAGAGTCGGTAGAGTCCTCTGACGACCGACGCGGCGTCGTGGTGCTCCACGACCCAGGACCGCCCCTCGGTCGCCTTGCGCTGCCGGTAGGCCGGGTCGTGCGCCAGCTCGACCAGCTTCTCCTTCAGGGTGTGCTCGTTGACGTTGACGAAGGGATGGTCGGGCATGAAGGCCTCCAGGTCGGGTCGCATCTGGGTACAGGTGGCAATCTCCATCGAGAGGGTCTCCAGGGAGTTGACGCCGTAGCCGACGCCGCCCCGATCGCCCACCTGGTCGATCGCGATGTCGCACGTGCTCTTGATCTCGAGCGCCTCCCGATGTGTGCGTCCCTCGATGAGCACCAGCTCGACCGGGTGCTCGCGCTCGAGCTCCTTGACCTCGCGGATGATCACGTCGCTGCCCTTGAACCGGCGGTTCCGCGGGGCATGACAGATCCGGATCCGGCCCGTCCCGCTTCCACGCGCGGGCTCAAACCGGTCGGTCTCGAAGGGCATGTAGAAAAACCGGATGTTCGGGTGGAGGGCCAGATGGTCGAACTCACACGTCAGGTTCAGATCGCTCAGGGCGTCCACCTCCGGGATCACGCCCCGGTCCCTCAGGTCGGTGCCCAGGTAGTAGCAGACCAGCCTCTTACCTCGGCGCTTGAGTTCCTTGAGGATCCGGCAGTCCCGGAAGAACCCGATGCCCGACTCCAGGTGGTAGATGTCGAAGTTCATGAGGTCGTACCGCTCGACCGCCGCCCAGATCCGGGGTTCCCAGAGCCGCTCCCGCATCCGGAACAGGGCGGCCTCGAACGCGCTCCGCGGCCGCCAGACCCGCATCCCCTCCGCAGCCCGCCACTTGGACCGCCCCCCGTGCATCCGAGACACCACGGTCTTGAGCAGCATGTCCAGCCGCGTGCCCTTCACGAAGGGAAGGTGGAGACAGATGTCCTCCTCGTAGCCCTGCGCGCATTCGGCGAGGGTCACCATCCGGCTCTCGTGGCCGAAGCGGCGGTGCATCTTGACGAAGGTCGAGGCCGTGCCCACCCAGTTCTGATCGCAGAGGTGGAGGATTCGCATGGTCCGCGGCTCCCACGGGCTAGGGCTCGGATCCTGTGATCGCCGAGAGAAGCGACTCTCGCCCGACCCACCGTCGCTCCTGGTCGGTCAGGCCCAGCGCGTCCAGAAGGCCGAGGTACATCTTCGGATGACCGATGGGGAAATCGCTCCCGAAGATCGTCCGGCGCGCCCCCACGGCGTCGATGGCGTCCCGGATCAGCCAGTACTCCCGGATCCCCTCCATCCCCAGCCAGACGTTGGCCGGCCCCCCGTCGCGGAGCGCCTCGTAGGTCGAGCGCACCAGGGTCGGCTCATCCCCGCCCATGTGGGAGAAGATGAACCTCACGTCGGGATGCGCCCGGGCCGCCTCCAGGGCGAAGCGGTAGCTGCTCATCTCCTGCCAGCGGCCGCAGTGAACCATCACGGGCAGGTTGGTCTCCCCCGCGTACGCCAGGTACGGCCGGCACCGCGGGTCGGTGATGCGGACCCCGTCGCAGGAGGGGTGGAACTTCAGTCCGGAGACTCTCAGGCCCCAGTCCTTGACCCGCTCCAGGGGATCCGTCGTCTTGGGGTCGATCCAGGGGAAGAACCAGTATCTCAGGCGGGCGTCCGCCAGCTGGTCGAGGATCGACTCGTTCTCCACCAGGTCCGTGGCCGTGACCACGGCTCCCTCGATCCCGCATTCCGAGAGGACCCGATCGACCTCGGCCACGGTGCACTGGAGCCCGAAGAACCGCTCGCTCCAGCGTCCCACGTGGATGTGCCCGTCGATCATGACGTCTCCAGGTCTCGCCGGTACGTCTCCCGCAGAAACGGCCGTGCCCCGAACTTGCCCTTGAACCGGTGCAGCCCCACGTTGACCTCTCCGGCCAGTGAGCTCGTACCGAGGTCGAAGAAGGCCGCCCCCATCTCGACCGACTCGTCGATCGCGGCCGCCACCAGGGCGTCCGAGGGACGCCACGCCTCCGCCTCCTGGGTGTGGCAGAGGTAGAAGTCCATGACCACGCGAGGGTTACAGACGAAGAGCAGCGTCCCTCCGACCGGCCGTCCCTCACGCTCGGCCAGGAGGAGCTTCAGGCGCTCCGGCACGAGTTCGCACAGGCGTTCCAGGTCGCCGAGCGAATGTGTGGGTCGAACGCCGTGCCGCTCCCGGTTCTCCTTGAGGAGGGGGTAGAACAGACCCAGGTCCATCGCGTCGCGCACGACGACCCCGCTCGAGTGGGCCTTGCGCAGGGCCTTCCTGGCGCTCGACAGCCACCGGCGTTGGACTCCCTCGGCGCCCCCCTCGAGGGGGATGACGTCGGTGATCTCGCACCCCACGCGCCGGAACCCCCGCGTCGTCAACACAAACTCGATCTGCTGGCTGGGTTCCCGCAGGTAGAAGATCGGCGGCAACGTCAACCGGATCGCGTCCAGCCGCTGCCCTCGACACCAGTCTAGAAGGCCGTCGACCAGCCGTTCGATCTCCTCCAGCCGCTCGTCCCCGCGAACGGCCCACCCCCCAAACGAGCCGCCCCACGGGGAGGCAAAGACCCGCGCTCGATCTTCCTCGACCACGCCCCCGGGGAGGACGGCCAGAATCCGGCCCGAATCTCGAAACACCAGGGGGTGCGGCTCGGCCTTCCCGGGCTCATGGTAGGAGAGGAACCTCAGGCTGTGAAAGAGGGTCCCATTGGTGGACTCATCGAGGAAGTCCTCCCAGGCGGCCCCATCCGCGCCCGTCGCCTCGGCAATCTCCAGCAGGCCCAAGATTCCCTTCCCATCTAGAGGGCCGCGCCCGGCCCCGCCACCGGACCCAATCCCAGACTCACGCCTGCCCTACGGATCACGCGGTCGGCCCGATCGCCCCCCCCGCCCTCGAGCTCGGCCTCTTCCACCAGGAGGTACCCGGCGCCGGTCGAGACCACTACGCCCCTCTCCGGCCAGCGGTTGATCACGGTCCCCGGGAAGCAGTCCGGAAGGTCCAGATCCACGCGCCGAGTCTTCCACACCGTCAGCTTCTGCCCGCGGAAATCGGTCCAGGCTCCGGGGTAGGGCCGAGTCAGAGCCCTCACCTGGTCGTGGATCTTCCCGGCGGGTCGCGACCAGTCGATCCGGGCATGCTCGGAGCCGATCAGGGGCAAACACAGGGCCTTCGTCTCATCCTGCGGGGTCCCCTCCACCGGACCGGCCTCGAACCGCTCGACCACCTCCAGGAGGAACTCGGGGATGTCCGCCTGAATCCGACCGTACAGCTCGCCGGCCGTTTCGTCGGGCCCGATGCGGTAGCGCCTCTGCGCGATCACGGGTCCTGAGTCGACGCCCCGGTCGATGTAGTGGACGGTCAGTCCCGCCTCGGTCTCGCCGTTGAGGATGGCCCAAGAGAGCGGGGCCCGGCCCCGGTAGCGCGGCAGCAGCCCCGCGTGGATGTTGATCGCGCCCAGAGGCGGCAGGTCCCGAACGGGCCGCTTCAGGATCGCCAGGTAGCCCACGACCACAAGCAGGTCGGGTCTCCAGGAGCCGAGGGTCTGGACCGCAGGTTCGTCGAGACGCTCCGGGGTCGCCAGCGGGATTCCTCTGGCCGTGGCCAGCGACCGCACGGCCGCGAACCACTCGGGGTCGGGCGGCTCGAAGGTCTCCGGGTGGGCCACGATGCCGACCACGTCCTTACCGGCCGCCACGAGCGCCTCCAGGGGGGCCACGGCGATCATCCGATGACCGAAGTAGGCGACCCTCATCCGCCACCTCCGAGATGGGCGGAAACGGTCTCCCCCAGAGCATCGCACACCGCGCCGACATCGCCCTCACCCATCGCCGGGTACAGCGGAAGCGTCAGGGTCTGGCGAAACGCCCAGTCAGACACGGG
>Ga0180438_10003642_pt1 | contig 23037 bp, 17 predicted proteins | sample SS_ome_12_FD_132455 | JGI IMG/M metagenome (GOLD analysis project Ga0180438, IMG submission 132455) | Hypersaline lake sediment archaeal communities from the Salton Sea, California, USA - SS_3_D_2 metaG | ecosystem: Environmental > Aquatic > Non-marine Saline and Alkaline > Hypersaline >...
AATGGGATGCCCGCGCCCGGCCCAAGGGACACGGCAAAACCGCCAAGCCAGCCAGATTGTCCGTGCCTTCGGAGGATTCCCATGCTCCAATTTAGTGCCATTGGGCCGGCCCCCCCGAGGCCGCCGTGGGGGAGGGGCTGAACCACAAGGCGAAACTCGCCGCGAGAAAAACGCACGGCTTTCGGGCGCTCGAGGCGTTGGCAGTTGCTCTCCATCATGCGCTTCAGGGCCTCGCCGAGCCGGCGCTCGCTCACAGATTCGGGGGCGGAACGCAATGAGGTGGAACGGCCGTTGGATCGTGCCGATAGGAACAGTGGCGTCCCCGGGAGCAACCCCCGATGCGCAGAACCGGTCACCGACATCGCGTCTGCCGCCAACTGAGGCGGGCCCGGCCCAGGCCTCGCCGCCGGGGCACGCCCCTGCGCGAACAGTGGCGACGGACGGTCAAATCTGGTAGACTTCAGAAGGAATAGCGCATCGCCCCCGCCCGGCGCCGGCGGCCGGCCGGGACGCCCCCAGCACGCCGTGGGAGGTCTGGCCATGAGCAGACACAGCACCATGATTCTCGGCATCGTGGCGGCGGGGGCGTTGTTGGCCTCGGCCGCGACGGGGCAGCAGCCCACACAGAGCGGCCGGGCGCTGGATGCCAGCCTCCGCGTCGGGGGCAGCCGATACAACCCCGCCGTGCCGATCAACTCCCAGCTCAACAGCCAACTCTACGTGACCGGGCAGGTGACGGGCCTGGGGCGGTTTCACGGGCGGGTGGGCTACCGCGGGGAGGACGAGCTGTACATGCGCCTGCCGTCGGCGCGGCTGGGAGACTTCCGGCGGCGGTCGGTGGGCCTGCACGACGTGCTGGGGGGCACGGCCCACCTGGTCAGCCCCTACCAGGAGCCGACGAGGACGACGCTGAAGGTCAACGACATCCTCGCCGGCCGGGCCGCCCCCGGGACCAACATGCCCGCCGCCCGGACCGTCTCCCCGGCCGCGAGCGCGCTGAGGCAGAACCTCTACATCGACGCGCTGGTCGACTACTCGTCGGTTACGGGCATCGTCTCCGGGCGGGCGCTGGCCCCCGCGCTGCCGCGAGGGATGTTGAACGTCCAGCCGGAGCAGTACAGCCGCCCGTCGATCCGCGTGGAGTTCGGCTCCGGCCGCATCGTACCTGCCGCGCCGGGGACCGCCGCCGCGCCGGTGACCGACCTGTTCGCCGTCGCCGGGCGGAAGGACCAGCTCGACCTGGCCCAGGAGCTGTACCGGGAGCATCGGCGGTCGCAGATGATCGACGCGGCCGTGGCCGCCAAGGTGCCCGCCGCCGCCAGCGGGACCGATCCGGTCACCGGCACGGAGGCCGGGACGGACCCCGACGGGAAGTCGCCCGCCGACGCGAACCGCACGCCGGGCGGGCCGATCGAGGGTTCGGGCAGCCCGGGCGGGATCGGGCAGGTCGGCGCGGGGCAGCCGCCGATCAACCAGGACGTCTACCTGGACATGCTGCTGAGGCTGCGCCAGCGGCGAGAGCAGGTCGATGCCGCCGCTCGCGGGCAAGCCGGCCCGCCGACCGGCGCGAAGACGCCGGGCGCCGGCGATCGGCCGTTGGTGATCCCGAAGCCCCCGACCGCCTCCCAGGACGGGCTGGTCGTGCTCTCCGACCGGAACGAGGTGATCCTGCGGGGCCTGGCGGGCCGAAGCGGCGACGATTTCAACGTCCACATGTCGAAGGCGAGCGACGAGCTTCGGGCGCGGAAGTTCTACGACGCCGCCAGCCTCTACGAGACCGCCGGGCTGCACGACCCCCGCAACCCGCTGGCCCGGATGGGCATGGGGCTCAGCCTCCTCGGGGCCGGGGAGTCGCTCAGCGCCGCCTACCAGATCAAGCGCGCCATCGGCCTGTTCCCGCCGATGATGGAGACCCGCGTCGACCTGTCCGGCATGATGGACGCCAAGGTCATCGAGACCCGCCTGAACGCCCTCGACCGCCGGATGCAGCGGGCCGACCGCGACTCGAAGAAGCTGCTGATCTTCCTGGCCACCTTTCTCTACCACAACTCCGAGCAGCCCGACAAGGCCAGGACCTACGCCGAGCAGCTCAAGACCTCCGCCCGGCACGACGCCCTGCTGAAGGCCTACGCCGAATTCGTCCTCTCCGGCAAACGCCCCGACGCCGGGCGCGACAAGCCCGAGAAGACCGATCGGACCGGCCCGAAGCCCGGCCCCCGCGCCCCGGACAGGCCGGAGCCATGATCCACTGACCCCGCCGCCCCGCCCCGCGCGCCGGCCGTCTGCCGGGGTGGGCTGCGCGATCGGCCGCCAGGCGGCGGACACGCTCGCTCGCACGTTCTGCCTGCCTCGTCTGGCACTCCTCCGCGCCGGGGGCCTCGGCGGGCGGATGGCCAGGCAAAGATGCCCATCGATCCAGCGGAGCTACTAATGGCCCCCAAATGGAAAACCGATAGGTCTCCTGGTGACCTTCGGGCCTGGCCAAGGGACAACATGGGGTGAGGAGCGCTTGACATATGGGGAGCCAAACGATGAGTCAGACGGATGTCGGGCAGACAGTGTTCGTGGCTCGTCAACCCATCTTCGGCGAGGGCCAGAGCACCCATGCCTACGAGCTGCTCTTCCGATCGGGGCTCGAGAACTGCTGCGCGGCGATGGACGGCGACCGAGCGACGCTGGACGTTATCGCCAACACGTTCCTCGAGATCGGCCTGGACGAGCTGACCGCGGGGAAGCCCTGCTTCATCAACTTCACGCGCAGGCTGATTGTGGAGAGGACCCCCCGGCTGCTGCCGCCCGAGCTCGTCGTCGTTGAGCTGTTGGAGGACATCGAGCCGGACGACGAGGTGATCGCAGCCTGCCGCGAACTCAAGTCCGCCGGCTACAGCCTGGCCCTGGACGACTTCGTCTGGGCCGACCGCGGCCATCCCCTGCTGGACGTGGCCGACATCGTGAAGGTCGACTTCATGGACACCACGCCCGAGCAGCGGGCGCAGATCGCCGAAGGTCTGGTCGGCCGGGGGATTCGGGCCCTCGCCGAGAAGGTCGAGACCCAGCAGGAGTACCGGCACGCCAAAGAGGCAGGGTACACCTACTTCCAGGGCTACTTCTTCAGCAAACCTGTCATCCGGGAAGGGAAGGCCCTGGAGGGCAACCGCCTGGCGTTCCTTCAGATGCTCCAGGAGCTGCACCGGCCCGACCTGTCCTACGACCAGTTGGAGGCGGCGATCCGGCAGGACGTGTCTCTGACCTTCGGCCTGCTGAAGTTCATCAACTCCGCCTGGTTCAGCCTGAAGCACCATGTCGAGTCGATCCACCATGCCCTGGTCCTGCTGGGCCCGCAGGAGCTTCGGAAGTGGTTCGCGCTGGTCCGGCTGCGGAACATCGCCTCCGACAAGCCCAACGAGCTGGTGATGCAGGCCCTGACCCGCGCCCGGATGGCCGAGGGCCTCTCCGAGGCCGTCGGGATGGAGGAATGCTCCTCGGACCTGTTTCTGATGGGGATGTTCTCGATGCTCGACGCCCTGTTGGACATGGCGATCCCGGAGATCCTCTCGAGGCTGTCGATCAATCCGCAGATCAAGTCGGCGCTGCTCGGCGAGCCGTGCCTGTTCCGAAAGGTCCACGACGTCGTCCTTGCCCTCGAGCGGGCCGACTGGCCCGCATTCGAGTCCCATGCCGCGGCGTTGGACCTCCGCGAAGACGTCGCCCAGTCGGTCTTCGCCCGGTCCGTCAAGTGGGCTACGGACGCCTTCGCCGTAGCCGCCATGTGAGCCGCCCCGGGCGGCAGATCCGTTGAGTCAGGAGGAGATAAGTTGACACAGGAAGACCGAGCGATGGACTCCGAGATGGTACGGAAGATCCTGGATTGCCCCAGTCTGCCGACCCTTCCGAGCGTGGCGATCGAGGTCCTGCGGCTCGCGCGCGATCCGGACGTCGACATGCACCAGATGGCGGAGGTGATCGGTCGCGATTCGGCGCTGGCGGGCAAGATCCTCAAGACGGTCAACTCCGTCTTCTACTCGCCGCGACATCCCGTGGCCACCCTCTCGCGAGCGGTGGTGGTCCTGGGCACGCAGGCGGTCCGCACGCTCACGTTGGGTTTCTCCCTGGTCCGGTCCCTCCGCAACGCCGAGACGGGCGATTTCGACCTGAGAGAGTACTGGCAGCGGAGCGTCTACTCCTCGGTGGCCGCCAGGCTGCTCGCCACCGAGGCGGGCATGAAGCAGAGCGAGGAGGCCTTCGTCGCGGCCCTCTTGCAGGACGTAGGCATGCTGGGCATCCGCGCTGCGCTGGAGGAGGAGTACGACGCGCTTCACGCGGAGGCGGGCGACCACGAGTCTCTGCCCGAGGCGGAGACGGCGGCATGGGGGGTCGATCATGCGGTCATCGGCGCGAAGATGGCCGAGTCGTGGTCGCTGCCGAGCGTGTTGGTCGCTCCGATCGCGTGGCATCACTGTCCGCGGCGGGCGCCCGAGGACCTGCGGCCGATCGCGGAAGTGGTGTGCACGGCCCGGCTGGTGGCGCGGGTATTCATCGGCGAGCAGCCCGGGGCGTACACGGCCGACGCGCGCGATGCGGCCGAGGCGTATCTCGGCATGGGCCCGGACGAGTTCGGGCAGCTCCTCCAGTCGGTCTGCGAATCGGTCGAGGAGGTGGCGGCCCTGTTCGAGGTGAGCATCGGTTCGGCGGAGGACAACGACAGGATCCTCGCCGAGGCGCGGGAGGCCCTGCTGGAACTGGCCCTGGGCGCCCAGATCGAGGTGAAGGAGCTGCACGAGCAGCAGGCGGAGCTGGAGGTGGCCGCGAAGACGGACGGCCTGACCGGACTGTACCCCCGGGCCTATCTGCACGAGGTGCTGCGGCAGTTGTTCCAGGAAAGCCAGGCCTCCGGGACCGACCTGTCCGTGCTGTTCCTGGACGCGGATCACTTCAAGGAGATCAACGACACGTGTGGGCACGCCGCGGGTGACGAGGCGCTGCGGCAGATTGCGCGGATCGTGTCTGATACCTGCTGCGACCTGGCCTTCCGCTACGGAGGCGACGAGATCGTCTGCCTGCTGCCGGGCGCCGACCTTCACGCCGCCGCGGAGAAGGCCGAGAGCATCCGCAAGGCCGTGGAGTCCGAGACGATCGGGCTGGAGGGCCAGTTGGTCCCTGTCACCGTCAGCATCGGCCTGGCCATCATGGCGAATGGGGTCGGCTTCGCGTCGCCCGAGCAACTGCTTCGAGCGGCCGACAGGGCCCTCTATGCGGCGATGAACGGCGGGCGGAACACCGTCCGCATCCAGGTGCCCCATCTGACATCGCCCTGTCCGGTTCCGGCGAGCCCAAGCGACAGCCCGTCGCCGCGTTGATGGACGACACGTCGGCAGCGGGCCCGGCTCGACGCGACGGCGGGACGGGAGCGTGGGGCGATTGCCCGGTTCCCGCCGTCGCTTCCGCCCTTTCACGGGGCTAAGGGGGTGGCTCGCGGGGTGAGGCGATGAAGTAGAGGTGGAACCCGGCGGCTTTCCGCCCGGCCAGGTATCCCTGCGTCCGCCCGGCCAGATGGGCGAGAACGCGGCGGCGCCCGGCGTCGGAGGCCCGATAGCCGTCGCGGGAGGCGTAGACGCCCTCGCCGAACCGCCCGACCCACCGCTCGGGCTCGGCGGCGAGCTTGCGCTGGTCCCAGGCGAAGACGGGCGTCTGATCCGGAACCGACAACAGCAGGGGCGGGACGAAGGCGCAGTGCGGGTTGTCGATCACGATCCCCCCGGCCTTGGCCAGGTGCCCGGCCGGGTCGTGCGTCTGCGAGCCCAGCAGCTCGCGCGTGCTGTAGGCCGACGTGGCCAGCATCGCCGCGCACAGCACCGCGCCCGCCAGTGCTTCGCGTCGCCCGGCCAGCCGCAGCAGCCCGGCGGCCAGGACGGCGGCGAAGGGCCACAAGTACACGAGGTGCTGATGGCTCATGGCCTTCGGGTGGACCTTGAAGGCGAGGTAGAGCCCGGCCGTCGGCAGCAGCATCAGGAGCATCAGCAGCGCACATCTGCGGGCCTCGGGGGGCCAGGCCCTTCGCAGCAGCTCGGAGAGAGCCTTCTGTCGCCGGCGCCCCGCCCAAGCGGCCGCGGCGATGAAGGCCGCCGCGCCGGCAAGCAGAATCGCCGTGAAGACGATCGGCTCGCGCCAGGACCAGAGGAAGAAGCTGTTGACGGCCCTCAGGACGGCCCGCACGCGGGCGGCAAAGGCCGCCAGCTCAAAGGCGGTGTGCTGGCCCCGCTGGTTGGCGAAGGCGCGAGGGAAGAACGGGTTCACGATCGCGCAGAACGCGACCGCCGCGGCGACCGTGCAGAGACCCGCCAGCAGACGCCGCCGGTTCGCGCGCCACAGGCGAAACAGCACGATCATCCCGCAGGCGAGGAGGATGATCGGGCCGTAGTAGTTCGTCAGCAGCAGTCCGATGGTGGCTAGGAACACCAGCGGCAGGCGGCCCGGGGCCAGCGGCTGCCGCGGGTCCGACAGCCGCAGGGCCTGATCGGCCAGGAAGACCGTGAACAACGCCAGCAACGAATGATAGCGCGCGACGAGGGACGTGACCACCACGGCCGGGCTGATCGCCCAGATCAGCACCGCCAGCGCCCCCGACAGGCGCGACCGGAGCGCGCGGGAGGCCAGGGCGAAGAGGATCACGGCGGCGATCGCGTCGATCAGGCAGTTCAGCGCGGGCCCGGCCCACGTGTGGGCGCCGACCAGCAGCGTCCAGAGGTGCAGCAGCCAGAGGTACAGCGGCGCGTGGACGTCCCAGGTGGCCACGTCGCGGGCGATCCGCCCGAAGCAGAGCGGATCGTTCGGCTTCCAGAGGCGCTTCCACTGGTGCGCGGCGACCCACCGCCCGGCGGGCGGGGCGCCGTCTTCGAAGGCGCCGACGAACTCCGCCAGGTGGCCCGAGGCGGTGACGTAGAAGGAAGCCTCATCCCCCGTCCAGACCCGCTTGCGCCCCGTGCCCCACCCGCGCAGCGCCACGCCCGCGACGGCCGCCGCGATCAGCACCACCCCCGCCGCTCTCGCTCCCGGCGGCCGCTTCACGCCGACGGCAGACGGTGGCGAGGCGGCGGCGATCGCGTCGTTGCCCTGTCGGCCTGCGGTGATCGGCATGGCCCTGGCCTTCGTCTATCCGCGCGGAAACAGACATACTTCGTTCTTGGAACAGATCACCTCGGGAAGAACCGGAACCGGAACCGTTGAATTGTAGGCGCGCCCCACGGCCCGGGACCACGGGAAACCGGCGGGACGTGTGTGGGGCCGACCTGACGAGGGAACCGCTTCCTACTTCGCCCTCGCCCACACCGCGTCGATCAGCGCGACGGTCCGGTCGACGAGCACCTGTCCGCCCTCGGGCCCGACGAGGCTGGAGTGGACGACGGCGCTGTAGTGGCCGCCTCGGACGGCCTTCTCCGTCGGGAGGTACGTGCCGGGCCCGACCAACTGAACGACGAACGTCTGCTCCGCCTTGCTGCGGGCCTTGATGCGAATGCCGAAGTCCGTGAACAGCTCGAAGGCGTTCGTGCAGATCACCGCCCCGCCGATCCGCACGACGTGAAGCTCCATCTCGTACGTCGGCTTCGGATCGACCTTCTGCCTCTCGTATCGCCGGACGGTCACTTCGTACCACTTCATCCGGCGGTGCGCGCGGTTGGCGGCCTTGGGGTCCTTGGCGATCTGTGCGCGGGCCTGCTCGACGGCCGCCTTGGCCTCGGCATACTCGGCCTCCTTCACCAGCCGCATCGGCAGGCGGACGGTCTCGGCCCGGTGGACCAGCGTCACGTCGGCGTGGCGGTCCTCCTTGACGGCCTCGTACGCCTCGTCGACGGCGCGGACGATCCTGCGGGCGATCTCGTCCAGCCGGGTCAGCCCGCGGAGCCGGCGCATCCGTTCGTCGGCCGCCTTGCGATACATCAGGTGCGGCGACTGATCCCCGGCCGCCCCCGCCCAGCCCAGCACGCAGAGGTCGGCGCCGTAGCGCTTGCGGAGGCGCTGCCGCACCGGATGCCAGAAGTCGGCGTTGACGGCGGTTCTCGACTCGACCTCCTGGGAAGGGCAGGAGACGTTGACGGCCATCGCGATCAGCCTGCCCCCGCCGTTCCAGAACAGCAGCGTGTTGACGTCGTGGTCCTCGTAGCCCTCGAGGCTGCGAAAGCCCGGCGTGTTCGTGCCCCCGTACATGCGGGCCGATCCGTCGGCGTAGGCGGCGCGGCGGTTATAGGCGACCACGGCGTGGCCGAGGCCCCACGTCACGCTGCCCGGCTTGCGGGCCTTCCACGCCTTGGCGACGGCGTCGGCGACGCGCTGCACCAGCAGCGCCCGGTACGCCTCCACCTGCATCACGCCCTGCTTCGGAATCGCGAACTTCCCGGGCAGCAGTTCGGGGGCCGTGTGCGTGTGCGTCCCGCTCAGAAAGATCTTCCGCGCGTCCAGGTCCGGCACGCGCTTGCCGACCGCTTCGCGGACGAGGCGCAGGACCTCGGTGGGGATGTAGACCAGGTCGCAGGCCACCATGACGGCCGCGTCGAGCGGCGCGCCGGACCGGCGAGATTCCAGCGCGACCACGCCGGCGGTGATCGGCGTCTCGACCTTCCGGGCGATCCGCAGGTGAAACTGCCCCGCCACGGCGACCGGCTGCTTCGGCGTGATGTCCACGGTTGCCGCCCCGACAAGCAGCTCATCGGCCGACGCGACGGACCAGAGAAGCAGGCCCGGCAGGACACAGGACGCGATCAGGACTCGCTTGCTCATGAGATAAGTCTCCTTCCGCCTGGAAAGGGCATACCGGGCGCGGCCCCGCCGCCCGCGGCGGCAGATCCTGCCCGGCCGGCTGCCGGCGTCGCTATCACCTCTCACCTCTCACCTGCCCCGTCGCGGGGGGCGCGGCTGCCTGGCCGACGCCGACTTCGGAGGCGGCCCGGTGCCTGGCGGCGGAGCGTTCGGCCCAGCCGAGCAGGACGTTGAAGCTCCTCAGCGCCGTGCGGAGCTGGTCGACGCCCCAGGCGATGTACGCGCCGGTGTGGGCGGGCTTGCCTCTTCGTTCGGTCATCAGGCCGTTGTGGACGGCGGAGAGGAACGTGTCGATCTCCTCGTCGGCCAGCGGCTGGGGGTCGGCGCCCCAGGCGAGCAGGCCCTCGAATCGCCGGCGGTGCTTCGTGCCCGCCTGATACTGCGGGGCGGTCAGGAAGCTGCCCGGGCGCAGGTCGATCTGGAGGCCCTTCAGGGCCAGGACGATCGGCTCATAGTTCAGCTCCCTGGCCAGCCGGAGGAACTTGAACTGCTGGACGTATCGCCCCCCCGTGCCGGGGACGCGGACGCGGGGATTGGACTCGTCGGCCTCGCTGCTGTGCCGCTTGCGGATCTCCGAGAACATCATGTGCGGCGTCGGCTCGAGCGTGATGATCTCGTCGCTGACCAGCCGGCGGATCTGCACGTGCCCGTCGGGCGACTGGGCCGGGTCGCCCGCGACGGCGAAGAGGCACTTCATGACGGCCAGGGGCAGCAGCCGATCCTGCACGGGCCGCTGCTGACGGCGGAGCTGGAGAGAGATGTGCACGCTGTGCGGCTCGATGGGGTAGAAGGCCCTCGCCTGGTGGATCAACTGGTTCAGCAGCCAGGGGTCGTCGGTCAGGGGCTTGGAGATGTCGGCGGCGATCGACAGGTTGCCCATGGCGACCTCGAAGAACCCCCGCCGGGGACGGGCGGAGGCCTTGTCGCGGTGGTCGTCGACGTGCCCGCCCAGCTTCCAGGTCAGCACGTCGAGGGCGAAGTCGCGGAAGTAGAGGAACCCGTCGTAGTGGCGGTCGCAGCTCGTCCGGCCGTCGGGGTCGCGGATGACGCCGTGGCCGATGTTGGAGAACTCCAGCTCGGCGCCCATCGGCATGTAGCCGGAGCCCATGTGTCGGGCGATGTGCTCGATCTGGTGCTTGGCGAGATGGGCGTCGTACAGCGCCCCGGCGGCGTCGACGGCCCAGCGGACGAAATCGACGAGGCGGTCGGTCCGGAAGCTCAGGCCGCCGAAGCAGTCGGCGACGACGCGGTCGACGGCCTGCGCCATGGCGTTGACCATCGTCAGGGCGGCCAGGGAGCTGACGGCCCGGTCGTAGTAGCTCTGGCCCAGCAGCATCCGGTCCAGCTCGTAGCGGAAGTCCTTGCGGAAGCGGTCCTCGAACTGGTTGAAGATCACCTGCCGGACGACGAGGGTGAGGTAGTTCCGCGCCAGCGCCTGCGCGGCGGGGTCCTCGAGGATGCGGTCGTAGTTCGGCAGGGGCTCGTCCAGCAGCGAATGGCGGATGGCGTACTCGCTGATGCCGCCGGCCTCGAAGTGGCGCCGCCGCAGATCGCGGATCGTCGAGCCGTGCAGCTCCGCCACCGCCCGCCGCGCGGTTTTCTCCGTCTCGTGCAGTTGCCGGCGCTCCGTCTCCAGAAGGGCCGCCTCGATCTTCTCCTCCAGCAGGATCTCCTGCTTGTAGTGGTCGCGGAAGTCGTAGCCGAAGGAATGCTCGAGCTGCTCGACCTTGCCGACGAAGACGACGGCCTGCTCGCCGCCCCTGCGGGTCTGCACCTTCAGCGTCCGCCGGGCGTAGTTGCGCCCCTCGTAGTGGCGAAGGGCCGACAGGCATTCGCCCGGCAGCGGGCCGACAAGATAGCCCCGGATCCGCCCCTGCCGCTCGGGGACGGCGTAGAGGTAGGTATGGTCGGGGCTGATCTTCTTGTAGCCCTGTAGGACCGCCCGCCGGGCGTGGAACGTCTCCGTGCCGTCGGCCTTCGCCGACCTGCGAACCAGCCGCAGACCCGTCACGCCCCGGAAGACCTCCGGGTCCATCAGCGTGCCGTACACGAAAAGATTGAACGGTTTGCTCTGCGCCATCTCAGACGGATTGTATACGGCCGGGCGGGCGAAAGGCACGGGCCGGGACGCCGCGGCGGCCGCAAAAAGGGGACAGGCACCCGCGCTTCGCTTCGGAGCCGGTTGGCTTCCTCTACGGCTGTATGCTGACGTGGTAGGGCAGGGCGGTCAGGACGGTCTCGGACTCCATCAGTCTGCCGAGGCAGATCAGGTACCCGATGCCGGCCCGCTTGTGGGCCGCCAGGGGCAGCAGGGGGCTGGACGCGCCCAACTGCCGCAGCAACTGCCCCTCGCCTGCCAGGGCGGGAAGGGCGGAGGAGCTTCCGCCGCCGTAGAGCATGTCGGCCAGCGTCTTGGGCTTCGGCAGGGTCAGGAGGTGGCTGCTCTTGATCTTTGCGGCGGCCTGGGCGGCCAGCAACGCCTCGCGGATCCCGCCGATCTCGTCGATCAGCCCGTTGCCCACGGCCTGGCGGGCGGTGAAGATCCGCCCCTGCGCGACGGCGGCGACGTCCTTGACGCGCTTGCCGCGCGATTCGGCGACTCGGGAGGTGAACGTGTTGTAGACGCGCTGGATCAGCTTCCGGATGACGGCCTGCTCGCGGTCGTCCCACGGGCGGCTGAGGCGCATCCCCGCGTTGCGCCCGCGGGTGATCGCGTGCGTCGTGATGCCCAGCTTGTTCATCAGCCCGGTCGTGGCGAACTTGCCCCCGGCCACCCCGATGCTGCCCGTGATCGCCGCCGGGTCGGCGATGATCTTCTGTGCCCCGAGGGCGATATAGTAGCCCCCGCTGGCCCCCAGGCCGGAGATGCTCGCGATGACCGGCTTCTTCTTCGCGCACTTCCGCGCCGCCTGGTAGATCAGCTCGCTGCCCAACGCCGAGCCGCCCGGGGAGTCGATCCGGAGGATCACCGCCTTGATCCTGTCGTCGCGGGCCACCTGGTCGAAGCACTTCATCATCGTCCGCGCGCCGACGATCCGCGTGCCGAAGAGGCTCGCGCCGCTGCTGCCGGAGAAGATCATCCCGTCGGCGTGGATGATCGCGATGGTCGGCTCGCGGATCTCGGTCTTCGGCCGGCCTCCCATCAGCATGCTGAAGACGGCGAACGGATTGGAGAAGTCCAACTGCTTGACCGCCTTCTTCGCGTAGTTCGCGGCCCACTCGACGGGCTTCTTCTTCCTGCCGGCGACTTTCTGCCTGACGTGGTCGCCCCAGTCGCCCTTGCCGACGAGGCGATCAACGAGCTTGTACTTCATCGCGCCTCTCCCGTCGTGCGGGCCGTTGTCGATGGCCTGCTCGACGTGCGGGACGGTCAGCCGGCGCTGGCGGGCGATCTGGCCGCACAACTGGGCGTACAGGTCGTCCAGCAGCCGGTTGTGCTCGCCCTTCAGCTCCTCGGAGGGCCCCGTGCGGGTGAACGGCTCGGCGGCGCCCTTGTAGCGGCCGATCTGCATCATCTGCGGGCGGATGCCCAGCCAGTCCAGCGTGCCCTTGTAGAACGTCAGCTCGGCGCTGAGGCCCGTGATGCTCAGGTTGCCGGCCGGCTCCATCGTCAGCTCCCGAGCGGCCGAGCCGACCAGGTACGACAGGGCCCCGCCGGAGGTGATGTGGGCGTAGACGGGCTTGACGGCGTTGAGGCGCTTGAGGGCGTCGGCGAGCTCCTGGGCCTGTCCCCAGCCCATGCCGACCCCGTCCACTTCCAACGCCACGGCGCAGACGCGGTCGTCGTTGCGGGCCTTCGCCAGCCGCTGGAGCCAGTCCCGCAGCGTCATGGCCGTCGAGGGCCCCAACAGCAGCGAGAAGTCCGGAGGGCTGGACATCACCTGGCCCGACAGGCGAATGTGCGCGATTCTCTCAGCCGCCTCCTTCGCGGCGGCCTCCGGCGTCAGCGCGACCTTGCCCTTCACCGGCGGCGGCCGCTTCGCGGGCCTGGCCGCCGCGGCGGGCTTCCTGTCGGCCTTCTTGTCGGCCGGGGGGGCGGCCAGGGCCGCCGCCGAGATCAGAAGGGCCGTCATCACCGTCAGCGACATCCCCGCGCGTAAGGCTTTCATACCCATCTCCTCTCCATCTGTCGTGTCTCGGGCGGGCCACCGCGCTCGGCGGGCCTGTCTATTACTGTCGCTTAGACGGGCCGAGGGTTGCGAGTATTCTCCTGCCCGGTCGAACTCGCCGGCTCGGCCGATCACCTCCGGACCCGCCGTCGCCGCCCGGCCTGCGGGTCGGTCCGCCCGTTGAGCCCATTCTACCTGCCACCGGGGCGGGCTCAAAGGATACAATCGCCCGCATGGCCCCACGGAGGCGCGATCAACCGATGCCGGTGAAGCACTGGTCCTTCGCCGGCCTTGTCCTGACCGGCTGGTGCAACGCGTCGTGCGCGTCGTGCTACCTGTGCTGCTCGCCGGAGCGGACCGAGCAGATGAGCAGCGAATCCGCGTTGTCGCTGTGGGGGCAGTTGATCGACGCCTCGCCGCACGGCTGCCGCGTGCATCTGACCGGGGGCGAGCCGCTGGGCGACTGGCCCAGGCTGATCGACCTCTGCCGCCGGGCACGGGCCGCGGGCCTCGGCCCGCTCCAGAAGATCGAGACGAACGCGTTCTGGGCGACGGACGCGGCCGTGGTCCGCGAGCGTCTGCGGGCGTTGGACGCGGCGGGGATGGAGAAGCTGACGATCTCCACCGACCCGTACCATCAGCAGCACGTGCCGATCGAGCGGTGCCGCCTGGCCTCGCGGGTGGGCGAGGAAGTACTCGGCCGGCAGCGGGTGCAGGTACGCTGGCGGGACTGGCTGGAGGAGGGGATGGACACCGGCTCGCTGGATGCTGGGGAGCGTCTGGAGCTGTTCGCGCGTTGGGCGGCGTCGGGTCGGGACCGCCTGTCCGGCCGGGCGGCGGCGCTGCTGGGGCCGCTGCTTCCGTGTCGGCCGGCGGGCGCGTATGCCGACAGCCCCTGCCGTGAGGCGCTGCTCCGCTCGCGGCACGTTCACGTGGACCCGGCCGGGCGGATCATGCCCGGGACGTGCGCGGGGATCGTGTTGGGCACGTCTGCGCAGCGCCCCCGGCCCCGAGGGGCGGGGACCCCAGATGAGGCGCCCGTCGAGGGCTCGGTCGGCCAGGTGTGGCGGCGGCTGGAGGCGGACCATGGCCGGCGGGCGGTGGTGGGCGTGCTGGCGGCGGGCGGACCGGTGGGGCTGCTGGCCGAGGCGAGGGAGGGCGGCTTCGTGCCGCGGGCGGGCTACGCCGACAAGTGCCAGCTCTGCTGGGAGTTGAGGCGGTGGTTCGTCGCCCGCGGGCAACACGCCGACGAGTTGGCGCCGGCCTGGATGTACCGGCCATAGCTGCGCAGCGCGGAGGCCGGGCAGTGGGTTTTCGTGTTGAAGGAGTATCGGCCGCCGGCGGAGCAGATTCCTCCGAACCGTCCTTGCATATTCGTGTCAAACCAGTAGGTATAAGATATAGACGCATGTCTCCGTCGCCGGGCGGCCGGGGGCGGGCGAGCGTCGAACGGATTCGGCAGACGCGCGCAATTCAGGGGCTTGAGTGATGGCTCAGGACAACTCGAACAGCATCGGCGCGGGCTCGATGGACACGGAGCTCGGCCGGCTGGTCGTCGAGCAGCGGCTGGCGACGCAGCAGGAAGTGGACCGCTGCCTGGTCCTTCAGGCCCGGCAGCCGGCCGACGACAGCGGAATGACACTGGCGGGGCTGCTCGTCCGGGAGGGGATGGTCACGGAGAGCCAGATCTCGCGGCTGAAGACGAGCATCGAGGCCTCGCGGCACCAGCAGATTCCGGGCTACCAGATCCTCTCGAAGCTCGGGGCCGGGGCGATGGCGACGGTTTTCAAGGCCCGTCAGGTCAGCCTGGACCGGGTCGTGGCGATCAAGGTCCTGCCGAAGCGGCTGTCGGAGAACGCCGAGTACGTCGAGCGATTCTACAAGGAGGGCAAGGCGGCGGCGAAGCTGAATCACGCGGGGATCGTCCAGGCCATCGACGTCGGCGAGGCCGCCGGGTACCACTACTTCGTGATGGAATACGTCGAGGGCCACACCCTCGGGGACGACCTGGCGGCCGGGAAGGTCTACACCGAGGCCGAGGCGCTGGACATCATCATCCAGATCGCCCGCGCCCTCGAGCACGCCCACGGGCAGGGCTTCATGCACCGCGACGTGAAGCCGAAGAACATCATGATCACCAACGACGGGGTGGCGAAGCTGGCGGACATGGGCCTGGCGCGGGCGGCCGCGGACGTCGAGGCCGCCGAGGCCGAGGCCGGAAAGGCTTACGGCACGCCGTATTACATCAGCCCCGAGCAGATCCGCGGCGAGGTGGACATCGACTTTCGCGCCGACATCTACGCGCTGGGGGCGACCCTGTATCACCTGGTGACCGGGCGCGTGCCGTTCCAGGCCCCCACGCCGGCGGCGGTGATGCACAAGCATCTGAAAGAGCCCCTGACGCCGCCGGACCACCTGAACACGCACCTGTCGGCCGGGCTGGGCGAGGTCGTCGAGGTGATGATGGCCAAGGACCGCAACCATCGCTACGCCTCGACGACCGACGTGCTGGTGGACCTCCAGGCCATCGCCGACGGCCAGCCGCCCCCGCAGGCGCGGAAGCAGATCGACGCCGGTGTGCTGACGGGCCTGGCCGTCGAGGTGGTGGACCCGCGGGCCGAGGCGGGCGCCGAGCAGGCCGCCTCCGCCGAGCTGCCCCCCGGCCCGAGCGTGGCGATGATCGTGCTGGGGGCGGCCCTGGCCCTCAGCGTGCTGATCAACCTCCTGCTGGCCGTGCTGCTGCTGTCGGGGGACTGACCGGCGGGGAGCGTCTGTCAGGGCGGAGTTTTCGCTCGCGACCGTTCTTGACAACCCCGGCGGGGCGCCCTAGGATCAGAGTAGAGGCACGATGGAAAGATAAGGAGATCCGGCACCATGCAGCAGGAGCTTCCCCGGCTGAACATCACCGCCGAAGGTGACGTGACTGTCGTCGAGTTGACCGATCGGAAGATCCTCGACGAAATCAGCATATCGCAGATCGGCGAGCGTCTCCAGGGCCTGGTGGCGAAGGCGGACCCGCCGAAGTTCGTCCTGGACTTCTCGAGCGTCGGGCACATGTCGTCCAGTGCGCTGGGCATGCTGATCACGTTGCACAAACGGGTCCGCGAGAAGGACGGGCAGCTTCGTCTGGCGGGGATTCAGCCGCCGATCTACGAGGTGTTCGTCATCACCCGGCTGAACGAGATCTTCCAGATCTGCGGCTCAAGAGAGGAAGCGATCGGGACGTTGGCCTGAGGCCGGCGCAGGCCGATCGGATTGTTGCGTTGGCAAACACGGTTGTCATACCTTCCGACGTGGACGAGGCCCGCAAGGCCGAGAACCAACTGCTCAGCGAAGTAGCCGAACACGGCTATGACGAGGCGGCTACGTTTGCGATCAAGCTGGCCGTCGAGGAAGCGGTCAACAACGCCATCAAGCACGGCAACAAGTACGACCGCGCGAAGGCGGTGGAGATCTGCTTCGACGTCGGCCCCGATCGGGCGGAAGTGATCGTCACCGACGAGGGCGTCGGGTTCCACCCGGAGAACGTCGCCGACCCGACCGCCGACGAGAACCTGGAAAAGCCCACCGGGCGGGGCATCATGCTGATGCGGGCCTATATGGACGAGGTCTGTTACAACGGCAAGGGAAACCAGGTCCGCATGGTGAAGCGCAAGCCGTGAGGTCCCAACCATGACCCACCAGCGCGCGTATCAGTTGGACGTGGACGTCAGCCGGGTCGGCCCGGCGGCCGTGGTGAAGGTCCGCGGCTCGGCGGGGATGAACGAGGCCGACCTGCTTCAGGCGGAGCTGTCCCAGCTCGCCGACGAGCCCAAGGGCCTGATCGTCGTGGACATGGAGGGGCTGGAGTTCATCTGCTCGGCGGGGCTGGGGGCGCTGGTCAACGCCCACCTCAAGAGCCGCGACCGCGACGGGCAGATCCGCCTGGTCAAGCCGCAGGCCCGCGTCCTGAAGATCCTCGAGGCCACGCGCCTCGACACGCTGTTCGGCATCTTCGCCGACCTCGACGAGGCGATCACGGCCTAGCGATCCGTCCGACGGCCGCCCCCGGTATCCCTTTGACAACGCCTGCCTTTGCGCGGAAAATGCCGGTAAAGTCCCGGGCAGCCGGCAGGCGGGCCCGCAGACCCCGACAGCGAGAGAGAGACGCGCAATGGCCAGATATTGTATTGGCATAGACCTCGGCGGGACGTTCATCAAGTTCGGCCTTCTGGACGAGCAGTACCACCCCAGCGAGGTCTTCCAGTTGCCCACGCCCCTGGACGGGGGCACCGACGCGCTGGTCGAGCAGATGGTGACCGGCGCGAGGAAGGCGATGGACGAGGCGGGCGGCGAGGTCGTCGGCGTGGGGATCGGCTCGCCCGGCCCGCTCAGCCTCGAGAGGGGCATCGTCATCGACTCGCCGAACATCCCCTGCCTGAAGAACGTGCCCCTGCGCGACCTGGTCGCCGAGCCGCTGGGCCTGCCGGCGACGCTGGAGAACGACGCGAACGCCGCCGCCTGCGGCGAGTATCTCTGCGGGGCCGGGCAGCGCTGCGGAGACATGGTCCTGCTGACGCTCGGGACGGGGCTCGGAGGCGGGGTCATCATCAACGGGAAGGTCCATCACGGCGCCCACGAGATCGGCGCGGAGCTCGGGCACATGATGATCGTGCCGGGCGGGCGGCTGTGCGGCTGCGGGCAGAGAGGGTGCATCGAGCAGTACTGCTCGGCGACGTTCATGTCGCGTTGGGCGGCGAAGTCGCTTCAATCCAACGGCCGGCAGAGCTCGCTGAAGGAGCTGCTGGCCGCCAACGGCGAGATCACGTCGAAGGACGTCAACGAGGCGCGGGCGGCGGGAGACGGGTTCGCCTCCGAGGTGTGGGACGAGATGGCCCGCTACCTGGCCACCGGGTGCGTGAACTTCGCTCGGATCCTGGACCCGGAGCGGATCGTGCTGGCCGGCGGGATGGCGGCGGCGGGCGAGGACCTGCTCGGCCCGGTGTTGGAGCACTACCAACGGCTGCACTGGTCGCTGACCGAGGCGAAGACGAAGATCACGCTGGCGACGCTGGGCAACGACGCGGGCGTGATCGGCTCGGCGGGCGTCGCCTGGCAGCAGTTCGCTTCGTGAGCGACGGCGGACGAGTCGATCTCCAATCCGGCGCCGAGGCGCGTGAAGGTGGGTGAGCGCTATGAGCATTCGGTTCCGATGCAAGTGCGGACGGGAGTTCAAGGTTCCCGACAGCGCGGCCGGAAAGAACGCCAGGTGTCGGGACTGCGGGCGGCAGTTCACCGTGCCGGGCACACCGGCGGCGTCGGCGGGCGCGTCGGCGCCTCGCCGGGCTGCCCCCCGCCCGGCCGCGCCCCCGGCGGCTCCGCGGCCGGCGGCTCCCGCTCCGGCCGATGACGTTCCGGTGGCCCGTCTGGTGCCGGAGGACGACGTGCCGATGGCCCGCCCGGCGCCCCGGACGGGCGCGGCGGCGAGCATCGCGGCCCATCGCGCCAAGCGTCGGCGTCTGGGCCCGGTGCAGGTGACGATGGGGATCTGCACGACGATGATCCTGTTGATGGCGGTCGACATCATCGTCGTGCTGGCCGGCACGGGGCAGGGGGTGCAGGGGCTCGGCTGGATGCACGCGGCGTGGCTGCTGTTCCTGGTGATCGGGTTTTTCATCGCGGCGGCGGCGGCGCAGGGCAGCCGCTTCTGCATCGGCGTGCTGATCGGCGGGGCCTTTCGCGGCCTCCTCAACGGCGCGAACATCCTGATGTTCATGATGGCGGGCAAGTCGTTCCCGTTCTGGCCCGCCCTGCCGGACTGGATGATGATCTACGGATGGGCGGCGTTGGGGCTGGCGGCGGTCTACATCGTGCTGCTGCTGGCCAGCAGCGGGACGCGGAAGCACCTGTCCGGCCACGGCGGGGTGGTCGCGGGGGCGGCGATCTTCGGCTTCCTCTTCGGCGAGCTGGTTGCCCCGACGGCCCTGCCCAGCGCGGGGATGCTGTACACGCGCGTCCTGGCCAGGCCCGCCGCCCTCCGGGAGCTGGCCGCCCAGATCGACGCGCCGCAGATGCTCACCAAGCGGGATCGGGAGAACCTGAAGACCCGGATGCGCAACAACGTCGTGGCCATCCACCAGGCGATGAGCACGTACGTTCACGAGAACTTCCGCCAGATGCCCAAGCACCTCGGCGAGCTGGTCCACCCGGAGGACTGCCCCCCCGCCAGCTTCGTCCTGCCGGGCAAGGAGCCGCCCGCCTGGGACGAGAAGACCAAGAAGCTCTCCGGCGAGCTCGACGTGAAGTACCTCTTCGCCGGCTATCACATCGACGACCTGCCCTCCCCCAGCGGCGACGAGCTGAGGCAACTGGTCATCTGCTACACCGAGCCGTCGGCCCTGCTCGGCGACGGCGCGGTGATCATGCGGGCCCCCGAGGGGCTGACCGGCGTGAGCCTCGTCGACTGGGTCGACACGGAGATGCTGGAGATCGAGCTGGCGTACACCGAGAGGTGGAAGAAAAGGCACCCGCCCCGGGCGCAGAAGCCCCCGGCCGACGGGCCTTGATCTCCGGAAGGACGGATTCCGGAGTCCGAATGGCGAACCCAAGACAAGTGCCGAACGCCGAATGTCGATTGAGCAATAGCGAGATCCGCCGCGGGACTCGGACGTCGGCGGCGTTTGCCGTTCGGGATTCGTCATGGATTCGTCATTCGAGCTTCGTCCCGCGTCATCCCGGACGCCGCGGCCTTGTGGGCGGCCTGGTTACCCGATGAAGCACTACTACCCCAGCTTCGACGAGTTCATGGCCCTGGCCGAGAGGGGCAACACGATCCCGGTCTATCGGCAGCTCCTGGCCGACGCGCTGACGCCGGTGATGGCGTACCAGCGTCTGGCGCAGCCGGCGGAGGGCGAGTCGGCCGACGACGCCTTCCTGCTCGAGAGCGTCGTCGGCGGCGAGCGGATCGCGCGGTTTTCCTTCGCGGCGGCCGACCCGGAGATCACGGTGGTGGCGCGGCGGGACCAGATGGCGATCCGGTCGGCCGAGGGCGACCAGACGATCACCACGGCCGATCCGCTGGCCGAGCTGGGCAAGCTGCTGGCGGACCACCGCCCGGTGCACCTGCCGGGCCTGCCGCGCTTCACCGGCGGGGTGGTCGGCTACGCGGGCTACGACGTGATCCGCTACTACGAGAAGCTCGGCGAGCCGCCCGCCGACGACCGCGGCCTGCCGGACCTGTCGTTCGGGCTGTACCGGACGATGGTGCTGTTCGACCACGTCTCGAAGACGATCAAGGTGGTCTCGAACGCCTTCATCCGCGACGATCCGGGGCGGGCGTATGCGGAGGCGACCGAGGCGATCGAGCGGGCGATCGCGCAGTTGTGCAGCGGGCAGGACCACTCGGTCGGCGAGATCAACCTCGAGGGGCTTCCGCAGAAGCCGTTCGAGAGCAACTTCACCCGCCAGGGCTACATGGAGGTGGTCGAGGCGTGCAAGGAGTACATCCGGGCGGGGGACATCTTTCAGGTGGTCCCGTCGCAGCGGCTGGCGGTGAGCACGTCGGCGACCCCGTTCGACGTCTACCGCGCCCTTCGCGTGGTCAACCCCTCGCCGTTCATGTTCCTGCTGAGATCGCCGGATCTGACGCTGGTCGGCAGCAGCCCCGAGATCCTCTGCCGCGTCGAGGACGCAGTCATCACCAGCCGCCCGCTGGCCGGCACGCGGCGGCGGGGGGCGACCGAGGAGGAGGACAAGGCCCTCGAGGAAGAGCTGCTGGCCGACGAGAAGGAACGCGCCGAGCACATCATGCTCGTGGACCTCGGCCGAAACGACGTCGGGCGAGTCGCCGAGCCGGACAGCATCGAGCTGTCCGACGTGATGACCGTCGAGCGGTACAGCCACGTGATGCACATCGTCTCGAACGTCACCGGCAGGCTGGCCGAGGGGATGACGGCGCTGGACGCGCTGCGGGCGACCCTGCCGGTCGGCACGGTCTCCGGCGCGCCGAAGATCCGGGCGATGGAGATCATCGACGAGTTCGAGCCGACACGCCGCGGGCCGTACGCGGGGGCCGTCGGGTACGTGGACTTCTCCGGCAACATGGACACCTGCATCGCGCTGCGGACGATGGTCTTCAGCGGCGAGAAGGTCTACATCCAGGCCGGCGGGGGCATCGTCGCCGACTCCGTCGGCGAGGCCGAGTACCAGGAAACCCTCAACAAGGCCCGCGCCCTGGTCCGAGCCATCGAAGTCGCCGAAGCCGGCATCGGATACTGAGCGGCGCCTTCGGGGGGCAGGTCAGAGGTTAGAGGTGGGAGGTTGGAGTGGGCTCCGCGTTCGTCCGGGTCGCGGCCAGGGACAGGCACCCGAGCCTTGCCTTGCTCTGACGTACCGCCCTCAAGCCGGGAGGGGAAGCGACGGAACTGCCGACCTGCCCCCGCGTGCTCTACACACGCCACTCGCTCTTGCCGTTACTCCAACCTCCCACCTCTCACCTCCGACCTTCTGCCCCTCGCCTCCGGCCTCTATTCTCACCCAGCTTGCCCGTCGGGCTGTCCTTCCCCTGCGAGCGGCGTTACACTGTCGCGATGATCGTGACGATTGACGGGCCGGCGGGGTCCGGGAAGAGCACGGCCGCCAGGCAACTGGCCAAGGCGCTGGGCATCGCCTATCTGGACACGGGCGCGACCTACCGCGCGGTGACGCTGCGGGCGATGCGCGGGGGCGTGGACCTGGCGGACGAGGCGGCCCTGGCGGACGCGGCGGGGCGGATGTCGCTGGCGATGGTCCCCGGCGAACAGGGCGTTCTGGTCCGGCTGGACGGCGAGGACGTCAGCGGCGAGATCCGCAGCGAGGCCGTCTCCGCCAACTCCCGCTACGCCGCCCGATCGCCCGCCGTCCGCGAGGTACTCGTGGGGCTTCAGCGCCGCCTCGGGCGGCAGCTCGGCAGCTTCGTGTCGGAGGGCAGGGACCAGGGCAGCGTGGTGTTTCCGCAGGCCGACGTGAAGTTCTATCTCCTCGCCGACGCCGAGGTCCGCGCCCGCCGGCGCGTCGAGCAACTGGCCCGGCTCGGCCAGCGGGGCGACTACGAGCGGATCCTCGAGGGCATCCGGCAGCGGGACGCCCGCGATCGAGGCCGATCCGTCGCGCCGCTGGTCTGCCCGGACGGGGCGATCGTCGTGGACACGTCGGGCAACACGATCGAGCAGACGGCCGCCGAGCTGCTGCGCCACGTGGAGGCGGGGCGATGAACGGCACGCGGAGCCATCCCAATCCGCTGCTGAGGACGTGGCGGCGGCCCGACGGCGTGCCCGGCGCGAGCCTGTGGTATCGCTTCGCGCGGCAGGTGCTGCGGGTGGGCTTCTCGGCGATGTGGAAGATCCGCGTCTTCGACCGCCACTACGAGCCGGCCGACGGCGGGGTGCTGTACATCTGCAACCACCAGAGCTTCCTCGACCCGGTGCTGATGAGCCTGGCCCTGCGGCGGCCGGTGCACTACATGGCCCGTGACTCGCTGTTCCGCTCGTCGCCCTTCAAGCAGTTGATCAGATCGCTGAACGCCTTTCCGGTCCGTCGCGGGACGGCGGACATGGCGGCGATGAAGGAGGCGATGCGGCGCCTGAAGAAGGGCAGCCAGCTCGTCGTCTTCGCCGAGGGCACCCGCACGCGCGACGGGCGGGTCGGGCCGTTTCTGCCCGGCGTGGCCCTGCTCGCCCAGCGGGCGGCGAAGTGGACCGTGCCGGTGGTGATCGACGGGGCGTTCGAGGCCTGGCCTCGCGTCCGCCCGCTGCCCGGGCCGGGCAGCATCGTCGTCCGCTACGCCGCGCCGATCGCCCAAGACGACGCGCGCGACCTGGCCCCCGACGAGCTGGTCGCCCGCGTCCGCGAGACGATCATCGCCATGCAGATCGAGACGCGCCGCCGCACCGGGCGGGCGGCGCTGGATTACGCCCGCGAAACGGAGGCCCCGTACCCCGGAGATCAGGAATGACTGCTTCGCGAGTCAGACGAATCGGGCTGTGTCTTGCCGCATTGGCGGCCCTGCCGTGGGCCGAAGCGGCGGCGGGAGAGGTGACGTTCCGCAAGGTCGTCCTCGAGAAGGCGTATCGCTCGGAGGGCGTCGCCGTCGCCGACGTGG
>Ga0180438_10003644_pt1 | contig 23032 bp, 24 predicted proteins | sample SS_ome_12_FD_132455 | JGI IMG/M metagenome (GOLD analysis project Ga0180438, IMG submission 132455) | Hypersaline lake sediment archaeal communities from the Salton Sea, California, USA - SS_3_D_2 metaG | ecosystem: Environmental > Aquatic > Non-marine Saline and Alkaline > Hypersaline >...
AAAAGTTTCGAAAAACCGTTGATAATAACCGCCTTATCCGTGAACTCCAGCGCCGAACTCTCCTTACCTTCATAGACCAACCCATGATAGATCTCGTCCGACACCACCGTCGGTCCCAGCTCGCAAATCGCGCGCATCTCATCCCGCTCCATCAACGTACCGGTCGGGTTCGCCGGCGAATTGACTACTATCGCCCTCGTACTGTCGTCGATCTCACCGGAGATTCCCGAGGATGTACACTGGAACATCTGTTCCGATTGAGTCCTTACGAATACCGGTTGCGCGTCCAGATGTAGCAGGAAGTTCGGGTAACATGCATAATGCGGGTCAGAGAGGATCACCCGGTCACCCCGTTCGAGCATCGCCGTGAACGCCAACAACATCGCCGGCGACGAACCGGAGGTGATCACTATCCTGTCCGGCGACACGGAAACACCATACCTACCGTGGTACCATTCCGCCACGGCCTCCCGCAGTTCCAGCAGACCCAGGCTCGACGTATACCGCGTGTGACCCTCTCTAAGAGCCTTCTGCGCCGCTTCGACTATACACTCCGGCGTCGGAAAATCCGGTTCACCAACCTCCAGGTGGATGATGGACCGACCTTCCGACTCCATATCCTTCGCCCGTTCCATCACCTCCATAACATAAAACGGGCTCATATCCACACTCGACCGTCGCATATGCACGTCTCCTCCAGCCGACGTCATCATATGCGACCTCTACGCCGCTGTCAACGACTGTACGCGAAGAGCAGTTCCCCAGGGCGCTCGATCGTTCCGGAATCGAGCTGTAACGATGCCACTAGAGCACCACGCCGGGGAACAAGGCAGGGTCTGCCGCATTCTTGGGGTGTATGGCGGCGCCCTCAACGCCATTCTACGGTGTGTCAGCTCTTGGGTAGTTCGCAGGATTATTGCGAATCAATTCGAGCCATCTGTCACGATCTTAGCAAGCCGAGGGATCGCCTTCTTGGCTAGTCGGAAGAACTCTTCATCCATCTCTAAACCAATGCTTCTGACATTGAGATGTTCGGCTGCGGCTATCGTCGAGCCAGCCCCCATAAAGGGATCTAGCACCACTCCCTTGCCCAGAGGTAGCGCTGCCCAGACAATCTGGCGCATTAGGGCTTGGGGTTTCAGCGATGGATGAGAGGCTATCTCCCGCTCCTCGCCCCTGGGAGGACTAGCGTGAATCAGATCCTCGAATGGCCTGTCAGTTGAGGGCCGACGGAGCCCACCTGTACGCCACCTCTCTAAGTTGTCTCTGACGCGCCCCTCACACGGTTTCCTAAATATCAGCCACGGTTCCCAACAGGATCGTGGACTTACCGATACACCCGAATACTCCTTATGGGCGCCCTTGGGCCGGTCGCCCCCCCGAAGGGTCCTTACCACACGCACAATTTGGCCTCGCATTTCGAAGCCCGATTCCGAAAAGGCGGGGATCACAAGATGTGATAACAGGTTCTGTGACGCAAGGATTGCATGGCCTCCTGGCACGAGGACCTTATGCAACAAGGGTGCGAGCCTTCCATGAAAATCCCTAATCCCTGCGTGATCCTTGGGGCGGAGCACGGTAAACCTTGGCATTGGATTGCGACTAGCTCCATCGTAGCGCTGGGGCAATCGCCAAATGCCCCCGTTTCCGCTTCTGCGCTTCTGGAGTTGCTCAGGACTATATTCAACAATGCCGTAAGGCGGATCGGTCACAACGGCATGAACACTTCTACTTCTCCGGCTCGAAAGCCACTCAAACGCATCCACGCGCCAGATCTGATAATTGACTCGCCTGCTCATCGAGCGGACCCAGTCTCCCTGAAATGCGACTTCATAACAGTCATCAATGCCACATGCCTGTCCCCGCGCCGTTTCTTATCGTTGGCGCCTTTCTCCACGGCACGGACATACTGTATCACGTGCTCCTTAACAACTATCGTCTCGTCCCCAAGTCGTCGATCAACCTCATCGGCAAACCGGATAAGCGCTTTCCTGACCTTAGCTACCCCGTTTTTCGGTAGTTTGTGCGAGCGCAGCAACGATGCGAGGGCTACAAATAGCGTATAGAAATCTGTTTTGTTGCCCCATCGGGTGTCCCTGATCTTGGGCAGAATTGCATGGACGTTCCGCAGAGCCTCCTCGAAAAGCCGCTTCGCCCTCCGTTGTTCGGGGAACTCGTCCTCATAGTCCTCGTATTGCTCGTAATACGAATCGATGACCCTCGGGCTACCGCCCTGCGGACCATGCAAGACCCCAATGAGCAGTTCGCTCACGAATTCGACGTCTCCCATCCTCCTGATCGACGCCGGCGTGACTACGCGGTTCTCCACCCAGTACTCGTTGTCGGCCAGCGAAAGCGTAAGCGCCACAAAAGGCCCGGAATAGGTCGCGTTCCGAAGCTCCTGCGGCTTTAACGGAGCAAGGTATTTGTTAAGTCGGCGAAACATACCGCGAACCTCGTCTTCGCTATCACTGTATAGGTACCTCACGGCAAACATGTACCCGTAGAACCTGCTCTTGTCCGCGTCTGAGAGTTCTGCAAAAGTGAGGTTCCTCCAATCCGAGTTGGAGTGAAGTTTGTCAAGCGAAAACTTGTTGTAACTCTCCTCCTCGTCCGATGTCTCAGAACCAATAAACTGCAGCACTGCTCGGATGCGCTGCTGTCCGTCCACCACCGCGTATTTTGTTTCCCCGTCAGGCGATGTTCTCACATGAACATATATCTCAGGTACCGGCAAACGCATGAGTATCGATTCAACCAGGTAGCACTTCTGCTTGGCCGCCCAGACAGGTTTCCGCTGGTATGGAGGCCTGAGTTCCAGGACCCCATCGCGGTACGAGTCTCTAAACCATGTCACAGGTTGCTGCGATGACTCAAACCTCACTTCAAGGCTCCTCGATTGATGGTCTTAACGATTTCCCTGATTCGCCGCAGCCCTTCTATGTGATACAACACAGCGTGCTCCCAACTTCGATACAAGCGCCCGTTGATGTCTCGTGTCGCAAACTCAGGGTAACGGGACAGGCTGCGGAATGCGTTGAACCAGCTAGTCCGCAACTGCACGAGAGGTTTGAGTTCTTCAGCCAGCGACAGACGGTCCACGCGAACTTCGGCAGGCTCGAACCATCCCCAGTAGACTTCCTTCTTCCTCAACCCGGCCCAATCCCGGTCGGTACCCTGGAGACCAACGTACCGGCGTTGATAGTGCCACCTGAGAATTATGCTCCACATTTTCTCGAAAAGCGCCGTGTCTATAACCACGACATCGATATCCGACTCATCAGAGAAGAGCCGAGGGAAGCTGTCCGGGTTGAGACTGAAGCCTACCTTCGCGCTGCCGACAACAATCACGTTCTCGCCAGCCACGCCCAATTCGTCACAGATATGGTCGCGAAGAACAGTCAACAATTCTGGCTGAAGACGGAACACGTAAGGCGTCCCGCCAAGTATGTGACTGTGCACCACGACGTCCAACGGTTCCCGGACCACAATATCCTTGAATTCATCAACCGTTGGGTAGAACACCGCCTAGCTTCCCCGGCCGTGCCGCCTTGAGCTACCCATTTACTCCGCCGCAATGAAGGAACACTCGTGGCCTCACAGAATCCTGACACGGCCCCAAAAGCACCCCCACCCTAGTCTAAAGAAGAAAGCTCTCCTTGTCAAGCACAAGCCCACCACAACCGTATCCGGTGGGAGGTCCATCTCACACACTTCACTGAGAGAAGAAGATCGAAGTTGCCGCGTACGCCCGTTCCGCAGCGAGAGAAGTCTACGGTTCGAACATAGTCTCCAGGCGGGCTACATAGGGCTGGAATAAGGACTGGTTCTCAACCCAAAACTGCTTGAGCGGCTCGCAGCCCCGGAGCTTCGTGCCGTTCAGTGGTTCGGACAAACAGCACATAAGATCAGAGCGCACTTGGCCCCCGCAGTTGTGGCGGGTCAGAACGTGCATTAGAGCGTAAGTCGACAAGCGGCCAGCACGGTGGTAGTAAGGGCAGCTGCAATCCAAGCAGCCGCCCATTTCTCGGCTGGCTAAGCCGGACGACAGCTCACTGGCCAAGTTCCACCCCGTCAGACTACTGCGTCCGTTCTCACCAAAGTACTCCTCATCGAAATAACTCTCGTCTTCGTCTTTGTTCAACAGACGCCCTAAGCTATCCTGCATCAGTGTGGCAATGGCCCCCCGCCTCAGCCTAGCGACATCATATGCGTCCATGATCTGCAGATATGTCAGCCATCCGTGGATCGCCTGACTGTCGTGAGTTCGATCGAATTCGGCGCCGGGCGCAATACAGTGAGCCACCTCATGGGTGAGCGCAACAGCGAACCTGACGTAGTCCTCAATGTCTCGACGTTGCCCTCTCTTGCCCATCTGATGGGCTGTAGTCCATTTTACGATAAGCTGCCTGGGCCTGCTCTCCGTGAGCGCCCCGAACCCCGCAAATCCGCGCCCGTTCGAGTTGTCAGAACGGGGCATGACGCGCCCGCTTGGCAGGTTTTCGCAAGTGCCACTGCTGTATCCCCAGAAGCGAGACGCCTTATCCGTAGCACGTCGCAGGTTCGGTCCCAGAGATCTCGGCATCGCCTCCGTTTCCAGAACTGAACTACTGTCAATACGCTCAATATCGTACGTGCTCAACGTGGTTGTGAGGGTAGATAAGGTTCGACGGGCCACCCTCGCCTTATACGAAGAGTCTCCGGGATCGTCCCGTCCGAGAACAATGCAAGTCCAGTCAATCAAGCGGCCCCACGTGATGTCCAGCGCCTCGTTGGGGTCCCCAACCCTCATTCCTTCAATCAGTTGCCCGCTCACGTCCCCAGATAACCGACGGATTTCCTTCGCTCGGCCCCTAAATCCTCTGCCTGTAAGTGGGTCCTCCACTGCGCACGCATCCACCAAGCTCCGGCAGAATAGGATCCAAAGCACGAAATCAACCGTCGCCTGCGTCTTGACCATTAAGTTCCCTTCTTGTCCTCCTGCATTGATTCATTCATGCGCTTGACGCTGTGACGGGCCTTCAAGCGTTCGACCGCCTTGGGAAAGAACTCCTCCCAGAATCTGCGCACCCAGATGTCGACAGTAGTACCCGCAGCATGTTCAATAACGAAGACCAGGGTAGCAATCATCAACGCACACGCCCACTCCCCCCCAAGCCTCGCGGTACGCTCCGTGTCGATCTGAAGTTCGACGTCACAGGTTACGCCTATCAGACCCTCCGCAGTGATCGCTGCGACGAGCGCTTCTTCAAGGTCTACGCGCACATCGCGCAACTCTGCGCCCACGAAACTATGGTACCGTATGTCCTCTTCGATAGTGACGGTATAGGGATCCAGCCGCATTCCAGCCTCACAGAAAGCGTACCCAGACCGGAGGAATCTTAGCCTCGCCCGTATGGGCTACAAGGCATCGCGAAAACGGCTGCCCTTTGTAAAGACCGTCCATCAGAGTACTTGCACTGCGGGGATCAGCCAGAGCCAGTGTAGCGGCCGCTGTACCCTGTGTATCGATGCCAGCGACCGAGTATCGCAAGAAGCGCTCGTCGTAAGGACTGGGGTAACGACCGCTAACGAATCCTAAGGTCGCCACTGTTCCACGGCGGTCCGTCTCGCTGAGGCCTCGCGATTCTCTTAGGACGTCGCGCGCCTGCGATTCGTCAACGGACATGCCTTCGTGCGTGTCGTAGATGTAGTTCTCCCTGTCGCCATTGCCCGGGTCTCGCCTCAGGACTATGTAACGCTCTACACCCTTCTCGGTCGCCTTCCTCCTGTTCTCGGGATTGGAAAACCATTCCACGATTGCTTCAGATTGCTCCCCATTCAAAGGAAACTCGATCTTCCGAATCGTCCCATCTGTTACAAGTTCAAGTTCCCGACCGAGAACGTCGGCGCGTGCCGGATTTGAATCAGCCGCACCCAGGGTTACCACATGCGCCCCCGACACATCTTGGAGCCATTCGTCATGTGGGCTCGGCGTTGCCAGCAAACACCGAACCGCTCGGTTGGGATACGCACACAGGACCGCGGACTCAAGAAGCCAGGAGGCAAACACTTCTCCTTCTGCTACACTATATCTCTCGCGCGCGCCGTTCGGCTCGGACTCTTGAGATCTTAGGTAAGTGCTAGTCGCAAACACGACCGGGGCGTCATCATCAGGTAGTCTGAACAGCCGCCGCGTCAAGCCTGAATGACGTATTAGCTCGTCCAGACACACTGATGCCCGCACCTCAACGCCGGACGCAACCGAGCCCTCGAGCTCGAGCCAAACGTTGAAGAACTCAAACATTCGACAAACAGTTTCCGGAAATTGCTTCTGGAAAATCCTGTAAATCAACTCACTGAACTGGTCTTGGCTCGCGATCTCCAGCCGGTCATTCTTAACTCGCCTGAAGAGAAAATAAAGTGCCTGCAAACGCAGCAGCGACGCGGCAGCCTCGTCGTCCCCCACTTTCTCCAACGATTTGACAACCCTTCCCAGCTCTGCCTTCAAGTTTTCCCAGCCACCCGCCGCCCGCGGCTCATCGGTCATATTCCCACCTCCGTCACGACGCCCCCCCCACAGGACCACCGTTCAACCGTATGCACCTCTAGTCACATATCTCAGACTCCACGCGGTATGTGACGTCGCCGCAGCCGCGAACAGTAAGATACCGCCCTATGCGTTACAAAGCGACTATGCCCAACCCCCGTTCTTTGGAGCAAAAACCGTTGTTTGGAGCAACAGCATGGTTTTGTAAAGAATATCATATAGTCTCCATAATGTCAAGCCTTTTTTTCGCCTCATGCACTCGGATGTTCGAGCCTCGCACTCGACTACCGCGGGTTCCCTCTATTCACGACGAATGTCCCAAGCAGAAGAATACCGTCTTTTGCCGTCGTTGTCAAGCCCCCTCCACGACATCCCGCGGCTGGTTCTCCGCCACGAAACCGAGCGCTTGGGCCTTCATCCGATGCACTGTGCAAATCTTGCGGAGCCTAACGCCGTTCTCATACCATGGAGCACGGTCGTGTTCGCTCTCTCCCGCGTATCGTGGGGCGGCAGTGCGCGACCTTGCGTGGACTCCAGCATGCGCAGCGTGTCGGAACTGCCCTCGGCTGCGCAAGCGCGAATCCGTATTCACAGGAGGCCCCTCTCCCACGTTGCAACCGATTCCACCTAGTCTGCGCAACGACGCCCTGCGTCTAGACAATCATCGTCAACACTTTGCATGTCCGTTCATTCAGACAAGGCACCCCCACCCTCGGGGAATGCCACCCTTCACACTGTCTTCGGCTGCCCAGCCCCCTTGAGCGCACGCACAATCTTGCCGATCAGGACCGGTATATACTCCCTGCCCAGCTCCTCGATGACGTCGATCCCTCGAGTCAGACCGAACTCCTGCGCATAAGCTATCGCTTTCTGGCGCGCGGCACCCTTCTCTTCAGGAGTGAGCTTCCCGTCGGCTTTCGCTTTCTTGAGCGCTTCAACGTACACGCGGTACGTCTTCTCGACACCCGCTTCCAGCGCGTCCATAGCAGCGGAGTACTTCTGCACTTTCACCTCCTTATAGAGATCGCGGCTCTTGAAAAACGTCCACGCTCCCGCCACCACGGTCCCCACGAGCGCCACGACCCAATCCAGCGCGAAATCTTGCAACAACTCTTCCATAACGCTATCCTTTCATTCGCAGTACCTATTATCCGCGCGAATGGAGTCAGGGATCTTCCGACTGTCTGCCCTATTAAACGAACGTTCTCGCGTCGATGATATAACCGTTGTCGCCATCGTCGGCATCTTTGACACAGGTCATGCCCACCCTGGCGTAGATCTGCGCCAACGCTATACAGTCAGCCGACGGCGATGGCGGCGACGGATTCGCCGACTCCTCTCCGGTCAAAACAGACACGGTCCAGTTCGCCAGGTCCGCCTGCACCAGATCGATCCTCGGGTTGCTCACCGGCGGTGTCACCGGACCCGCCGTCGTGTCCTCGGCTAGCTTGTAGATGAACTTCGATATGAACGCCCTGCCGGCACGCACCGTCACGCTCAGATCAGGCGGCGAGTTGGCAACCACTTCCAGATCGCCGTCGGTGGCCGCCCGGATAACACCGTCGCCGCCGCCCCACGCAAGAGCCAGTATGTTGTGCAACAGCTCCAGCGCGCTCTCCACGTTGTCGTCCCACGCGTTAAGTTTCGACGATGCTACCGGTCTCTCCTCAAAACTCCACGTCGTCTTGATGTAGCCCTTACCCTTAATCGCCATGAGGGCACTCCTAATCCAGATGGTATCCCATGTCCAGCCCAACCGCTTCATCGTCCAGACGGAACTGGAAAAACGTCTCCGCTCTTGGCTGACTCTTCACAATGAACCCGAGCGGATCGGATACGGACCTTATCACCGGCGCCAGATAACAACGTGTCTCGACCCGCTCGTTCCGAATCAACGTCTCCTTCCGAGCCACCCGAAACACGTGCCTATCAGGGAATAGACCACCATACTCGCCGGCTACCCTGCGTGTGATACGCTCTATACCGCCACCGCGTATCTCGACAATCTCACCAGGTACTATCGCGGCGTCGCCATCGAGAAACGTCAGCACACCGCACTGGTCCGGATACGCCACATCATCGAGCAACCCCCATACTATGACGTCCGCATCCTGTTCCTGCGACACCGAAAACAGCTCCAGAGTGCGATCTCTGTGCCTGAACTCCTCTGCGCTCGACGTGTTCGTGTAACTCTTCTCGAACTGTCCACCCACAGGGTTGCCGAGCAGCTCAATCCGGTTCACCACACCGCTCGAATCGCTGCGCAGCGAGACAGCATGCTTCTTCGGGTCGCAAAAGATCACCCGGTCCGGTACCACCACCTCCCGGAACGTCACCGCTTCGTTCTGGTCGATACTCCACACGTACCCCCCGGCCGCATACGCCAGCAACGTAAGAACCTCGTATATCCCGTTGTGAAGGTCCAGGTTGGACAACGAAGCGCTCGTCGTCTCAACAGAATTTGCGTTCGAGCCCACATACGAGTAATACTCTTTCAGCTTCATCTCCGGCGGATTGTATGCCCCGTCCGCGTAAAGATATACGCCGGAGTGGCCTAGCTCCACCATCGCCGCGTTGAAACATTCACCGCCACCGTATACCAGTCCGATATACCTCCCATACACGTCCACACGATTGTCGAACTCGCCCGAAGCATCGCGATGCCAGTTCAGCTCTATGTACTGCACACCTTTCGTATCCATGAGGTCCTGTAGGGCTTCAGTTGCTCGGTCAGCGCTGAACTTGTACCCGCTGCGTGCGTATTTCTCCTCCGTCCACGTCGCGACTTCCGGGTGGATCTTGATTGTATGCGTGTTGATCGACAGCTCCTCCGTATCGATCATCATCAACCGCAGGTCCGGCCACTGCTCGCCATCGACGACCAGCCCAGCGATCGTGTCACCGTCTTTCGCGTACGCGCCCGACGCGTCAATCCGCGAACCGCTAACGTATTCTCCCGACTCCACCGAACCTACCGGGAACTCGGTCATCCACCCGCCACGGGTCATGAACTTGCCGAACTCGCGCTCGGCTCCGTCCGGGTAGCCGGCGTGATCCACAAGATAGTGAACCTCACCCGTGACCGACTCGACAGCATCCTTTACGATCTCGCTGATCTCCTTAGACGTATACGCCTTGTCAAGCAGCACGTTAGTCTCATCATAGTGGCGCTGCCCGTCCACCTCGATTATCTTATGGAAGTTGACGAACCTGTCCAGCACGAGCTTTTTCCGTTCGCCCCACTGCGGATCCACGACACGCACCGGAACCCGTGCCTCCAACCGGCCTTCAATATACAACCGCAACTCGTACTCGTGACCAACGTCAACGAGGTCCGCCGGCAGCATACCGGTTACCCGCACGCCGTCCGTGACGAACCCCCGCGTGACCTCCAAGAGGTGCGTCCGGTACACGCTCGTGATCCTCCGGTTCCAAGTGTCAACTATCTCTATCTGGTACTCCATCTCCAACCCTGCTCTGCTTCAGTAGGGGCGCTGCTTCCTGCGCCCTCACCGAACCTGTCATACATCACTTGCCGACTACTCCTCGCAACCAGTCTGCTATACGCCGTGCCTCCGGCCTTGCTTTTCCCTACATTCTACCCACTCTCTACTACCTACTCGGGTGTTCACCACCATCTGTCCCGAAACGCTATGTCGATCGACGCCGTGTGCGAACTCGACTCGTCATCCACATACTCCAACGTCGTCCCTTCCGGCGATATTCGCGGGAACTCTCCCGTCGTGTACGGCACGACGTCCTCACCCTCCAACGTCACCGCACCCGCGGCAGCGTCGAACACGAGCACCTCGCCGTCCGCTACCGTACCCGCGTACGCGATAGTGCGCGTCCCGTCCGAGATAGACGGGTTCACCACACCGCCCGAAGCGGTCAAAGTAAACCTCGGCATCGAATAGACGTTGCCACCTGCCGTCACCTCTTTGGTCTGACCCGAACCCGTCACATTCCACTCATCAGTCGTCTCTTCCGTCGCGTACTCGAACGGATCACCGGCGCGAAGCTCCAGCTCGAACGCACCTATAAGCTCCTCCTCGCCCACTTTCCTCTCAAACCGGTCCCGTTCCACCGAGAACTCACGGCCATCACGCAACGATAGCTTCGCCCCATAATCCGCCTTCGAAGACTCGTCCAATATCAGGTCGAGCTCCGACTCTATCTCATCAATAGAGCTCTTCCCAACAATAAGACCGCTTAACACAAATCGTCTCTCGTCCTTGCCGCCGACCTCTTCCATCCTGTCGCGGACCGAAACGTTCTCGTCATCGAACTCGTATGAATTAAGCTTAATCGCCATCGGTTTCGCCCAAAATCTCTTCGGATTCCGTCACGCCCGATTGAAAATCCGCACCGCCTTCCTGCGCGAGAAGAAAATCCGCAAGAATCTCCCATGCCTCCCTCTCAAACCTCTCAGCCAACGTCACGAGCGCTCTGTGCTTGCCCGTTTCGCTCACGGTCTCGTTCAGGATACGCAAGCCTCTGATGTCGAAAGCCGCCCCGGACGCCAAAGATCTCAACAGATAAGCACCCGCGGCCAACGTCTCGCCGCGCACGAGGTTCTCGTCCGGAGGCGTCACGTCGTATGCAGGATCGAGCCGCTTCAGAAGCTCCGCATGCGCGTCGTCAATGCTTCGTGTCACCAGCTCCTGTGGCACCTTGGCGGTATCCGTGAGCTGCGTCTTCAATCTCACTCGCGCCTCATCCGTGAAATTAGCCATTGCCAATACCCTCCGGCCTCGTCAGCACTCCCGCCGCCTTCCACGCAGCCGTAAGATCCTCGATGAGACGCGTTTTCTTCGGTCGGACACCGTACCTCAGACCGGCCTTCTTCGCCGTGCGGTACAGGTCAAGATAAGCCATGGCGGCCAGATTCGACGGCGCGCCGCCCCGCGGAAGCTTCACGTTGTCGCGACCCGTTACTTCGTCGCTCTCCACCACCACCAACGCACCCTCATCGAGCCAGGCCGTCTGCAGCACGGTCAGTTCACGCTCGTCCAGCTCTACCGCTTTGCCCGGTACGAAACACACACGCGACTCAGGATCATAAAGACATATAGGCGGATCCGCGAACCTCTCGCTCACCGTTACCTTTATCATGCTCGTCCCTCCTCATGATAAACCGGGGACCCCGGACCGCGCCGGGATCCCCGGACCTTCCAACATCAGCTCCAATCGCTCTGCACGACGATCCGCGCGTCCTTGTATATCACCGCGAAATCCGTCACCACGCTCAGATACGACCGATCCCACTGCTGGTTGATCAACTTGTCGCTCTCAACCAGGAGATCCTGCTCCGTCAGCTTCGACACCGCGTAGCCCCTGTCCAGTATCGTCAGCTTGTTCGCCGGCTGGTCCGCCAGCGGAACCAGCTTCACGCCAAGCGGGTTCGGGAACGTGCCCGTCTTGGCGAAATCAAAAAGCTGCGCATCCTTGAACTCGTCCATCGTCAATATGGTCTGAGCAAGGTCCGCGTCCGCTATCATATGCGTCGGCGTGAAATAGTTCTCCAGCGTCAGCTTCAAGAACCCCGCCACGATGTCCCCGTACACCCACGTGCTGCTCGTCGCCGTGTTCAAAGTTGCGGCGGCCGTGCCGGCTCCCGAGGTGTCGCCGCTCACCAGCACCGTCGCAATCCGCGCGTCCAGGTTCCTCCCGAGCCGCTCGCCCATCCGCTGAAGGTGCACACGAAGCATGTCAACGCTCATACGCCGAATTACCTCGTACGAGGCGATAATGCCGCGACCCTTCTTGTCTATACGGACTACCCTGTCGCCGTACTTTATCTCCGACTCGGGTATCGCGGCACCCTCGGCCACGCTGCGCAGCTCTTCCTGGTTTGCGTCCTCAACAACGTACGGAACGTCATACGCTGTGCCCTCGATCTTCTCGTCCCGGATGATCAACTCCGGATACACCGGTTTCCTGCGCATCCCAGTAAGCACAGCATCTCGCACGATGTCCGGGAACAACCATTTCGCGTTCGGGTCCGACTGGAAAAACCTGTCCACCGTGATCTTTCTCAGGTCCACCCCGAACTCCTCCGCGCAGTACTCCTCCAGACTCGTGTCCGCCGCCCTGAAATACGCGCCGTACGTTATGCCGAGCGAGCGCAGCGTATCGTACAGATCCCGCCCCTTCATCGAGCGAAGCTGTTCCGGTTCCTGACTGAGCAACCGGACCCGTTCGGCAACCATTTCACCGTATGCCATCTCTCTCCCTCCTCTCAATATCAAGCGCATGCAGCGACGCGCGCGCTTTTACAGAAGCACGTGCACCTCGCCGGCGCTCGTGTCCACTTTCAGGTTGACGCCCTGACCGTTCCCGCTGGCAGGCGCCTTCACCTTGCCATCCGTCGCCGAAGCGGCGACCCCGGCGACCCCGTCCACCGCAGGCGCGCTGCCCTCGTACTCGAAGATACACACGCCGCGCACCTTAACCGGTATGACGTCGTTGTTCTCCGCGCTGTCCGCCTGCGCCTGACCGAACACCGGATCCTCGTCGTCCGTGTCGTTGTCAACAACGTAGCCGTCAGCCAGCTTAACCGCCTGGCCCTTGACGATATCCACGTCGCCCGAGGATTTCGTCCGGCACGTTATGACCAACTCAGTAACCGGTCCGCCTACATCTCCGTAAGCCATCTCTCCTCTCCTTTCCTTTACCGACGGCAAACACTAGTCAAGAACCGAAATCTCCTCCGACACTATGCCCGCCGCCAATCGTTCCCTGACCCTCTTGTCCGACTCAAGCTTCTCCCGCCTCGTGACCGGCAGCGGAGGATGCTTCTCATCAAACCGCCGCTCGAATGAGCGAAGGTGACCGTGAATCTCGCTCAGCAACAGGTGACTGAGCGTACAACGCCACATCTTCTCATCGAACGAATCGCCGTCCAGCTCCCTGCCGAGCGCACACAACCGCTCCACAGCCCGTTTACGCGCCGTCTCACCGTCGCGAACGCTCGCAAGAACCTTCTCTGCGTCCTCCATGCGACCAAGGTCAAGCCCCAACTCCTTCTTGATGAGGGACACCGACTTCTCGCAGCGCTCAAACGCCGAACCCTCACTCAGCTGCCGCCTCATGAAACTGTATCTCCCGACAAACCGTTCGCCGCCAAACACGCCCAAGCCACGGTCAGCGTCTCTCTCAACCCATCGATACCTTCCTGCGTCTTCAACGAAGCACTCTTCATCGTCTACCTCCAACCACCTCTTCGGATGCATTCGCTTCAACTCGCACACAACCGTGTCGCCGCGCACCAACTGCTCCGACGCATCGTGCGGAAGACGCCACCCCACCAGTACACCCCCATCCTCAAGCCGCAGGTCGAGGTGCTCTCCCTCCTCGTCGCAATGACGGTGCAGCACGAACTCTTTTCCTTCCGGCACTTCCCGAGCGAGACAATCCACCTCCCGCCCGTCGTCGACCTTCTCTATCAGCCAGGTTTCCATGACCGCGAACCTCCTGTATCACCCTTTCACGAACGTCTCGAGCAGAATCACGATTATCCCGGTCAGATTCGCCACTAGCAGCGTTATTCCGCGCGACAATGTGGTCTCAACCCTTTCAATCCGCCGTCTCAAGTCCGACAGTTCCGACGCAAAATGCGCGAATTTCTCCTCGTAAACCATACCCATCGCGCAGCAGTCCTCCTGCGAACAGCCGTTCATAGATCGTCCCCAGCCGCCTCGACCGCTTCAGCAGCCTCCCTGAGCTCCTGCAAGGTCATCTCATCCGGCAGATCCAGGTCTTTCAGCGCGCGCACCGCCTCCACCACTTTCACCGCCTTGTACGTCGTTTGCACCCGCTCGACCAGTGTCTGTCTGAGTTGCTCGACCGACTCGGCCTGCTCGATAAGGTCAACGCAAGCCCCCGGCTCTCTCTGGATCATCCTTTCCAGACGCACCCGCAACTCCGGCTCAAAACTGAAACCGGTCTGCGAAATCCCATGACCGCCTACCGCTACTACCACACAAAACGGAACCAATATCCCCAAAAGATGGCGTTTCACCGGGACCTCCTTTCCCTATTGCGTTGCCTTGTACCGAAACGCAGTCCCGACTACGACCAGCGTCCCGGTGCATGCATCCGATTCGCCGCGCCTTATCCTCAACACGAGAACATCCCCCGGACCAACAGACGCCACCGCATCAATATCGAACTCGCATTCCTTTATCACACCGAGCGAACTGAACGTCACCGATGTGGGTGTATACACCGTCGTGCTAATAGAGCCGCCCACGGTCTGCACCAGCACCTCACATTCCAGCCGGAGGTTCGACACGGACGTCTGAGGCGCCGCGTAAACCAACAGTGTCGCCTCCTCGCCCGAACCGTCAGCGTAATCGGCCGGTATGACCACTGTCGTCGACGCCCAATCGTTACCCGTCCCCTCGTCCGCAAATAGAAGATAGTTGCCAAAATAGGTCGGATCGTCGCCGTCGGTGTCCGACGGTACGAGTCCGATGGCAACGCTGTCGTCCGGGTTGCTCCAGGCCGGTACCGGGATGTTCACGATCCTCGAGACATCCGCTATACCATCCGACGTCACATACCCCGACAGATTTGTTATCGTTACCGCAGTCGTCCCGGTCGTCACCTGACCGCGCACCACAAGGTCGTGGCCGGATCCGTCAACGCCCTCTTCCAGCGTAGTGGTGCCGCCGTAAATAGTCTGATCGCCGTGATCAGTGACCGGCCTTTCAGAAAACGCCCAGTCCTCCGCACCCTCCACCAGAAATGCGCCGTCGAAATACGCGCTGACCACCGGATCCCTTTCGTCAACTGCCAGGATACAATCGAACATCGTCGACGTCCCAGGCACGGTGAAAGCAATAGTAACCAGATGCCACGTGTCTGTTTGCGTGGCGTACTTCGTCTTCCACGTGTCACTATCGACCCTCACCAGCAGCTTCGTCTCGGTCGGCTCCGGCGTGTATATCCACGCCCCGAAAGTAAAGGTTCGACCCTGCACATCTGAAAGGCTGGGTTCTGAACTTGACCGAAGAAATGTCTGACCGCTGGTCACTCCGGTGACTTTGGCGCTGGCCGTACCGAACTTGACGGTCGAAGTCTCCTTTGCAACCGCGCCGCCGCCAGTGAGCGACCAGAACGCCGGACTGCTCGACACCCCGTTCGGCCAGGCCTCAAAATTCCCCCCGGCTGCAAGGTTCTGAGGGTTTGCGTGCCGGAACAGACGCGACGACGTGCCAGTGGCAAGACCTGCCACCATCCCGTTGAACTTGATCTCGTCTGCGTCCGAATCTCCCAACGCCACATCCCCCTCTATGGTCAGGTCGCCCGGTACCAGACTTATCGCACGGCTGTTCACCCCGTCGTGATCGTGACCCGTCGCCGTGTTCGATATGGAATCCTCCGCCGACTTCAGGCTGACCGGCACCTCGTCGTACCAGTTCGTCTCACCGCCTATATCAGAGACCATATGACGGACTGCATCCAGCTCCTCCTCGATATTCGTTGCCTGGTCCGCTGTATGGTCCGTGCCCGGAAACTCCTGACCTTCGTCCGAATCCTCTATATAGACCTGTTCGAGCTGTGACGGGTCAACACCGTTGAAGCTTGCCGCCGTTACGTGACCGTCCGTCAGGATGTCGCCGTCCGCCTCAAAGTCAGCGCCTCCGTCCACCGAATCGCCGTATCCACCTCCAGTGCGCAGCTCCTCGATGTAACGCGGGTTCGCACCGATGCCCAACACTACCACTCCCGCAAGCACCAGCGCGCACCCGGCGATAGCCAGTTTCTCTCTCATCGCTCACTCCTCTCCAAAATGCGGCCACGGCGGATCTACACTGGCCTGCCGCCCTGTACCCACGATCTCTATCGGACGATGATACGCCGCTCGCGCAGCCTTCAAAGCATCGCTCGCAGTCGGTCTGCTCGCGTCATCGCGCCCCGCAACAAAACCCGTACCCTGCGACGCCGAGAAGACTACCGAACCCTCCAAAACGGACACCACATCGTGCATGACGTAGTGACACGATTCCTCACCGTACGTCCTGCCGGGAACGTGGTCGCACGTCCGGATGTCCTTGTGACAGATCGAACATTCGGGGTGCATGAACGAGAAACCGATCGATGTCGCCCGGTACACGCCGCCCTCGATGTTATCGATCAAGCCCCGGTTGTCCTCGGTATGCAGGATGTACACGTCCGGGCGGACCGACACGTAATCACGATCCGGATCCTCGTGGAGTCTTGACCTGAAAAACGTCCCGCGCGGTAGCGTACCTTTCGTATCGTGCCGCTCCATGAACGGCCTGCCGGGAACCATCTTGTTGATCGACTCGAGCTCATTCACCGGAAACCGGCTGTAATGAGCGTCTACCCGGTTGTTGCAAAGGTCCATCGTGAACACGGCAAACTCATCACGATCCAATTGGCGAAGCGTGAACTTGTTCACATCCGCCACCAAGTCCGCGTCGGCGTCGCTAACGGATCCTTCTCCCGCACGAACCGCAGAAACGATCAGACCCTCCGTGTAGAACTCAAAAGGACCTATCCCCATCTCTCAGTCCTCCTCTCCCAAATCCACGTTACCGCCTTCGCGCTCTTCCAGTCCCAGCGCGCGGCGCGCCGCCTCCAAATGTCGCCGCACCTGCCCCGGAACTCTCATTGGCTTGCCCGTACGCGCGCCGTTCAACGCCGCCCACGCCGCGATCACACCGCCGCGATGCAGATACATCGTCCCGTCCCGTACGAAGTGGTGCGGCAGCTTCCACTCCCCTCTGTCGGAGCCAGGCGCGTAGGCGAACGCCTCGCGAGGCAGCTCCGATTTGTCCACCTCCGGCCAGCGGGGTATCGCGAACTGAGGGAGCCTGTTGTGCGGCGCACGTGTCCCCGATACAGGAAAAGTCCGTCTCGCCGTACCCGGATTCTCCGCCGCCGGATTGTCGATACCAAGCCTGGCCGCCGCTCCCTTCTGATCGAGAAACCCTTCGTCCCTCAACCTCACCGCGTTGTCTATCTCGTTCTTTGCAGCCACCGAGTCTCTTAGCAGATCCACCGTCCTGTTCGCTTTCATTCTCACCTTCGCTCTGGCGCTGCCCCACATGAAACCCAGCTCGAAGTTGTACAACCTCTCCAGTAGACGCTTCACTGCCCGGTTCACGCTCGCAACCTGCCGATTGATAATCTCGTACTGCGCCGTACCGTACGTCTCGGTCGTACCGTAGTTCCGCCCCAGCAGGATCGGCATCAGATGCATACCGGTTATCACCTGCTCCTCAACTGCCTTGTGGTTCTCATAAAAAACCGACGACCGTTGGCTGCCGGTTATCACGTCAACTTCCACGTTGTCGTACGTCACTAGGTTCTGATCGGTCTTAAGTTTGCTCACCGATTCCCGCAGCTTCTCGAAATTGCCGCTGATACGCGACTGATAATCCTCCTGTGATTCCCCCCCGAACCGCTCACCCGGCTTATACTCCACATGCAGCTTCGACCAACCCGCGTTGCGCGTCGCTGTCGCCATGTCCTCCAACAGCCGCTGCTGGATCTTCACCACGAACGGTATCGACCGCAGCATCGACCGCCCGTATGGGTTCGTACCGTCACGGTCCGTACCCAGGTAGAAGAAAAGTTCCGGGTTGATCGCTATCTCCTCGCCGTCGTGAACCTGATAAGGAAGGGCCTTGCCCGTTTCCGCGTCACGCTTGAACCGGACCGTCCAGACGTCCACCGGTACGATGTCGTGTATCGATTCACGGCCACGGCTCAACACGATCTCCAGAGCCGCCGCACCGTACGTAAATAGCGACGTGTAGAAGATGTCCAGCAAACCGTCCATACCGCCGCCGTCGGAGTTCACCCTCGTATCCAGATCGCGGAGCATCCTGTACGCTCTATCTCGAGCCAGCTCCGACGAAGGATCGAGTATCTCAACCTCGTAACCCGTCTGGCACAGCCGTTTCCACGTCCACACCGCGTCCGAGATGTCCGGAATAGCGTCCCGCAGAAACCTGTACACCTTCAGCATGAAAAACGGCGTGTTGTTCGGCAGGTTTATGAAACTCGTGAACGTCCCGGTCAGCACGTTGAGATCTTCCGGCAGAGTCGCCGGCTCGCCGTCAACACGTTCCATCAAGTGCACCGCTTCATCCCGTCCCTTCCGTCTCGTCCAGAAAAGCTCCAAGAACCGACCCCGCCCGTTCATGTGCACAGTGTCCCTTTCCGCCTACCGAGCGTCCGCCAATCCATCAGCATTCCTCCTCGCACCGTATTCATCAACCGTAGGGCACATCTGTTTCTAGAGACGCCCCGGTGGGACGTCTCAGGTATAGCCCCAGGCCCACGTGCACGCCTGGCGTCGCGCCCGGCCCATCCCGTCGTTGCGAGGAGCGAAGCGACGCGTCAATCTGGTTTTTTGGCCCGTTTCAGGCATACCCCCCACTTTGTCACGCTGCCCGCCGGCTACGGTGGGCAGCGTTGCTCAAAGGTCTTTGGAGGGGGGTATAGGGGGGAACCTTTCTGCCTAGAAAGGTTCCCCCCAAAGAAAAGATCCCATCGGCGCCACGCCAAGTCGCTTGCGCCACACCACGTTCCGAGCATATAATCATGGCGGTTCGCGCCCTTCGACACGCTTGAGACTGGAAAACGATGCCAGAAAACGCATACACTGCTAACGCGAAAGATTGGCTCGAGAAAAACGCTTCTATAACCGACCCGGCACACTCCATCGTACGCAAACTCGCCCAGAACGGTTTCAAAGCCCTATTTGCCGGCGGATGCGTCCGCGATATGGTTATGGACCGCACGCCGGAAGACATCGACATCGCGACCGACGCTCACCCCGACGACGTGGGCGCGCTCTTCCCCAAGACCGTACCCGTCGGAGCGTCATTCGGTGTCATGAAAGTGATCATCGAAAAACACGATTTCGAGGTCGCCACCTTCAGGACTGAAGGACCCTATCTCGACGGACGACGCCCGTCCGACGTCCAATACGCCTCACCCGAAGACGACGCTTGCCGACGCGACTTCACCGTGAACGGTATGTTCTACGACCCAATCGAAAACCAAATCATAGATTTCGTCGACGGCCGCACCGATATCCAGAAACGCATCATCCGAACGATAGGCGAGCCTGCCGAACGCTTCGACGAAGATAAGCTCCGCCTCTTGCGCGCAGTACGGTTTGCAGCAAAACTCGAATTCGAGATCGACCAAAACACATGGATCGCCCTGTGCACGCTCGCACCAACCGTCACTCAAACAAGCTGGGAACGTATCCGCGACGAGATTTTGAAGATACTGCTGGACAAGAACCGACGACGCGGGTTCGAGCTCATGCGCGATTCCGGACTGCTAAGAGAGGTCCTGCCGGAGGTCGCCGACATGATCGGCGTCGAACAGCCCGTCGGGTTCCATCCCGAAGGAGACGTGTTCACACACACCATGCTGATGATCGAGAAAATGGACGCGCCAACAGAAACGCTGGCGCTCGGCGTGCTCTTTCACGACGTCGGCAAACCGCCCACGTTCGCCGTCCGCGACAGAATACGGTTCGACAACCACTGCAAAGTCGGAGGCGAGATGGCCGCAGCCATATGCAAACGGCTCCGCTGCCCGAGAAAAGTCATTCAACGCGTTCGCCACCTTGTCGCAGAGCACATGCGGTTCAAAGATGTCCAGGAAATGAGGGACAGCACGCTCAAACGATTCCTCCGCTCGGACAATTTCGACGAGCTTCTCGAACTATACCGGCTCGATTGTCTCGCGAGCCACGGCGATCTCGAAGCGTGGGAGTTCTGCAAGCACAAACTCGAAGAACTCGGCGCCGAACAAATACGGCCCAAACCGCTTCTGCGCGGTAAAGATCTCATCAGTATGGGATACTCACCCGGCCCTCGATTCTCCCGGATACTCACCGCCGTCGAAGACGCCCAGCTCGACGGTACGATCTCCACACCCGAAGAGGCACAACAACTCGTCAGAGACAAATTCCCCCTGGAAAAAGGGGACTGACACATCGCGCAAGAACCGTAGGGGCGCTGCTTGCCGCGCCCACGAGCAGACGAGAAAAAGGCGACTGACACAACCGGAGCGACGCAGGAGCGAAGACGTGTCTGTACCCTTTTTCTGAATAAGTCCTCCTAGCTGTCATCCTGAGCGCAAGCGAAGGATCTGCTTTGCCACAAAGCAGGAACCCGCGCTATTGAAATCCGGTTAATCCTGTCTATCCTGTCTAATGGAGCGCCTTTGGGTTGTTCCGGTCCCCGTATACCGACTACCGTCTACTGTCTACCCGGGACCGTCTTCCGTCCGTTCACACACGATTTCCCTCAATCCCCACTCAATTTCCTTCACGCTGGACGGCTGTTTCCTGAGACCGTGCAGGTTCGCCTCAATCTCCTCTATCAACCTGGACGGTCGGTTCTCGCGGATATACGAGCTGTCCTTCCACGACTGCATATTCATCAAGAACATCGTTGCCGCATCCCTATTCGCCACCCGAAATGGCCTTACCCGGCTTACCCGTCTCTTCAGCCCGCCACGTACCTCCATACGCTCCAGAACCCGCCCCACATACAGCTCGGTCTTCTGGTCCGCCAACATAGCCTCCACAACGTCCAGGTACGCGGCGAACACATCGTTATCCGTATTGATCCACTCCGTTTCCTGCATTAACAGGAGGCCTTTTGGTCGAAGCTGCGTCGCCCACTTCGCGACCACCGCACGCGGTTCCTTCAAATGCGTGAGGAGAAACCGGCAATGAATCAGATCGCACGGCCCCACGGGGAATGGGACAGACGTGACATCGTGAAGATAGAACGAGACCGTCTCCGTTTTCCGCGCAAGCGAGACGAAATGCTCCGACTTGTCAAGACCCGCGGCGTGGTCGCACCCGAGAACATCCGCGAGAAGTTGCGTCGTGTAACCAGGTCCGCATCCAAGGTCAACAACCAACTTCGGCGTCTTGGTGACCGCATCGAGAAGGAAGGCTCTTGTCGGGTCCGCAAACACCTCGGCAACAACCTCGAGCCTTCTCGCAGCTATATCACCATCACCGAAAAGATACTTCATCACGAAAGAAGCGGCCCCGACACAAGCCGACCAAGTTACGAGCGCGGACTGGGCTCTACCCCGTTTCTGAGTAACTCCTACTAGGTGTCATCCTGAGCGTAAGCGAAGGATCTGCTTTGCGGTAGACTGGGACCCTTCCTATTGAAATCCGGTGAATCCTGTATATCCTGTCTAATGAAGTGCCTTTGGGTTGTCCCTGTCCCCGTATACCGTCTACTGAATACCGTCTACCGCCTCCAACAGCTCCCGCACACCATCCGCTTCCTTCAACTCATCCGGGATGACTAGACAGTACCCCTCTCTACCCGGCGTACCGGTCAGACCCGCCTGGCGCGACGCGACCTTCACGATCACCGTCCCGACATCCCCCACATAACGTGTAACGTAATCGGCCGCATCTTCCCCCGCACCGCATTCAGACGCATGGAACGCCGCAAAATGACATTCCCCTCGACCGACAGCAGCCAACCCCGCAACGCTGCCAATCCCCGTGAACACGAGCCGGATACCAACCTCTTTTCGCAGAATATCCGCCAGGACCAGCATCACCGGATCGTGACTACCGAAACCCACAACAGAACGGCGCACATCCTCCTCATCCCTCAGCAGTTCCACCTCGACCGACTCGTTCTCCGCGAAACCCTCCTTAAGCGCTGGTATCCTCACGATGCCGTCCGCATGCGCGATGGAACTGATAAGTCCCGAAGCACGTTTCATCGGCGACGCGACAAACTCACCACCTATCCAGGCCAACCGCACCCGCACGAACTCCTCGGTGCCCAACCTTCCCGGCACCTTCCGGCGCGTCCGCGCAACAACTCGTCTCGGATAACGGCACCGCGCTCCAAGAAGCTGCGCCAGAAGCGGTTTCACGAACTGGTCGAACGTAACGATCGCCGATACCGGATAACCCGGCACACCGAGCACAGGTTTCCCATCAACAAACCCGATGGCCAGCGGTTTTCCCGGCCTGATACTCACACCGTGAACCAGAAGTTCCCCCATCGAACCGATCACATCCGGTACGAAATCACCCCGACCGGCCGACGAACCGCCGTTCAACACCAGAACGTCGCATTTCGGCAGCGCCTCACGAACCGTCGTCTCCAACGCCGACGTATCGTCCGGCACCGGGTCGAGACAAACCGCACCACCGCCCCAATCATGCACCAGCCCCGACAGTACGACCGAGTTGTACTCTATCAACTGCCCCTTCTGCAGCTTCGCCCCAGGTTTCACCAACTCCTTCCCCGTCGGCACGATATACACGACCGGTTTTCTCCGAACAGGCACCGTCTCCTGCCCGCCCGCCAGCAGCAACCCCTGAATGTAAGGCGTGATTCGCTCTCCCGGCCCCACCATCGGGTCGCCCGCGCCAATATCCTCACCTGCGCGACGAATGTACTGTCCCGGCACCGCGGGAGCCATAATCTCGACCTCGTCCTCGTC
>Ga0180438_10003645_pt1 | contig 23026 bp, 18 predicted proteins | sample SS_ome_12_FD_132455 | JGI IMG/M metagenome (GOLD analysis project Ga0180438, IMG submission 132455) | Hypersaline lake sediment archaeal communities from the Salton Sea, California, USA - SS_3_D_2 metaG | ecosystem: Environmental > Aquatic > Non-marine Saline and Alkaline > Hypersaline >...
AACACGTCCCAGATGGGCCAGGACCCAATGGGTGCCCACCACGGGATGGCCAGCGAAGGGCAGTTCCTTGGCCGGGGTAAAGATACGTACCTTGAAATCGGCTTCAGGTGCTTGCGGTGACAAAACAAAGGTGGACTCGGAAAGGTTCATCTCCCGCGCCAGACGCTGCATCTCCTCTGTGGTCAGCCCCTCAGCCTCGGGGAAGACGGCCAGGGGGTTGCCGCCAAAGGGCCTGTCGGTGAAAACATCCACCTGGATAAAGCGATACTCTTTCATGACCCCTCCTCCTCAAAAAGTTATGGTTAGCAGGACCTATTGTACCCCACCTCACCCCCTTCGTCAATCTGGTTGAGGCGAGCGTTCAGGTGCCAGGCACTTACAAGTGCCTGGCACCTCGGAAACAAGAAACCCACTCTTCTCGAGTGGGTTTCTTCATTATGTAAAATTCACGCTGGTAAGTTCTTACGCTTTTCGCGCTTGCAGGATACCCGCACCGAGAGCCGCCAGCACCCCCAGGGCGGCCAGGACGGCGACGACGATCACCATGGTGTTGTCAGGCTGGGAGTCTTGTCTGCCGGTAGTCGGCAGTCCGCCCGGCATGGGGGTGGCATCGGTGGTCGGGACAGCGGTCGCCGGGGCCACGACGGGGGCCGTGGCAGAGGTGGTGGGTTCGGCGGCGGTCGGCTCGACAGTGGGAGTGGGCACCATGGGAGCCGTCACTTCAGGAGTGGCAACCGGAGCACCAGTGACGGCAAAGTTGTTGTACCAGTAGTGGATGAGGTTACCCGTGTTGGGATTGGTCTGCTCGGCACGGACAGCGTAGGTTCCGCCCCCCGTTCCGGCGGGCACAGTGATGGTGGTCGCAAAGGTGCCATCGGCCAGAGGGGTGACCTGGACCTCGGCCAGAGAGGTGCCTCCCTCGCCAGAGGTGACAAAGGCCACCGTCACCAGCTTGTCGGCCTGAGCGCCCTCGCCGGTCACGCTGATCACCGTGCCAGTTGGCCCTGTCAGGGGATCAATGGCAACGTACAGAGTAGGCCCACTGGCCATGGCCCCACCCGCCAGAAGGAAGCCGGTCAGAAAGAGGCTCAAAGCCAGGGAGATGCGAAGGATTGTTTTCTTTTTCATGCTACTACCCTCCATAGTGTGGGAGACCTTTAGTTCAAAGCCGCAAATATCGGGGAAGGAGACATAATCTATGGGTATTATACATAAAACATCGAGATATGTCAAGTTCGGATCTGGAGAAATCCTCTTGACAAACGAGCTTTTCTATGTTATAATATTCTTGGTGTCGAACAATGTTCTGTATGCAGAACATCCACGAGGGGAGAGCGAAGATGGCTTCGAACTATCATGTCCCATCTGTGGCCAGGGCTATTAGTATCCTCTACTTCCTCAAAGAACCACCTCACCAAAAAAGCACCCTCGCCGAACTCTGCCACGCCCTGGACATCAATAAGAGCACAGCCTACACCATCCTGAAAACCCTCCAGGCCAGGGGGATGGTGGTTTACGACGAACAGAGTAAAAGGTACAGCCTGGGCCTGTCACTCATTGAACTGGCCGGCGCTGTGTCCTCACAGTTGACCCATGTGACCCTCATCAAACCTGCCTTGAGAAGGCTCGTCTATGAACTGGGACTCACCTGTAGCTTGTCCCAGCGCGACACCTCAGACACCTTGATCATTGTCGAGATGATGGAGAGCGAGACTGAGGTGCGAATCACCTTCCCCATCGGCCGACAATTGCCCTTGCCGTCTGGTGCCGCCGGCAAATGCTTTCTGGCCTATTTGTCAGAAGGAGAGGTCGGGACTGTCCTTCGTCGAGTCAGATTGAACGCTTATACATCCCAGTCCATCACCGATGTGGAGAACTACAAGGAAGAATTACTTCAAGTCAGGCGGGATGGGTTTGCCACCAGCATGGGGGAATACATCGCCGGTGTCAACGGTGTAGCCTCGCCCATATTTGGCCCCGATGGGCAGGTGAGCCTGGCGGTGACGGCCCTTGGCTTGAGCCCGGCCTTGCCGCCGGAGAAACTTTGTCAAATCGGACATCGCGTCAGAGAATTCGCTTTGGAAATGACTAAACTGCTGGGCGGCCCCCTCGATTCATTCCCGAACTGAACTTTTGCAGAGGTCAAGACGAGCTGAGCTATTCCGATGAGCAAATTGCTGCGCTGCGAGCACAGGGAGCTGTTGGTTGAGTGGCAGGAAGTTTGTTTGGGGAAGTTAAGAGAACTTGGAGGTTTTGATGAAGAAAGAGGCGCTGCTCAAAGGCACACCGGGAACCCGCGTTTTGGTCCTGGGCAATGAGGCCATGGCCAGAGGGGCGATCGAAGCCGGTGTGCAGTTTGTCACCGGCTACCCAGGGACACCCTCTACGGAAATCATGGAGACCTTCATTGAAGCTGCTCCTCACCTGGGCTTCACAGCCTATTGGTCAGTCAACGAGAAGGTAGCCTTCGACGCCGTCACCGGCGCATCTTTCTCCGGGGTTCGCTCTATGGCGATCATGAAGCACGTGGGGTTGAACGTGGCCGCTGATTCCTTGCAGCAGCTCAAGCTCATAGACATCTCCGGCGGTTTTGTACTGGTCTCTGTGGACGATCCCAGCGGCGTCAGTTCCAACAACGAGCAAGACAATCGCTGGTATGCCAAATTCGCCGGGCTGCCGGCCATCGAGCCCACTGACCTGAACGATGCCCGGGAGATGACCAAGCGGGCTTTTGAAATTTCAGAGGAGCTACTCATGCCGGTCATCCTCCGCTCTGTCACCCGCCTGGGCCACATGACCGGCGACCTGGAACTGGGAAGTATCGAGCCCAAGGGAAAAGAGCCCTACTTCGACAGTTCGCGGGAGTGGACCCCTTTCCCGTGCCTGGAACCTGAAAGAAGGCTTCGAGGCAAGTTGCGCCAGGCAGGAGAGACATTGGAACGTTATCACTTCGATCGGTATGAGGGGGCGGGCAGCGAGAAAATCGGCGTCGTCGGGGCTGGCTTTGCTTTCAACTATGCTCTGGAAGCGGTGGACAGATTGGGCCTGAGGAGCAAGGTGGCCCTTTTGAAGATTTCCACGGTGAACCCCCTACCCAGCAAGATCATCCACCGCTTGCTGAGCCATGTCAGCCACGTCCTGGTGGTCGAAGATGTCACCCCCTTCCTGGAGGAAGCCATCAGAGCGGAGGCGCAGGGGATTCGGCGCCCTATCCATATATACGGTCGAAAATCAGGCGCTTTGCCAGAGGTGGGGGAGACCATCCTGGATGATGTGATATGGGCCCTGGCCGACATCGTCCGGCGAGAATCCCCTGAAATAGCCATCCCCGAGGATGCTCTCCCTTTGGCGGAAAGGGCGGAGCAGGCAGCGGAGGCCAAGAAATTGATCCCCCGACGTCAGATCGGCTTCTGCGCGGGCTGCTCTCATCGGGCCACTTACTATGCCCTGACCAAAGCGTTGCAAAACGTCGGTATCAAGGACCCCATCATCGTGGGCGACATCGGCTGCTACACTTTGGGCTTTTATCCCCCCTTCAGCATTTTGCAGACCATGACCTCCATGGGGGCCAGCATGGGCACGGCCAGCGCTCTGGCCCAACTCAATCCCGACCGCAAGGTCATCGCTTTCATCGGCGACTCCACCTTTTATCATGCCGGGATGCCCGGGCTGCTACAGATCGGCCATCAACAGAGACCCGTCCTGGTCATCGCCATGGATAACTCGGTCACCGGTTCCACGGGACAGCAGCCCCATCCTGGCACGTGGCAGTTGGCCCATGAACGGACGGTCGTGCCCATCGAGGACATCGCCCGGGCTTACAAGATACCTCACGTGAGGGTGGTCCGTTCTCCTCAAGTCAAGCGCCTGATCAAGGAACTGGAAGAGGCCCTGACCCTTGATGTCCCGGCCATGGTCGTTTCCCGCCAGGCCTGCGCTTTGGAGCCTGGTGAGAGATGGCGGAAGAGAACTATCGTGGGCAAGATAAACCTGGCCCAATGTGATGGCTGCCTGGTTTGCATTGAGGAGTTTGGTTGTCCGGCTTTTATCGCCGCTGAGGAAGGCAAAATCGCCATTGATCCGGTTCTCTGCAATGGTTGCGCTTCTTGTAAGATCATCTGTCCCCAAAAAGCTATCTACTTTGAACGCCTGGAGCAGTAAAGTGAAACGTGAAAGGCAAAACGTGAAAGGCCCTCTCAATTTGATCATCGCTGGTGTGGGGGGGCAGGGGAGCCTTTTCGCTTCACAGGTGATCGCCCAGGCCGCCCTACAGGAAGGTTTTTCCGTTCGCATCGCTGAGACCTATGGAGTGACCCAGCGGGGTGGGCCGGTGTACAGCCAGGTGCGGATTGGCCATCAGGTCTATGGCCCGTTGATACCGAAGGGAAGGTGTGACCTCATCCTGGGCCTGGAGCCTATTGAGACACTGCGCCGAGCGGCCGAGTACCTGGCTCCAGGGGGGAGCGTGGCCATCAACACCCGCGTCAACGTCCCCCTGGAGACCAAGCTGGGCAGACAGCCGGAGTTGAGCATTGAGACCATTGTGGAAGAGTTGCAGAAGCTGGGGATAGGACAACTGCTGGCAGTGGATGCTCGCGCTATGGCCGAACAAGCCGGTGGTGCAGCCAGCATGAATGTGTTTATGATCGGCACGTTGTTTGGCTTCGATGTCTTCCACCTCGGGTACGATTCCATAGAAAACGCGGTAAGAGCCATTACCCATCCCCGTTTCCTGGAGGGGAATCTCCTTTCCCTGGCTCAAGGAAGGGAATACGCCTTATCTGTCAGAGTGGGAAAGTGCTGAAACTTTGGGCTCACCAGCGTCTGCCGGGTTCCATTGAACATAGAACCAGGCCATTGAACAACTGAAAAGGAAAGACGGTGAGCGACATAGCCAAGTATCAAGAGCTCTTGGTGGGGCCAATCGAGAGATTTGACCAAATAAACACCATATTCAAGAGAGCAGTTTTTGATCCAGTATGGGTGGAGCGATCAAAAGTTCTCAATGAGCCAGCCTCAACACAGCAAGCTGGCTACACCCAAGAAGACTATGCTCTTCGCATCGCCGCCGGGTATATAAAAAAAGTATTCTCTATGGGCAAAGAAATCTCCAGTATGGCCATGATGAATGCCCAAGAGTCTGTCGTGGCAGAAAAAACTGGTGCTTCTACCAGCCAAATTGATACGTCTGACTCTGCCGAGATATCCAGAAAGATCAAAATCGCAGCCCGGTTCTTCGGTGCTTCCCTGGTCGGCATCTGCAAACTCGACCGAAGATGGATCTATTCTCGCGTGATCAATGAAATCACCCAAGAGCACGTATCGCTGGAAATACCGGAAGGCTTTCAATACGCCATCGCTATCGCAATTGAAATGAGCCATAGCTATATCCAGACCTCGCCCACCTATGGTGCGTCAGCCGCCACCCACCTGGGTTACTCCCAAATGGCTTTTGTGGCTGCCTCACTGGCCGAGTTCATTCAGGGGTTGGGGTACAAAGCTATTCCTGCTGCCAATGACAGCGCTTTAAGCATCCCCATTGCCATTGAGGCTGGGTTAGGGGAATTGGGTCGTAATGGTCTCCTCATTACTCAAGAGTTCGGACCACGGGTGCGGCTCTGCAAGGTCTTTACAGATCTGCCTCTGGTGCCCGATGAGCCTCGTTTCTTCGGTGTAGACGATTTCTGCCGCAAATGCATGAAATGTGCCAAAGACTGCCCCTCCCAGGCCATCTCTTTTGAAGAAAGGACAACAGAGGCACTGAATATATCCAACAACCCAGGGGTCCTCAAGTGGCCGGTTCATGCAGAGCAATGCTTCAAATACTGGATTGCCAACCGAACAGGCTGTGCTAATTGTATTAGAGTCTGTCCTTTCAACAAAGAGGTGGGCCGGGTCCACGATCTGATCAGAGCAATGATCAAAACGACTCCATGGCTGAATCCGCTTTTTATCTGGCTTGATGACATTCTCGGATATGGCCGCCAGCATGATCCAGGGAGAATCTGGCTTCTGGATGGCTAAAGATGACGGTCTAGCAACGCTAGGATCCGAAAAACACATTTTGCAGAGAGCAGAAAGAAGGGAGACAAGTTAGTGAAACCCAAAGATGCCTCACATGAGATCATCGAAACCGATGTTTTGGTCATCGGCGGCGGTCTGGCCGGGTCCATGGCTGCCATCAAGGCACATGAAACCGGGGCCGATGTCCTGATCTTTGAGAAGGCCGCGCTCCGGCGAAGTGGCAACGCGGGCAAGGGCATGGATCACCTGCCTATCGTGGTCCACCCACAGTTGACCACCACGCCCGATGAAGTAGCTGAACGGAGCTTGATCGGTGTGGAAGGATTGGTCAACCCGACTCTATCTCATTTGTTGGCTCGAGAAGGTTACTATCGCATCCTGGACTTGCGAGACTATGGCGTGGAAATCGGTCAGAAGGACGGCACTTTGAACTTTGTACCTGGCAGTCTGGAGTTGGGGAAAAAGCACACCGAAGCCAGGTGGACCATGATCTTTTTCCGGGGAGCTGATTTAAAGCTTAAATTGGCGAAGGAGGTCCGAAGACGCGGTATCAAGGTGGTAGAAAGAACAGTGGGCACGCGACTCTTGACCGACAACGAAAGAGTTATCGGGGCCACCGGCGTCAATGTCCGAGACGGCCGATTTGTCGTCTGCCTTGCCAAATGCACGGTGTTGACTACCGGGGGAGCCCACCGCCTCTATCCTTCCCCGGAAGAAGGTTTAACCAACTACTATTGTCCCACAAACTGCGGCGACGGCCATGCCATGGCTTATCGGGCAGGCGCTAGACTGACCGGCATGGAGTTCATCCAGATCCAAACACACACTGTTGATCTCCCACCAGGACCCAGACCGCACGGTTTTTTTGTGATTCTGGTGAGTGAGACGGGAGAGGATTTGCTGAAGAAGCTGGATATGAAAGGTAATTTGCTCCGTGCCCATGCCAGAGCTATACGATCTGAGGAAAAGCAAGGGCGTCTGGCCTACTGGAATACGGATCAAATGTCAGAGGAGGCCATTGGATTCTGGCGTCTGGGGATGGCCAACGAAAATCCAATCTGTCTGAAGTACCTGAAGGAAGAAGGTCTGGATCTAGGAAGAAAGCCCCGCCAGGCGAAATACAGAGTGTATGGCCTTCTGCGCAGCATAAGCGGTCCCATCGTTAACGAGAAGTGTCGAACCTCCCTGGAAGGATTATATGCCAGTGGGGATCTGATCAACAGCTCAGCCATGGGTGGAGCAACCGGGGCTTTTGTGACCGGGGGGCAGGCCGGGAAAATGGCGGGGCAGTACGCCGCTCAAGTTAAGAGAGGGCATCTGGATGAACAGCAAATACGCCAGGAAAAGGCAAGGATCTATGCCTCGTACAACAACGAAGAAGGCTTGCCGCCTTTGGTCGTGGAGGAAAAAGTCAAGGCTCTGTTGGCTGAATATGCGGGGATAGAGAGGGAAGAAGCAAAGCTGAAACGGGCTTGGGAGCTCTTGACGGAAGCCGAAACAGAGCTGATACCGCAATTATCGGCCAAGACCCCCCACGATCTGCTTCGAGCTGTAGAGATCCAAGACATACTGACCGTGGCCCAGATGCACTTGCAGGCATCTTTGGCCCGCACCGAGACCAGGTTGAGTCCTTTCTTCTACCGAGTAGACTATCCAGAACAGGATGACGCTCACTGGCAAAAGGCCGTGATTATCCAGCAAGACGGTGGGAAGATGAAAGTGTTTTCCGCCGTGCCCACAAACTGGATGGAGGGAGAATAAGATGGCACCGAAAGTAGATTATGTCCACTGCGATGGCTGCAAAGTCTGCTACAACATGTGCCCCATGGATATCTATGGCTGGGATGAGACGACCAACCAGCCCGTTGTAGCCTACCCCGACGAGTGTTGCTATTGCGGTATCTGTGAGCTGGATTGCCCACAATGGTGTATTGATGTAGAGATGCCAGCCTCGGCCTGGCAGGGCTGGGACAAGGCCAAGGTCCCCCTGGTTGGGCCCCGGCAGGGCACAATCCCCGACAGAGCCGTCCAGGCTGAAGGGGAGATCAAGCATTGCGAAGCCTGCGGGGACGAAATAACCGGGGAACTCACCCGCAAGGTGATCCGGGGCATCCCCCATCACTTTTGCAGTGAATCTTGCTACGTTTTCTATCGGTTTGACGTTCCTGCCCCAGATCGCCTGGCAATCTACGAGGCGTTGACCGTACCCGTCAAGTTGCCCACCAGCCAGGCCTGAGGCAGGGCATACACAGTGCGATTTGATCGCAGCAAGAAGGAGGTGATGTAATCGGCAAGATTCGAATGTGTGTCGGCCCCATGAAGAGTCGGGTATCCGACGTAAGGTTGCAGGAATCGGAGATCAAAGCCAACTTATCAAGGAGGTGTCTATCATGCTCAACAAGCGACTCATCTGGAGTTTGCTCAGCCTGTTAATCGTCACATCGCTTCTGTCAGCCTGCGGGCCAACGCCCGCCCCCACCGCCGTTCCGGCGGCCACGGCCACTACTGCACTGGCGGCGCCCACCCAAGCTCCGACGGAGCCACCGGCCACACCGACACCGGTGCCACCTACCGAGGTGCCGACACCCGAGCCCGAAGTCAAGAAAGTCGTCCGCCTGGTGATCACAGGTGATCCCGTCATGAACCCGATTTTGAGCTCTGATCCCAACTCGGCCTGGGTCAACCACTTTATGTTCCCCAGCCTGGTGCGCATAGAGCCTGACACCCTCGAACCAGAACCAGACCTGGCCACGGGTTGGGAAGTCTCTGAAGATGGACTGGTCTGGACCTTCCATCTGCGAGAGGACGTCGCCTGGCACGATGGGACGCCTTTCACGGCCGACGATGTCAAGTTCACCATGGACAGCATCATGGACGAGAAGGTGAATACCCGTCTGCGGTCGCAGTTTGGCGCTCTGGATCACATGGAAGTCGTTGACGCCCACACCGTCAACTTTGTGTTGAGTAGACCTTACTCACCTCTGGCCACGCAGTTGACCGAGAATGTGGGCATGGCACCCAAGCACCTGCTGGAAGGCCAGGACATCAACACCTATGCCGCCTTTAACGTCGAGCACCCTGTCGGCACAGGACCCTTTGCCTTCAAGGAGTTCGTGTCGGGTGATCACCTCACACTGGAAGCCAACCCGGATTACTATGGTGGCAAGCCAGCCATCGACACCGTGGTCTTTAAGATCGTGCCGGACGCCAACGTGCAGGCGGCCCAACTCAGAACGGGTGAGCTCGATTTCGCTGCCATCGAACCGGCAGCGCTGCCCGCGCTCGAGGGAGCCGACAACCTGCACATCGAGTACGTCGAGCGCGTTGAGTACTATCCCATCATCCTCAACAACAAGCGCTCTCCCTTCGACGACAAGAAAGTACGGTTGGCCATGACGTATGCCCTCGACCGCAAAGCACTAGCGGACGCCGTGCTGGGCTATGAAACCCACTATCCGTTGGGCATCATCCCGCCAGCTATTGACTGGGCCTTTGCCCAGGACCTGGAACCGATCCCCTACGACCCGGATAAGGCCAAAGAACTGCTTGCCGAAGCCGGTTGGACTGACAGCGACGGCGACGGTATCCTGGACAAGGACGGCCAACCTTTCGAGTTCACCATCACCATTGACAAGGGCAACCCGACCCGTGAACAGTCGGCAGCCATCGTACAGCAGTACTACAAGACGATCGGCATGGACGTCGAAATCGAAGCCATGGAGTTCGGAACCTTCATCGAGCAGCGTTTCTTGCCCCGTGACTACGATACCATCCTGACCTTCTGGACCAACCCAAATGACCCCGATCGGTCGAGCAACTTTGCCTGCGAGGGCAAGGGCAACGTGTGGCAGTACTGCAACCAGGAAGTGGATGAACTTCTAAGCTCGGGGGTGGCAACGGCAGACCTGGAAGAGCGAAAAGAAATCTACCATCGTTTCCAGGAGATCACTACCTTCGAGGACCCACCTCAGGTCATCCTATTCTATCCCAAGGAGATCCACGTTGCCAACGTCAACCTCACCGGTGTAGCCAAGGCCGGCCTGAGCGTCGTCTACCAGCACGCCGAAAAATGGGACCTCAACCAGTAGGTTGATGTTCCCGCCGGAGGGGTGGCAGGGTCGCCACCCCTCTGGAAAGAATCTACCCAAAGCCCTGAATTACTATAATTCGGTAAAGGACCGATCCCAATCCGGCAGGGCGACTGCCCGATCAGGGCTGTTGCTGCCGCGAACTTTGCAATTTGTGGCAGGATGAGTATACTTATCCTACGAGGCAGAAAGGTAAGAAATGGGCTCAACCAAAGGTTCTTACATCTGGTTCAAGGGCGAAATCATGCCCGAGGAAAAGGGAGTGATCCCCGTACGTTCGGTCAGCACGGCCGCCATCGCGGCTGTATTCGAGGGGATCCGCGGCTACTGGAACGCAGAGCAGAATCAGATGTATGTTTTTCGGCTGGATGACCACCTGGCACGCCTGGCCCAATCCATGAAGTTGATGCGCATGGAGGTGGTGTATTCTCAGCGGGAGCTGAAGGAAGTCGCCGTGGAACTGGTCCGCCGTAACAATTTGCGAGAGGACTGTTACATTCACCCTGTAGCGTTCTACACCCAACGGCAGGTGGGCAAATTTAATGCCAACACCCCACCCGACATGCTGATTGACATCAGTCCTATCTGGTCCTACTTGAAAACCGACCATCAGATGAGTTGTTGCGTCAGCTCGTGGACTCGCATCGCTGACAACACGATGCCCCCTCGCATCAAGTGCCTGTCCAACTATCAGAACGCCCGTCTGGCTTATCTCCTGGCCAACGCGGACGGTTACGATGGCGCCATATTCCTTAATTCATTGGGCAAAGTAGCCGAGGGCACGGGGGCCTGCCTGTTCATCGCGCGCCACAGAAAATTGATCACCCCCCCGGTCACCGGTGACATTCTGGAAAGTATCACCCGTGAAACGGTGATCACCCTGGCCCGCGAGATTTTGGGCGTCGAGGTGGTGGAGAGGACAGTCGATCGTACCGAGCTGTACGTGGCTGACGAAGCTTTCTTCTGCGGCACCGGCGCCGAGATCACTCCCATCACATCCATTGATCACTACACAGTGGGAGACGGGCAGATCGGGTCGCTGACCGTGGAGCTAGAGAATTTGTACCACGATTTGGTTAGAGGCATAGATGGCCGCTATGCCGAGTGGAGGACGCCAATCTACGGGAGCTAGCATGTCGAGATATCTGGTTCGCCGCTTGATCCATGCCCTGATCACCCTGCTGCTGATCAGCCTGATCACCTTCACTATCATCCACCTTGCCCCAGGTGGGCCCTCTATTCTGGCAGACCCCGAGATGTCGCAGGAAGAGGCAGCGATCTTGCGTCACAACATGGGCTTGGACCAGCCGCTCTACGTTCAGTACATCAAGTGGTTATACAACATTCTGCGAGGCGATTTCGGGCGCTCCCTATTACATGGCCAACCGGTACTGCAAATGATCGGAGCCCGGCTGCGGGCCACGGTGATCCTGGCCCTGGCCGGAATCACCCTCACCCTGGTAGTTGGCCTGCCCCTGGGGGTGCTGTGTGCTCTACACCGCAACTCTTGGCCAGACAAGATGTTGACACTGCTCACTTTTGGGACGATCTCGATACCCCCTTTCTGGTTGGGCATCATGCTGATCCTGATCTTTGCTGTGCGTCTGCGTTGGTTGCCATCGGCCGGGATGCGGACCGTCGGAGCGGACACGGCCAGTCTTGACCTGGTTTCTCACCTGGTCATGCCAGCTTTGGTGCTGGCCAGCTTTACCCTGGCTCAGGTAATCCGCTATACGCGTTCCAGCCTGGGCGATGTGTTGCGGGAGAACTATATCCTGGTAGCGCGGGCCAAGGGGCTGGCGGAGCAGACTGTCCTGACTCGCCACGCCCTGAAGAATGCTCTCATCCCGGTGGTGACGATCATCGGCCTCATGTTGCCCGGCCTGGTTGGCGGGGCAGCCATCACCGAGACAGTGTTCGCCTGGCCAGGCATCGGCCGGCTGGCGGTTGATGCAGCCTTCAAGCGGGACTATCCAGTGATCATGGGCATCACCATTCTGGTGTCCATCGCTGTCATCGTCTCCAATCTGCTGGTAGACTTGGTCTACCCTCTGTTCGATCCCAGAATCAAGATGCACTAGCCAGCTTCAGCTTGAACACCCACGCCTATACGGATCGGTTTGAGCGAGCTTCTCAAGCGGAGTGTGCCACATGGTTGCCCAAGTGTCCCTGGACAGATCCAAGACAGGCACCACCGGACGGACGCCGATGCAGATCTGGCGGCGGATCATTGCCCACCACAGAGGATGGCTCAGTCTCTCTTTCCTGGTGTTCCTTTATCTCTTTTCCCTGATAGGCCCTCGCGCTCTGCCCTATTCGCCGGAGCAAATTGATCTCAGCAACCGGCTGGTCCTCTTTTCGCCAGCCCATCCGTTGGGCACAGACGAGATCGGGCGCGACAACCTGGTGCGGTTGGTGTACGGAGCGCGCATCTCGTTGACCGTCGGAGTGGCAGCTACCCTCATTTCGGTCGGAGTGGGAACCTTGCTGGGGGCTGTGTCGGGTTACTTTGGGGGCTACCTGGACGCGATCATCATGCGGTTGACCGACGCCTTTTTGGCCATCCCGCTTTTCTTTTTGTTGCTGACCGTCCTGACCCTGTTGGGCAGTGGTACGGGAAACATTATTGCTGTGATCGGTCTGACCAGTTGGATGCGCGTCGCCCGACTGGTGCGAGGTGAAACGATACGCTTCAAGGTCATGGAGTTCGTGGAGGCAGCGCGAGTGGTCGGTGCCAGGGACAGCCGCATCATCTTTCGGCACATCCTGGTACAATGCGTGCCAACGATTGGGGTAGCTGCCTCATTCAATGCCGCCTTTGCCATCCTGGCCGAATCGGCCTTGAGCTATCTGGGCCTGGGCGTGCAGCCGCCCATGCCCAGTTGGGGCAACATGCTGGCCGCCAGCCAGAACTTTTTGTGGAACGCGCCCCAGTTGGCCGTGTTACCCGGCCTGGCGATATTCGCCACCGTTCTCGGTTTCAATGCTCTGGGCGAAGGGCTCCGGGGCGCCTTTGACCCCTACGAGGCCCAGGAGAGGCGTAAGTGAGGACGTGAAACGCAAAGCCTAAAGGGGAGAGATGAAGGGCGAGAGGAAAAGACTGGGCCGGTTGGGGGAGAACCTGGCGGCGGATCACCTGGAGCGGCGGGGCTATGCCATCCGCCAGCGCAACTATCGCTGTCCCGTGGGCGAGATGGACATCGTGGCCGAGGACGGTGACTGCCTGGTCTTTGTCGAGGTCCGCACGCGGCGCGGCCGGGAGTACGGCACGCCGGAGGAATCCATCACGGTGGCCAAGCAGGCCAGACTGGCGGAGGTGGCCCAGACCTATCTCCAGGAACACGATTGGCCCGGGGACTGGCGCATTGATGTAGTGGCGGTCGAGTTGACGCGAGGGGGAAGACTGGAGCGGATGACGGTGATCCAGAACGCTGTGGGCGGTTAGCCATCCCAGATCGTCGCCGGGTCGAGCTGCTGGCCGTACCCCAAGGCGTCGTCCAGCCAGACAAAGAGCGGGTTCAGCCAGGGAGCATACCTGATGGCTCCCCTGGCCAGGTCGTGGAGCCAGCCTGCCTCTTTGTTGAAGGGACACACCCGGATGCAGTTGGCGCAGTCCATCTTGTTGGCCAACCAGTACTTGTAGCACTGCTCCACGTTCACCGGCCATTTCAGCACGCCGGGGTTGTTGGAAACGGTCGGCACCTCGGTGGTCTTTTCCCCAAAAGAGATGGCACTGGAGGGACAGTCTTCGGCGCACTTCATGCATTGGCGGCAGAACTCGTCCACCCCGAAGAAGCGGGGCTCGTCGGGCACCAAGGGCAGATCGGTGAAAACCTTGCAGAGCCGCACCCGGGGGCCGAACTTTTCGGTGATGAGCAGCCCGTTGCGGCCTAGCTCCCCCAGGCCGGCCTCGACGGCGATGGGGACGCTCAGGGCCGTGTCGTTGCCGCAGGGGATGGCCTTGTAGCCCAGGCCGCGGATGAACTGGGCCAGCAGGCCAGCCACAAAGGCCATCCTGGAGTAGCCCAGCCCCGTAGCGGCCGCCGCCCCGCCGGTGGGCGAGGTCTGGATGAGGGGGTAATCCATTTCGATGGCCATGGCGATGGCGTAGCGGTATTCCTCCGGGATCTCCAGCGGCGTGTGCTCTCCGGTGAGGTCGTTGCTGACGTGGGAATAGACCCACCGCCGGTCCAGTTCGCAGATGCCGACCAGGGCAGCGCCAAAGAAGCGGGCCGCCCTTTTGACTTTCCTGGAGACCTCGGCCGGGTCGGAGGCGTCTGTCTTCAAGCCAGAGGGCAGGCGCGTCCCTTCGGGGTCGAGGCTCTCCCAGGCGTAAAGCCCTCGATGATTCGAACCGCGGATGCCCATAGCGAAAAAATGCTCCACGTACCAGGCGCTGCTTTGAAGGGCGTGATCCTCGTGAGTATAGCCGGGCTTGTCCTGCACCTGGGCCGGGCCGTAAAACGCCCTGGCCCGCTCGATCCACTCCGGGTCGTACCTGGCCCTTTTGAACATATCCTTGCGTTGGTCGAACCTGGCGATGGGTCCGACCAGGAGTTTTTGGTATTTTTCTTTGTTGTTCACAGGGTCCTCTCTGGGCGCTTTTTCGCGTCAACTGGTCAGTGCGATCAAGGATTTCTCAGGCAGGATCTCTGCCAGCGCTTCATCAACTGACTCGTAGCGATGCAGCCGCCCTTCTCGAATGTCCTTCTCAGCCGCTTCCTCTCCCGCTTGCCAGCGAGAGGTCCAGAAATAGGCCTGGTCGCCATTGCTGGCCACGGCTGGCCGCAGAACGATGCTGCCATCCTCGGCGACTTCAGCCGTCAGGGAATCGCCGACATCCACCTGAGCTTCTCTGCGCAACGAATCGGGCAGGGTGATCTGTCCATTACTCCGTATCTTTAGTGTTATCGTCATTCGAGAATTCCTCTCTCACAATCTCGGAAATCAGGCTTCTAAATAATCCTACCACCCTTTCGCCTTGCTGTCAAACCAACCTCTCCAGTTCACCGACCCACTAGAGGAATCAGCCATTGGCAGAATCGAACGGTTGCGCAGGGGCAAGCTGTAACAGATGCGACAAGGAAGGCTGGTGAGCCCCAATCCACCCCGATACATCCCTGCGAGTGAACCTGATAGTAGTCACTGGGTATTGAACCCGATCGAGGCAGAAGTTGTATGTTGCACCTACCGGTGGTATACTGAAGATCCCTTGTTCTGAAGAGTCCTTAATCTCTGTTCAGAGGGCAGGGCAGAACGGGCTCTTTCAGCGATTCTTGAGCAGATTAACAGGAGGTGAACGATGCGCTGGACGCGCTTGATCGTCGTACTATTGGGGCTGGCTTGCGCATTGGCCGCGCTGAACTGGATTTCGTTACATAGCAATCGAGCCGAAGCCCAGAGCGATTGCTCAACGATCTATAGCCCAGGCAATGGCTGGGCAGTGGAAATGTGCGCCACGGATCCCAGCATCACTACCCCAATGGATATCGTCCTTGACGGCGTCCCGCAGGGCCGGGCTGCATTGATGCGCGTCTATCATCAATCACAGAGTGACCCGGGCAGCCCTCAAGTGGCCGTGATTTATGCCAGTGGCTTCATCCGTCTGAAACAAAATGCTGATCCTATGCCTTCTATTCCCTTCGGCAGTTCCTTCATTTTAGGGCCAGCTTACTGGGCCGATTCTGTAACCTACCACCATAACCCCCAACTCACCCATCTGGAGATTGATACCAGTTGGTTGCCCACTGGTCCGCTGCGGATGCAGGCCAAGGGGAGCAACCAGGACTTTGATGTCTCCTACAAATTGGCTTTTCCCCCACCGCGCGACCGCCAGACGCGGCTTCATGTCACCCAGACCCATACCGCTACAGTGGACGTCACTATAGACCCCACCCGTCGCACTGAGTCCCAGGGCTTCAAACTCGCACAGATTTCCTCCATGTTCATCAATGAGGATGGCACTTGCGACGGGGGCTACACCGACTGTCACGACAGCAACGGTGCCCGTTTCATCGGCAGTGATCTGGTGCGGCATCAGGTGGCATTTGCCGCTGTTGCGTCATCTTCGTTTGTCTTCAGTCCTACGCTTCCCCTCGGCAGCACTTGGCTCGATGCGTCTCACACCGATGACGAAAGCTGGCAGGGCAACACCCCCAACGTGCGTATCGCTCTTGATGCCTTGCCCACTGATCATACTGTTACACCCCAAGGTCGGATCAGCGCCACGACGAACCCAGATGATGATAATGTCAGCCTGTGGTTACACAATGACGGCCCCGCTTCGCAAAGTTGGACGGCTGGCCAGAGCGACCAGGTGAGCTACTGGCTACTAGCCCAGGACGATCCTCCAGAGCTATGGGCTGACCTCGGACTCCGCACCGGAGGGACGTTTCTCGACTTTGAGAGCGGCCATAACTGCGTCTTTGTCCAAGACGCTGGACAGCCAACGACCGGCACGGTGGGGACCATCGCCAGTTATAGCGATACTGCTCTCGAGTTGAAGTATGGCTTGGGCAGCGAAGACGGCAACTGGGCGCAGATCCGTTGCAACTTTGACCCACCTCTGAACCTCTCAGCCTATGATCACTTGCGCTTTGATTGGCGCGGTGACCCTGACGCAGCCAACTCATTGGAGGTCGGGTTGATCAACACCAATGCCAGCCAGGAATACATCTTTGCCCGGGCCTATCACCACGTCACTCACCACTATTGGTGGGGCCAATTGGTCATCCCTTTCAATTTCTTTTACCGTTGGACAGAGGGCACCAGCTTGGACCCTAGTCAGGTGAGTGCTTTCTTCGTCTCTGTGGTAAAGGATCCTGTGAATGACGTCGGCGGCGCTGGCAGTATCGCCATTGACAACCTGAGCGCTTACAACGTCATCTCACGCACGGTTCCTATCACCTTGGGGACAACTAACGCTAACACCAATGCTTCAACGGCAGCCGCCAACTGGCTGGCTACTCAGCAGCAGCCTAGCGGTCTGCTCAAGTCTTGGAATGAGGAATCCCTCTGTATTGCACACACCTACGACCAAGCCCTGGCGCTGATCGTCTTCAGCCACGAGGGGATGTGGACACAGGCTGATGATCTCGTCGGGGCACTGGTCGAAGCGCAGAACGACGACGGGTCCTGGTCCAAAAGCTACAATTGCAGCGACAGCGACTTCCCCTGCGTGCATTGTCAGAAGTGGGAAGGGGACATCTCCTGGGCGATCTACGCCCTGAGCCGTTACCTGGACTTGGGTGGGACACATCCCCAGGCGAGTGTGGCCATGAATAACGGTGCGGCCTGGCTGACGACGCGCCTGGCCCCTGATGGCTGCCTGGTGATTGACCACACCGAGGGGACGCTAGACGCCTGGTGGGCGTTGCAGGCCGCTGGAGCAGATTACCGGGATGAGGCCGACCACCTGAGGAACTGCCTGCTAGCCGACTACTGGGATGATACAGTGGGGCGCTTCAAAGGGGGAAAGGACTGGTGGCAACCCTACCTGGACAACCAGACTTGGGGCGGGGTTTTCCTCAGGGCTCTCGGTCGCGGAAAGGATGCGCGCCGGGCTCTGAGCTACGCTTACGAGGTGTTGCGTCTGCCAGCGCAGGGCGGGCAACTTTTCGGCTTCGATGGCCAGGGTGGTCCCTGGTCAGTGTGGAACGAGGGGACTGGTCAGTACGCTGCCGTGGGAGGAGACAAAGCGGACGACTTTCTACAAGAGCTTTTGGCCCAGCAACGGTGTGACGGTGCTGTGCCCGGTTCGCCCGATGATTTCACCGGCGGGGGGATGTGGACCACCCGTTGGCACGGGGTCGCGCCCACAGCCTGGCTGTACTTTGCCTTGAATCCTGGTGAGCCCTTTCCTGGCACCTGCATGTGGTTACCGTTGATTTTGAAGAACTCGCCGTAGCGCGAAGGAGCAACCGCATTTAGACTTGTGAAGATGCCTAGACATTGCATCCATAGGCAAGTCGCCCTGCTTAGCGCAGGGTCGCCATCGAGCGAAAAGCCGCCCTTTAGTTTGGGCGGCTTTCTCTTCTATTATCGGACTGCTAATCATAGGTCACTGTCAGCAAGTACGGGCTGGTGCTGTAGCCACTATAGCTATAGACACGGATGTAGTATCTTCCGGTAGCGGGCGGGCTATACGAGATCGTTTCCGAACTCCCCCTACCCTCTGACTTGCCGACCGGATTTTCTGAGTGGTCACACGGGTTCTTGTAGAGGTAAAGATCATAATCGGTAGGGGGCAGGATATTGGTGAGGTAAATGTTGATGACGTTGGTTGTGCTAACGTCAATGTAGAAATAGTCAGATTTAAGCGTAGCCAGATCGCATTGAGTGATCCAGGATTGATAGGTTTGACCAGAAGTCAGGGGGCCATAAGCTTGGTCACACGAGTCGTTGGGCTCGTAGTTGTCAGTACAGTAGTTTTTCACGGCGATTGGTAGGAAGACCTTCGGTAGCTCATCCGCACCGATGTCGTAGCCGCCCATCGGACGCAGGTCGCCGTCTATATCATCATTCACACCCGCGTCCATCCCCGCGTCAACTGCCGCGCTGCCAAGGCCGATGTGATAGTCTCCCAAATCGGGAGCGACAAAGGCTGGGGCGTCCCAGTAGTTGTGTGTGCTAACGATAGTGCCTGCACCTCCCCAGTCGGTGTCGTTGGCCCAGGCATCGGTGCCCCACAGCGTGTACTTTAGCGTGGCCATGTTTCCCGCCATAACATTGATGCCCACGGTGTGGCTGACCAGGATGGTGTTGGTCAAAGCCACAGTGCTATAGGATGGCCCCTCGTTGGTGACATAGACCCCGCTGCCGTCGCCGCCGCTGTTCCGGGCGATGGTATTGTGCAACAGGTGAGGGGAGGAGTGCTCAATATGAAGTCCGCTGCCTGCGCTCCTGGCCCGATTGTCGGCGATAACGTTGTTGGTCAATGTGACGGTGCTGGAGTACAGACGCAGCCCGCCGCCGTACCGGTCGGCATGGTTGGCAGTGACGGTGTTCCCATTGAGCGTTGCGGCGCTGGAGGACAGGTACAGCCCGCCACCGTCTTTGTGGGCGATGTTGGCGGTGACAGTGTTCCCGCTGAGGGTAGCGTCGCTAGAGTATAGACGTAGCCCACCGCCATCCTCGTTGGCGATGTTGGCGGTGACGGTGTTCCCACTGAGCACGGCGTCGTCGCTGGAGGACAGGTACAGCCCGCCACCGTCTTTGTGGGCAGTGTTGGCGGTGATAGTGTTCCCGCTGAGCCTGGCGTCGCTGGAGTATAGACGTAGCCCACCGCCCTTGTCGTCGGCAGTGTTGGTGGTGATGGTGTTCCCACTGAGCGTAGCGGGGCTGGAGGCCAGATAAAGCCCACCGCCCTCCCAGGCAATGTTGTCGGCGACGTTGTTATCTCTGAGCTCGGCTGTGCTGGTGTATAGGTACAGCCCACCGCCCTTGTCGTCGGCAGTATTGGCGGTGATAGTGTTAGAGATAAGCCTGGCCTTGCTGGAGGACAAGTACAGCCCACCGCCCTTGTCGTGGGCGGTGTTGGAGATGACGGTGTTCTCACTGAGCACGGCGGAGTCGCTGGAGGACAGGTACAGCCCACCGCCACTGTCGTCAGCAGTGTTGGTGATGATGGTATTCTCGCTGAGGGTGGCGGAGCTGGAGTATAGGTACAGCCCACCTCCTGAGGTGATGGCCCTGTTGGCGGTGACGTTGTTATCTCTGAGCTCGGATATGCTGTAGTATAGGTACAACCCACCACCCTTGTCGTCGGCAGTATTAGCGGTGACGGTGTTCCCGCTGAGGGTGGCGTCGCTGTAGTATAGGTACAACCCACCACCCTTGTCGTCGGCAGTATTAGCGGTGACGGTGTTCCCGCTGAGGGTGGCGTCGCTGTAGTGCAGATAAAGCCCGCCGCCTCGGGAGGCGGCGGTGTTGCTGAACACCTGACAGTTGCTGAGGGTGGCTTTGCTGTAGTGTAGGTACACCCCGCCACCAGCGTCGGTGTTCAAGTACCCGCCGCCCAGCCCGTCCGCGTCGCCGCTGGTGATACGCAGCCCCTCGATGGTAGGGCCGATTTCCCCGGTGATGTAGAGCACACGCCCCTGCCCCTGAGCGTCCAGAGTGGTAGGTTGGGTGATAGGATAGGGTGTCTTCCAGTTGGTGGTAGTGTAGCCTCCCCGGATAGTGACGCTCTTGCTGATGTAGGCCACCTGGGTAATGACGCTCGGGCCGTCGTACCCAGCGGGAGCGGGACGCCCCTGAACGCCAATGTAGGTACCAGCCGCCACGCGGATTTCATCGCTGGAGACGGCGGCGTCAACTGCCTCCTGGATAGTGGTATGACAAGGCGCCGGTACGCCCGTGCAGTTAGGAGCTACATGGTGAGGGCTGTCAGCGTGGGCGGACGGCCTACCGCCGCTTAACAGCCACAACAGGGCCAGGGTCAGCCCCAAGCCTAAGGTCAATGAGATGGAAAGATGGTTGGTCTTTAGAACTCTCCTTTTCATAACTCGGCCTCCAGAAGAGCATCATATGAATGCACCCACTGGCTAAATCAGCGGTAGAGCAATGACCGAACGCTTTCCCAACTAAAAATTGGCCTGGAGTGTATAAGGACTCAGGCTATGACCACTATACGGATATACGCGAACGTAATATCTTCCAGTTTGTGAAGGCGTGTAATAGATCTCTTCGCTGGCATTGCCATAGTTGTTCGATTCTGCAACCAGAGAGCCACCGTAGTACAAATAGAGATCATAGTCCGTTCTGATGGGAATGTTCGTCAGTCTGACAGTAATCGGGCTTAGAGTGGTGACTTCTATATAATAATAGTCGTCAATATCGTCCGAAGCGCAGATATACGACTGAATAGGCGTGCCCGAGTTAAGAGCAAAGGTCGTTGAGCACCTAAAGTTGTTAGGTTCATAGTTATTGTAGGGGGAAGGGCAACTCGGCATACTGTCTGGACAAGGCCCTTCTGGTTGATAATTTTTCAATGCGACCGGCAAAAAAGTGCAAGGTTGCATAAAACTGATGTCGTCTAGATACACTTCACCGTTCAGGTAATGCCATTCGTAGGCAAACTTTACCTCCGACAGATCTGTCAAATCTACGATTGGCGTGAAATAGCTGAGGGGGATCATCACCCGTTGCCAATTGTTGGTGGCTTCTACCGATATATAGCGCTCATTCTCATCTCGATCACGCAAATAAACGTGCGTAGCCTCGCCCCCCTCTTTACCCTTAATGTAGAATTCGAGATAGAAATAGTCGGTGACATCAAGTCCCTTTAACTCTGTCCACGCCCAACCACTACCCATTTTTGTATTGAAGGTAAACCGGTAGCCACAGCCACAATTACCGATGCGGTTCACTGGGTCAGGGGCAGCGGTAAACTCTGCCGTCGCCCCAGTTTGGGTATACCATCCCCAATTCAGCGCGTTGCGATCATCACAGTCATGAAAACGGTCAACAAGGATAGGGAGCCGACAAGACAAAGCGCTAGCGGGTACGAGCCTGACATCGTCAATATAGACGGTGCCCTGACCACTGTCGTATTGAGGGCGGCCGCTCACGTTAAAGCTACACTGGTCTATACAGTACCAACCCACGCCTTCATCGGTGTTATCTTGTACTTCTACAAAAGCAGCCAAGGGAATGGCAACTGTGCGCCAGGTGGTCGTTATACCGCATTCTAGGTAGTCGCTAACCTTGATCTCGGGATAATGGGTATAGCCGTTTGTGCCACAGTCTTTGAATTCGGCCGAGATTTCTTCTCCGCCCTGCTCGCCTCGCACATTGAAGAAAAGGCAATCCTTCCGCAACAACAGGTTGGTCGAGATCAATTTGGTCCAGTATCCGCCTCCGACGTCCCCGGAGGGTACATTGTAGCTCAGCTTGAGGACATCATTGGGATAGGTGGGTGCTATCGTAACAGTCGAGTCGTACCAGGGCCCGGAGGTTCCTCCCAGTTCGTTCTCCCATTCCTGGTCGTGAAAGTCGTCTATCACCACTGTGGCTGGCAGAATCCGGACGTCGTCCACATAAATCTTGCTGCTGCCACTCGAGATTTGGTTATGGGCTAGGATGTTAAACCGGTCGATGCAAGACCAAGACCAATCTGGTACTTGTTGGCTGAACGCGTCCAAAGGGATCGCAGCCGCACGCCAGGTGGTCTTGATACCCCCGATCAGGTAGTCGCTGATTTTCACTTTTGGGTAACGCGCTGGCTCCTCGCAATCTTTGAACTCGGCGTAGAGTTCCTCTCCACCATTTTTACCTCTGACCACGATCCACACCGTGTCCAAAGCCGACAAGTCTATGCCCCCAAGATCCATTTGCAGCCAGGCGTAGGCTGATTCGGTGGTCACATTATAGGCCATTTCCACATAGCTGTGCTGGACGGTTGCGATGATTTCACAGGATACCGTGCCTCCTTTCTCAGCATAGCAAGCGTTTGGTTCCAATAACTCATTTATCCAGTCCCCGTCCTTAAAGTTGTCTACTAAGATGTATTCTTTCATCGCTTCCAAAGAGGGAGAAAGAGGTGATGAGCTGCGACTCGCTGCCTGGGCTGTGTTCAAAAGCCACAGACACCCTACTAACAGCATCATCCCCGTCACCACGATGGCCAATCCACGGCGAAGAACTTTGTGGGTATGCATCTGAAACCTCCTTACTCGTTTCTTCAAACAGAACGAGTGGAATCATCGTTTTCGGCTGCCCCAGGAAGAATGCGTCAGCCTAGCTCAGGTCCAGGTCTTGCTGCAGACGACCTCGCTCCCCTACTGCTGACTTGTGACGAGTCTCATTAAGTCATACCTGAAAAGTCTCATAAAGTCGTATCACCTCCAGCTTGACAGAACAGGATTTGTGAGTCACTCTACCGACAGTTGTCCAAGCACAACTGAAGGGAGGGT